>Ga0129307_1001580_pt1 | contig 22989 bp, 20 predicted proteins | sample P1105metagenome_FD_94437 | JGI IMG/M metagenome (GOLD analysis project Ga0129307, IMG submission 94437) | Capybara group fecal microbial communities from Wisconsin, USA - P1105 metagenome | ecosystem: Host-associated > Mammals > Digestive system > Large intestine > Fecal | place: USA: Wisconsin... | reverse complement strand
GCTGTATTTTCTGACTTTCCCTGATTCAGTACTCCCGGCCCATGCGCCTCAAGCAATCTCACAAGATATCGGATCGATGAATCATTTATTCCATATTCTTTGGATAACTCTATTGACCCTTTTCCTTCTTTCCATTTCTCCCAGATCTCTAGTCGCTCTTTGTTTGTGATTTTTGACATTTAAAACCCCCATTATCTGTGTCCAAATAATGGGGGTCAGTACATACAAGGCGGTTATTTTTCAATTATAACTCAATTGTTTCAGAGCTAGCCGTCTATCGGTAGCACCCTTTGTATCTTTATTCTAACACCGTATCGCTATTTGTAAATGATGATGTTGTTTTTAGCCTATGTTATTATAACGTTGATTATGACGTTAAAGACTCCGCCTAACATTATGACATACAGGGGGTTTGTCTCGTATTTCATAAGTACGAAAAACGACAGACCAGCTATGACTATGCTCCCAAATCTAATGGTCTGTTCTGCGTAAAACGTTCCCATAGACATAGTAATAATAGTTACTGCCAGAAGAGCTATAACCATATAACTCAGATTCCTTAATGTTTCTCTAAATGTCTTGTTCTCAAAAAACTGCTTATACATCTTTGAAAATATGAGGGCTATTATACATGATGGAATAATACAACCGACTGTCGCAGCTATAGCGCCAACGATTCCAGCAAGCTTATTTCCAACAAAAGTCGCGCAATTTATGGCAAGCGGCCCAGGAGTTAATTCATCCATCGCAAGAAGATTCGAAAACTCTTCTATGGAAAGCCAGTGTTTTACGTCAACAATCTCAGTTTCAACTACTGGTATAGATGCATGCCCTCCCCCAAATGAGAGCAATTGTATCTTTATAAATACGAATACGATATCGAGAAGCAGTTTCATTTTAGATACCTCGAAAGAATACGAGTCCTTATGAACGAAGCGAGTAATACCAAAACAAACAGGTACACTATCGACCAATTCGTGAACATCGCATAAATAAAGGACACAACCATGATAGAATATCCAAACCAGTTACTATATTGTCTACTCTCTTTGAAAGTATTTATGGTAACGCAGAGAAGAAGACCTATAACGGCTGTTTGCATTCCCTCCATGAAATACCCTACATAAACATTTTTTGCAATAGCCTCATATATTATTGACACTATGAGCATGAAACCAAAAGGAGGTATCGTAGTTCCTATCATAGCGACAAGAGCTCCAACCAGACCCGCAATTCTATAACCCAGCACCACACATACATTTATAGCAATAGAACCGGGAATAATCTGCCCTACGGAAACAAGGTCTGTGAACTCTTCACTTGTGAGCCATTTATATTTCCCAACAAAATATGGCTTAAGGACAGCCGTAATAGCGTGCCCACCACTGGTTGTAGAGCTTACAAAAAAGGTTATTATGAACAATCTCCAAAGCTTCTTTGCCCTTTCCATTTCAAACTCCTTTGCGTTTATTCCCATTATTTATTATTTTAATCCTGTCGATTACATAATAAAAATAATATAATAGTATCGTATCAATAACCTATTCTTTATAAGGAGTCGTTTATGAATTTCAGAACTTTACAGGTATATGTCGCATTGTGCGAGAATGATTATCACGTCACAAAAACGGCTGAATCTTTACATTTAGCACAACCAGCGGTCAGCAAAGCAATAAAAGAACTTGAGACATACTATGGTGTGACGCTCTTTGACAGATTCGGCAAGAAACTATCTATCACCTCTGTTGGAGAGAGATTACTCAAATACTCAAAACTTATCCTATCTAGTTACGACGACCTTGAAAGAGAGTTCCGCAACTGGGATAGCATAGGTGAGCTACGCATAGGTGTGTCTTCTTCCATAGGCGTATATCATTTGCCAGCTCTTCTAAAAAGCTTTACTAATCAATACCCCAACCTTTATATACGGACACAGATTAACGAGTCTTCTGTACTTGAAGAGATGATATTGAACAATAGTATAGATATTGCCCTTATCGAAGGTGTTGTCCATCATGACGAGATAAAATCAGAGGCATTCATGGAGGATGAACTTACCCTTATATGTTCTAATGAGAGATATAAAGATGGAACTATACTTACTAAAGAAGAGTTTGAGCGAGAACCTTTTCTAACTCGTGACCGAGAAAGTGGCACAAGAGAAGTATTTCTATCAAAGCTCGATGAAGCAAATATCATCCCTGACATAAGGATAGAAAGCGTAAGCACCGAGGCTCTTTTACGTTGCGTATACGCTAATCTCGGTATCGCAGTTATACCAAGACGTATAGCAAACAGAGCTCACAGAACTGGCAGAGCATCAATAATAGGTCTCGAGGGAATCAATATGAAAAGAAGATATCTCATCATTTACCACAAGAATAAATATTTGTCTCAGTCTGCATTACAGTTCATTGAAGAGTGTAAAATACTTGAAGATTGACATCATTCAATCCGCTTGGCATACTGATTCGGGCTTGCCAACTTTACTCCTAAAAGACCGTCATAGTGTGGTTTCTGATTCGGTACATATCGCCCAAAACCTTATGATTAAAGGATGGTAGTGTGCGAGCATCGGTAGATGGTATGCCACCCCTTCCTCGGTGTACCCAGTATATATCACTATGTCGTCTTTGGAACTCGCTCTGAACTTCTGAATCAACTCCAGCATGTCTTTAAAAGAATCAAACGGCTCTAGATTGCCAAATACTATTGCCTTAGTTATCGGATTGTTTTTGTATCTCTCCACGATTTTATCTGCGCTCACTTCTATATTCTTAGCAAGGGCGAGAGGAGAGTTTTGACACAACTCCTTCCCGCACTTGAAAGAACAATATGGGAACGCTATGAACATGGAGGGTTTCTTATAATTAACGAAGTCTTCTTCGGTTATTCCCTTATATGGGCTAGTTACATAGCTTATTTGTCTGGCACATTCACTGCCGACGCTACGGCAACTGCAAGCACGATTCTATCTGGATATGACACATATGTAAATTGCTCTAAAATTTGAAACATGCTCAATATTGACAATTAGGCTTGTTGTTACATTTTCCACATTTGAAGAGATAAATAACGGACTTAAAACAGTTCTGGCCATTATATAATTAATACATACATTAATGCCGAAGGAGTATCACCATGTCTGATCTATTGACTGAACTTAACGAATCCCAGAGGGAAGCTGTTCTTTCCACGGAAGGATGTATAAGGGTCGTCGCAGGAGCCGGTTCAGGAAAGACAAGAGCCCTTACATACAGATTCGCCCATCTCATAAACGACATAGGGATACTTCCCGGGAACATACTCTGCGTCACGTTCACCAACAAATCTGCAAACGAGATGCGCCAGAGGATCCATAGTCTTACAGGTGACAACGATACGGGATATATAAACACGTTCCACGGGTTCTGTGTTTCTGTGCTTCAGGAAGACATAAGCTCGCTCGGATATCCGAAAAGCTTTTTCGTTCTGGACAACGAAGACATAAATGACATGCTCAGGATCATCTACGATGAAAGGAATCTTTCTCTTAGGGACATGTCTTTCTCCAAGGCAAGGGACATGTTTGAGATCCTGAAGCTGAAGGAAAGGCCCGACTACTATCTCGACTTGATAAACTTGCCCCAGGAAGAGCTCTACAGGAAATACGAGACTGCAACCGAAATAAAAGACATTCTCTTCTACGGATATCTGTATCAGGAAAAAAAGACCTTCGCACTCGATTACAATGATCTCATACTGTTCACTCTCTTCATGTTCAGGGAGCATGAGGACATAAGAAAAAAGTGGCAGCAGAGACTTGAATACATAATGATCGATGAGTTCCAGGACATAGACCCTCCCCAGTATGAGCTCATGAGAGTTCTCGCGGCATATCACGGAAACCTCTTCGTTGTAGGAGATCCGGACCAGACCATATACACCTGGAGAGGTGCTGACGTGAGATATCTCCTCGATTTCGACAAGGCGTTCCCTGATGTCAAGACCATAATGATGAACGAGAACTACCGTTCTTCAGGCAAGATAATCGCGGTCGCGAATTCCCTTATCTCAAAGAATCAGAACAGGATATACAAGGATCTCGTCCCCATGAGAGACACAAGCGAAAAGGATGTCATATGCCACATGTCTCCATCCCCGGACAAGGAGGCAGAATATATTGCTGAAGAGATCCTTGACAAGCATGCCAAGGGCATGAGGTTCGGAGATATGACTATCATGTACAGGGCCCACTATGTCTCAAGGAATCTTGAGGAAGCGCTCCTTAAGAACGATATCCCCTACACCATTTACAGCGGTGTCCAGTTCTTTGAGAGAAGGGAGATAAAGGATTCCCTTGCATATCTCAGGATGGCTGCATTCAGGGACGATCTCTCATTCAGAAGGATAATTAACGTTCCGAAGAGGAACATCGGGATGAGAAGGATGAAGATACTTGAGGAATATGCCGAAAAGAGGAACATTACGCTCTATGAGGCTCTTAAGGAGATATCCCCTTCTTCAGAGTTTTTGGGTACTGATGCAGAAGAATTCATTAAGATAATAGACGAAGCATCTCTTGAAGCAGGTCTCCTCTCTGTCTCCGATCTTCTGAATAACCTTCTCGTAAAGAGCGGTTACGAGAATATGCTGAGAACAGAAGGCGATCAGGTGAGGCTGGACAACATTTCAGAGCTCAAACAGTCTGTATTCGACTATGAGAGGACCTCCGGTGAGGAGAGCGATCTGGCATCATACTTAAGGCACATATCCCTGTTCTCCAATACCGACCTTATAGACGTATCTGACAGAGTGAAGCTCATGACCGTCCACTCTGCAAAGGGGCTTGAGTTCCCTGTCGTATTCCTTGCAGGTCTGAATGAAGGTATTTTTCCTTCAGGAAAGACGAGGACGCTTGAGAGCATGGAAGAGGAAAGAAGGCTTTGCTTCGTAGCCCTTACAAGAGCCATGGATGAGCTGTATCTGACCGAGGCAGAAGGCAACAATCTCAACGGATCAAGGAGGTGGCCTTCAAGGTTCATACTTGATATTGATGAGGACAGGATGGTGTTCTCCCCGAAACTGGATGAACAGCTCGTAAAGAATACACTGTCATACGTAAAAAACAGCGATCTCAAGATGAGATCCGTAGCCTCTGACGACATAATGGCTCCGGGCACAAGGATAAGACACAAGGTGTTCGGAGAAGGAGTAATAATCGAGGCTGATACCGAGAATATGAGGTACGTAATAAGATTCGATTCCTTAACTACACCTAGAGGCATAAACATGAGGGTCCCTCTTGAAAAGATCTGAATGAAAATAATATGAAAAGACCTGTTTCGCCATGAAACAGGTCTTTTTGTCTGTATTATAGTTGCTCAGATGAGCTGTAGTGATAATGCTATCAATATCTGTCCCAGATAGTAGAGGGATATGTTGAGTATCCTGAACTTGAGTTTCTGCTCCTTACCGAATGTGTTAAGTATAAGCACTATGTCGCTCAGCAGGAAGAGAAGAGCTCCGAAGAAGAACATGACGGTCCTCTGTGAGAATGCAGTGAACATATTGAACAGCGATACTACATTAAGCAGAACGACCGCTCCGATATATACCACTCCGAAGATCTTGAATGGATTCTCAGCAGTGATCCTGCCAAAGATCCACTTCATAAGGAAGAAGGTAAGTACCGCACATACTAGGATCGCAGGTATGAACAGTTTGCATATTCCGGCAGCCCATATGAGATACATTATGTGTCCTATGAGGAATACCAGAATGCCTATGAGAAAGATGAGCTTCCCCTTCTTCTCTATAACATATCTGAGATTGAGAAGAACGTCGGCAATTAGTCCAAGAATAAGTCCGCAGATTATGACTCCGCTGTCTGCATTCTTCACCGCTGATGCTCCGAGTATACCGAGAAGCACGAACATGAGAGATGCAGCGCCTTTTAGTATCACGGCAACAAGATAGTTCTTCTTGTTCTCCATAAAGAGAAAGCATCCTGCCAGTATCAGACACGCAAATGCAAATAACAGATGTTTCATCACTCATACCCCCTTTTTGATCTATTCATATTTTTATTATATCGCAATGAAAGCACATGTTCCTAATAGACAATTCAAAAAAAGGACCTTAAGGGGCCTTTTCACCATATCTCCATTCCCAGATATCTCCGCAATACATTTATACCGTCTATCGGTACACAGAAACGATCATCATCCTCGTGAAGGCCCTTATAGACTTCTTCCATATCAAAATAATCCACCCTGTCCACTTCTTCCTTCTGAAGTATGAGGCTGTCTGCATCGATTTCCTTCTCTACAAGGAAAACATGACAGTATTCATTGTCGAAGAACCATCTTCCATGGAACATCTTCCTGTAATACATGCCGAAATGACCTATGGGTCTTAGTTCCTCCGGTTTCAGAGTTATCCCAAGTTCCTCCTTCAGTTCTCTGAGCGCTGAACTTGCGGGATCATCGCCCGCAGTAATGTGCCCTGCGGAAGAAGTGTCATACTGCCCCGGATAAGAGTCTTTTGTCATGCTCCTCTTCTGGAGCAGCAGCTGAAGCCTTCCATCGACATTCCTTACGATCCAGACATGGGAAGTCGCATGCCTTATGCCCTCTTTATGAGCAATGCTCCTCTCAACTCTGTCTCCGGTGGGTCTTCCGTTCTCATCGACTACATCAAAGATCTCCTGATACATACTGAATTTCATCCTTTTCTTCTATCCCTGTGAACAACTGAAAAAAGGCGGAACGATCTCCGCCTTTTTTTAGCTTTATATGATCAGTTATAGAAAGTCTGTTCCGTTTTTGCAATCGAAAAAGCCACCAGGAATACGATATCCAGATCCTTCTCTTCACAGAAAACATCATAGTACATATCGGTCGTCAGGATAGATTTGCCTTTAGGTGAAGAGTTTGCTATCGTTGCAATATGTTCTCCCCTCAGTGTGACGTCATATCTCATTCCTAACTTGTTCCCAGCTATACCGGATTCGATGCGTATGCCAAGATCATGAAGATGATCCCATATGTTCTTTCCGTCGAACTTGAAATATGATCTCTTGGACAGCATGCTGATAAGTCCGCCGTCTCCTTCTTCGGCCGTGATGGTCTTTCCTACCTTGTGCTGCTCTGTCTTTCCGCTGACCCTGTTCACGAATTCATGAGGTGCTGCGCCGAAAAGCGAGAACTTAAGCATGTTGCCTTCATATACCTTGTTCCCGTTCTCATCTTCGAGATAGAATGACTGCTTTATGGTCTTCAGGACCGGTTTCAGCATATACTTATTTTCCATAACTCCACTCCTTTTCCTGATCTTTCATCTTCCTGATCCTCTTGAATGCATTTATTGCACTAACGACTCCTCCTGCAAGAGCTGCTATGCCTGCAGCCATAATGGCTATCGGTAACAGAAGGCTCTTGGACATGGTGATCTGAGTCGGATCTGAAGGATCGTAATATATAGTTACTTTGTCTCCTACGTTGTACTTGCCCACTCCGAGAAGCTCGGATTCGCATTCCTTTCCACCAGCGGTAAACTTGACCGTGGCCTTATAGGTCTCCTCCACCTTGTTGCCCTTATCATCGGTATAGGCTTCCTCATATACTTCAATATTTGTAACCGTAGACTCTGCCTTTACATAGTCCTTGTTGGCGTTGTTAATAGAGAAGAAGATTATGCCGAATACTAAAAGGATGATCCCGGCAGGTATCAGGAATCTTGCCACTCTTGATTCACGTATGATGGTAATCAACTTATTCATATGCTGCTCCTTGATCAAAAATAATTATGATTATATTATAATTCTCGCCATATTGTACAACAAGGTCACCGGCAGTAAATAAGAATGATAGATCACTCAGAACTGCGGACCTTATTTCACAGTGCCATTATATAGATCTGGCAGGGATTTGCCTTATCCCAGAGCTCCTCCATGACCTCGAACTCGCCGAAGCCGACGCTCCTGTAGAAGTCATTGGTCTGGTCATATTCCTTGTACATTCCTCTCTTTACGGTCTTGACCTGAAGGAACCTTGCTCCCATGGCCTTTGCATATGCCTTTGAGGTCTCTACAAGGATCCTTCCTATGCCCTGCCCTCTGTAAGCCTTCTTCACTCCTATCACTGCGATCTCGCAAGTGACGTCTCCGGTCTGCCTTATGGCCAGAAATCCCTGGACCTTTCCTTCCTCTTTGGAGGCTAATAGCGTAAGCTCACCTGATTCCTTTATGAGACCTTCTCTGCCTTCGTCGTTCTCGAACCAGTCCTTAAGGTCTTCCAGGACTTCTCTTGCGATCTGTTTCTTTTCTTCTGTGTCCTTGATATGGAATATCATTGACTTTATCCCCTTTCATCAGTATGGAGCCCTGAGGTTCCTTTTCTTCACGGGCTGCGGAGTCGCTCTCCTGTACATCAGGTCCTCACTGTCAGAGCCCCAGCTCCCTATCGAATCCAGAGTCTCCTTGATGATCTCCCTAAGGATCGCGGATTCCTCATAAGTCCAGCTCCTCTCACCATTGGCCACATTGAAGAACTCCTGTGTCTTCCATCCACCCGCAGCATATCTGTGGGGGTAGCCTAATACAGGATTCCAGATCTTCTGTATATCATCCTGATGTTCCTGATCCACAAAGACGGGATGCTCGTCAGAATAATAGACCTTGCCCGCATAGGTTACAGCTCCTATCTTCTCCCTGTTGTTCATGATGAATGTATTGAAACTACGGAACTTCTGTCCGCTCTTTATCCTTGCCTTGAGTTCTCTCTTCTTCTTTTCAGCCTCCTTCACCGGTTTTTTCTGCAATACCGCTCCTATCATAGGGAACAAGAAACTGATCCCTGCAAGAACACATATCAGGTATTTGAAATTGAACGGTGTCTTTCTGAGTCCGAGCCACATGAGACCGGTAAATGCTGCCTGTATTATTATGCTGAGTAAGAACTCGTCGAAGTATTCCCCGTCATATCCTATCTTTATAAGCCAAATGGCAATGCTCAAAGCTGCGCCGATCTCCACCCAGTTTATTACGTTCATCATTCAGCCTCCGTTTTTTATTATTATATATCCTTTGATGCCGGTGTGTTAACTTCCCGGGGACTGACGAAAGAAAAGAGCCGGGCTCTTTTAAGCTTCGGCTCTATATTTCACTTTTTCAGATGATCATTCCTGCTTGTCGGAATCATCGAATACGTCTCCGCAGTTCGGGCAGAACTTCGGGGGATTCGTCGGATCCTCAGGTTCCCATCCGCACTTGTCGCACTTATAGAGAGGAGCTCCCTTCGGGCGTGGCGTTCCGCAGTTATGGCAGAAATTGCCCTGGTTCACTTCTCCGCACTTCTCACATACCCATCCCTTGACAGGCTGAGCTGTTCCGCAGTTGGTACAGAACTTGCCTGTATTCTTGGTACCGCACTTCGGGCAAGTCCAGCCTTCTGCTGCAGGAGCCTGTGCCTGCTGCTGAGCCATCTGTGCCTGCTGCTGGTTCATGATGAGCTGGTTGATATCTATTCCGGCAGTGCTCTGAGCTACGTTCATTCCCATGAATCCCACGGTTGCTCCGCCGGGGTTTGCTGCTGCGGTGTTCATTGCGGTAGCGGTAGCACCGAGCATCATTGAAGGATCCTTGTAAGCAGCCTGCTTCTGGAGTTCCTTCATCATAGCCTCGTCTTCCGGATTTGCCGATACTGAGTTCACTCCGAACGAAGCGACCTCGATACCTCTTAAGTCTCTCCACTTGTTGGAGAGCTGTTCATTAAGAGCATCTGCGAGTTCGATCGTATGCATGGGGATCTGACTGTATCTGATGCCGTTCTCTCCTGAGAGCGTAGCAAGTGCCGGCTGGAGAGCTGTAAGAAGTTCGCTCTTGAGCTGGCTGTCGATCTCTGAACGCTTGAAGGAATCAGTTACGTTAGCGCATACGTTCGTATAGAACAGAAGCGGGTTCGTGATCTTGTAGGAATACTCACCGTTGCAGCGGATTCCGATCTCGAGCTGGAAGTTTGCGTTCTTGTCGACAACGAGGAACGGGATGGCGTTGGCCGTACCGTACTTGTTGCCCATTATCTCCTTTGTATTGAAATAATAGACCCTCTGATCCTTTGCTGTGTCGCCGCCGAATGTGAATCTCTTTCCAATGAGCTTGAAGGTCTCAAGTATTCCCTTTCCGAGTCCGCCGTAGAAGATGCTCGGCTCTGTGGACGTATCGTATACGAATTCACCGGGTTCTGCGCACACTTCAACGATCTTGCCCTGCTCTACGATGAGCATGCACTGGCCTTCGTTGACTGCGATTATTGATCCGTTGGAGATTATATTGTCGCTCCCCTTCGTGTTGGAGCTCTTTCCGCCGACTCTCTTGGATCCCTTGACCACCAGAGTATTCTGATCGATCGACTCACAGTAAAAATACTCTCTCCACTGATCTGCAAGAGCAGTTGACAATGAAGCTAAGCCTGCCTGTAATAATCCCATAGTTGTTCTCCTTTTTTATTTGTTTATTTATGTTCTATTTTCAATTAAGAAAATATGGTTCCTTAGAAATGCCCTCCGCCGCCGCCGTGCGTAGTGCCGCTGGACGAAACGTGCGTGGAGCTTCCGCCGCCTCCGCCGGAATAGCCTCCGGAGGAATGATCCCTGTCCTCATGTACGATCCTCTCGGTCATCGTATGTGAATAGAGGAAGATGTCCTGGCTGTTTGTGAGATTGAAGCCGCTGATGTAATCCTGTGCCTCGTACTTAGGCTTTGCGGATTTGAGATCCGATTTCCATTTGCCCGTAACGAGGAAGCTTATGAGGGATACCGCACCGTAGGCTATCGTCACCACGAACCACTTGATGTTCCTCCACCACTTCGTGAGGATATATTTTATCTTCGAGCCTCCGAGGATGTTGTCCTTCGTCCTGTAGTATGAGCTGTATTCCTGATCCATGGCGTTCATGAATGCCATGACCGCGCCTTCATAGTTATCTTTTTTCAGATATCCGGTGATCCCCTTCCTGAGGGAATTCTCAGCCTTGTCATCGAGAGCTCTGAAGGAATCCAGCTGCTTTATGATCTCGAAGTCATTGTTCTTCGTATCAATGGCAAGGACGCATCCGCTGAGGTCATAGCCTTCGTACTCGAAGTACTCCGAGCCTTCATGATATATGGAATATCCGTCTCCCTCATATATGTAGATTAAAAGATCGTTTTTGTACTTCTCCCTGAACTTCATGAGAAGAGGTTCCAGCTTCTGCTTTGTAGCAGTGTCTATGACACCTGCCTTGTCGATAAGGAACTCGGTGGCGCTGCCTCTCGGCTTCTTGTTCTCTTCCTTTTCCTTCTGCTCCCTGTAGCTCTGGTACTCGGCGTCGCACATGGTTATATACTGCTTGAAGGCTCCGAAATAGTCTCCTCCGGAGAGATAGGAAGTGATCATATTCCCAATGAAGTTTATGTCATTGTCAGTGAATACGTCTATAGCCTCTCCCGTGGTGGACATCCAGTATGATCTGTCCTCCATATTGATGAGGAGCAGATCTCCGTCAGGACCATAACCGTTATAGTCAAAGAAGTCATCGGCATATTCCATGGAGGACTTGCCCTCTGCGTCGTCTATCGTGACTATCAGATGGTCCCCGCCGTATTTGGAGGTGAGCTCTAAAAGCATCTGGTTTATAGTCACTTCCTCATCGTCTGTGATGAGGTCCGCATAGTCGAATACGAGAGTGCCGCCTGATGGAGCAGGTACCGGGTCTATATCTGGTGTAGGCTCGGGATGTGTCTCCTCATACTTTTCCTTAGATCCGTCGATTATTCCGCCGATGAGGTCCTTTACGCTCGATCCCATGTTCGAAACAGACTCAACGGCTATCGCGGTAAGATCGGTATCCGAGAAATCATCGTCAGCACCTTCTCCGAAAGTGAATACCTGTACTGATGCGGTGTCGCTTACGAGGATCACGTGTAATCCCTTCTCGGCTCCCTGTTCCTTCATTACCTCGACGAAAGCGCTCCCGTCATGGTAATCGGAAATCTTTTCTCCGTTCAGGCTCTTTATTATCTCGACTCCGGTATAGTATCCGCTTACGGAGTTGAATTCTTTTGCCTTTGCCGCAAGCTCGTCCCATTCGCCGTCATTCAGATAGCCGACTTCATCTATGTGATAGAAGGGTCCGTCTGCGACGTAAGCGAGCGCTCCGATAACGGGCATTGCCAGAAGAGCGATGACGATAATGAGTGAAACCAGTCTCTTTTTCATATCATCCCCTCCTTACAGCATTGAAGCGATCAGGCCTGCAACAGTGCCTGCGATGCCTATGATGCCTATTACGAACTTCCAGTAATTCTTCTTCGACATAGGAAGTTCTCCGACGAACTTGCCGGTCTGTCCGTTCATTGCGAAGTAATAATCCTTACCCTCATATTTGGTATGGAGCATCCATACAGGAAGGAGTGCATAGCTCACCTGACCGTTGTCGAAGTTGATGCCGGTATGGGAGTTCCTCACGTTTGTAAATCCCACGACTGTCCTGTCGAACGCGTTCACCGTACTGACCTCTATCCTCTTGTTGGCCTGTTGCTTCGAGGTCTCCTGATCCACGTCGAACTTGTCTGCAACGAATCCGGACAGGTATGCGGTATTGAACGGCACCATCTGGCTGTAATCATAGGGTTCTATGGCCTGCATGTAGGTATCGTCCATCTTTTTAGAGGCATCCACGGGCACATGATAGAAGCCCATGACTCCGTCCCTCTTCAGCAGATAGTAATCGGTCCTTATGTACCTGTAGTCATATGTGGTCCATGAGGTCACGTTCTCTCCGAAGTACTGCATCGACGCGTTGCTGTTGCAGTCGAATATCCAGAACGGAACATAGATACCTGTGAGGTCCTCTATATGGTTCTTGGAAGTGAACTCCTTCGGGAGCAGCTTCTTTCCCTTGCAGAATTCGGCCAGTTTCTTCTTGGCCTCTTCCTTGTCGATCTTGAACGGTATTATGTAGTTCGGCTTGTACACTCCCGAGAGCGATTCCATGATAATGGCGTTGTTGTCGCAGTACGGGCATTTGGTTGCCGCAGTGGTCATATCCGTATAGATCTCGCCTCCGCAGGAAGGACATACGTATACCCTCATGTTCTGAGCCTCGGCGTCTGTCCAGACGGAGTTCGTGGTATTGTAGGTGTCCCATCCGAAATTGGATCCCTGCGTGGCTTCGGAAGCAGCCTGATTGAACTGCTGAGCCGTCTCCACCGAGAAACTGTTACCGCAATGGTCACATTTTAGAAACTGTGATATATTGTCAAATCTTAAAGCAGCACCGCAGCACGGGCACTTATACTCATAAACATTATTCATTAGTTTCCGTCCTTGTAATATAGTTCCGAATATCATTATATATTAAATGCCTATCCGGTTAAATCATGTTTAAGATCTCAGTCCTGGCCTCCGGCAAGTTCCTTCTTGAGATCATAGATGTCGGGATATACGTCGTAGAGTCCGTTATAGATTTTCTCGTATATCGGCTTCATCTTCTTATAGATCTCCACATGCTCGGGTATCGGCCTGGTGACCGACTCTATCTGGAGGTATTTGCCTATTGCGCTCGACTCGTCCTCATATATTCCGAGAGCGATGCCTGCCGTTATGGCTCCGCCTATAGTTGCGGCTTCCTCCATGAATTTAGGAGCCTTTATCTCGATATCCATTACGTCTGCGAAGATCTGGCGGGTTATGGCACCCTTTCCGAGTCCGCCTACTATCACGACGCTCTTGAGGTCATAGCCTTCTTCCCTCACCTTATCCAGTATGACTCCGATGTTGAGGGCGATACCTTCTATTACGCTCCTCAGGATATCGGTCCTCTTTGTCGTAAGCCCTATTCCTACGAAGCTTCCCTGTGCCTTTCCGTTGTTCCTTGGAGATCTTTCTCCTGCGAGATACGGATGGAACATGACTCCGTTCGAGCCCACAGGGGCCTTTGCCATCTCGTCGTTTATGATGTCATATACGCTCTTTGCGGGTCTTCCTTCCTTCTCGGCGTTCTTCTTCTCCTCTTCGGCAAGTTCCTGTTCAAAGAGGCATATCTCATCCTTGAGCCACTTGTAGGATGTGCCTGAAGATGCGGTGAGTCCTCCTGCAAAGTGTATCTGTCCGTCTTTTCCTTCCACTATTCCGAGTATTCCGGCTGAGGTACCTCCGTTCATATAGAAATCTCCCGGCTTAATGAGCCCTGCGCCTACCATGGAGTTCTCCGTGTCTCCGGTACCGATGACGAGCTTGGTGCCCGGTGCAAGTCCGCATTCCTCTGCATACTTCTCCGGGACTTCGCCTATGATGTCGGTCCTCTTATGGAGCTCAGGGAGCTGATCCCTTCTGAGTCCTATGTAGGAGAGTATCTCGTCGCTCCAGTCGGAGATGTCCGGCAGCATCAGTGTGGTGTTTGCAGCCGGTTCATAGCAGGTAGCGCACTTTCCCGTGAGCTTGTAAATGATGTAGTCCTGGCATGCAGGGAATATCATCGCAGTCTTCTCGAAGATCTCGGGCTTGTTCTTTTTAAGCCAGTATACCTTCGGCAGGGTCTCGTTTGCGCCTATCTTTCCGTCTCTGTTGCACATGAGTGCAGCCTTCGGGATCATGGCCTCGAGTTCAGCGCATTCCTCTACTGCTCTCACGTCCTGCCAGATATAGGCATTGTTGAGGCAGTTTCCGTCCTTGTCTATACAGAGGCAGTTCGGATATGTCCCGTCGAAGCCCACCGCGAGCACGTCCTTCGGATCCACGCCCTTTAAAAGAGCCTTGGTGGTCTCACAGAAGCAGTTCCACCAGTCCTTCGGGTCCTGCTCCACTCCTCCGTTCGCAAGGGTGATGGACGGATATCCCGTGGTCTTCGTAGCTATGAATTCACCTTCAGTCGTAAAGAGAGTCGCCTTGTCTCCGCTTGTACCGAAGTCATGGGCGAGCAAATATTTCTTATCTCCCATTATCGAGTCTCCTTTGTAATTTTATTTATTTTAATTATAGTATATCACCGTTCATTTATCGATTTATTATTCTTATTCGCATACAAATGAAAGACCGGACACGTTTGACGTGCCCGGTCTTTCATTTTCCGTGTCATTTGAAGGAGACCATGGATACCCCTGTTCCTATGATCTGTCCCACGTTCTTCCCGTTGAGGAAGAGCTTTGCCTTTGATTGGTCCTTCTCATCATATTCGATGTGGTCATATACGACCCTGTCCTTTCCATCGGCGAACCTGTAGATGAGTTCCTGTGTCTTTGCCTTCACCTTCCATGTAAGAGCCGATACGGCATTCCTGTCAAGAGTGATGAGCACTCCCGGCACCTCTTCGGCGCCGTCTGCCCTTTTTATCGTAATGACGTGCTCCTCCTTCTTGTTTTTCCTTATGCTCATCTCGGCGGCATATCTTCCCGCGATGAAGGAATCAATGAGATATAAGAGGTTCACAAGAGCGTCCGGATCCAGGAAGTCCTCAGGCAGTTCCTTTCTTGTCTCCAAAAGGCCTTCCTCAATGCCTTTACGGACCTTCGCATCCCCGAAGTAGCCAAGCTGCTCCCTTCTCTTTATCGCCATGTCCGCCTGGAGATAAAAGCGGTGGGCTATGAAGGGATCCTTTTTCTCTCCTATGCCGAACCTGTATACGTTTCCCATCCTCAAAGCCGCATCCGCAAATTTAGTGTCTTCGCCGTGCAGGAACCTTCCGAGAGTCTCGATATATACGGAGTCGTAGAGATTCCTTGCGGTATTGGGACTCTTTTTAGCGGGACCGTAGCCGTAACGGTACATGTCTGCGAGCTTATATGTCGCTTCGTAGAAGCCGTTCGCATGCGCAGCAGTGAACATCATGAAGGCTTCAGAATAGTCAGGTTCATCCGTGCACCTTCCGTAATACGCTATGTATCCGAGAGAGTTGGCATAACCTGCATCGTCAGTCAGTTCATAAAGCTTCCTTAAAAGGTCCCTTGACGTCATCCAGTCGCATCCGTAGAGCCTGTTGCCTCCGTAGCATGCATATGCCTTTACGCGCATGGCGGGAACGCTGTTCCTCATGGAAAGTTCATCCGCGTATCTTCTTACAAGAGCTATCTCCCTTTCGGTGGCCTCCTCCAGTCTGACATCGTTTTCGAATCCCGATATGAACCTCTCCATGAAATAATCGGAGAAGACCATATCTTCCACCTTCTTTCCCCTGTTCTCTTCAAGGGAGGAGATCATCTTCATGGCATCCATGAAGAAGGGCACCTTTGAGATCCTTTCATCCGGATATATGTCATACATCTTGCCTATGCCGTCCCAGATATCATAGAAGAGCTGTCTTTTCGTAAGAGGAAGTCCCCTGAACTCGCTGCTGTCCACTACGGGCTCTTCCTCCGGAATGTCCATGCCGAACTCATCCCAGAAGAAACACATCGGCCTGTACCAGCCTTCTATCACGTCCTCCATCCTCTCGTCCACCGAGATCATGTTCAGGAGCGACACTGTGAGCTTGTCGAGGTCCATCCTGTAGCCTTCTTCAAAGATTATTTTCGAGAGATCTCCCGCTTCCATGAAGAGGTTCCTGAAATCCTCGCTGTTGTATGCGAGCCTCTCCATCCTTATCCTGTCTACGTATATATATTCTCCCATCCCGTTATTCCTTTCATATAAGGGCACATGTTCCCATCTTTTATTATATTACAAACTTTCAAAGAGTCGCCGGTCGCTCCGCGTTCGACATTTCCCATGAGCTTATAAGATATTCAGGATCTGAATCGTTTAAATATTTATCTACCTTCCCGTCTCATGATATATTTATATGCGAAGGTCAAAGGGAGATCCGTATGGAAAAAACACTGGAAAGATCAGGAAAGAAACTGTTCACGAGAGAGTTCTGTCTCCTTCTGTTCGTGAACCTTTTCTCCGGTATGGCGGGACAGATGACACAGCCCTTAATAGCCAAGTTCGCGATGCACCTCGGTGCCGGTCTAGAACAGGCTTCCGCCATAACGTCGCTCATGAGCTTTGCGGGGCTCATTCTCTGTCCGTTTGCGGGAATAGTGGCCGACAGAGTGAACAGGAAAGTGCTCTATGTTGTGTCGAACATATGCTACGGGCTCCTCCTCATCTCCCATCTCTTCGTGAAGACTCCGACCGGGCTTACGGTCATACGCTTCACCACGGGGATAGCCTTCTCCTTCACCAACATAGTCATATATGCCCTTTCGGCAGTATATATCCCTAAGGAGAGATACGGAGAAGGAATGGGATACATAGCCCTTGCGACGATACTCTCACAGGCTGCGGGTCCGGCTCTTGGAACGGCGCTCCTTGATATATCCGATTTCGTGCTCACCTTCGTCATAGCGGGATTATTCGCCATAATGAGTGCTGTCGTAGTGCTCTTCATGCCCTATCATGAGGAACCGAGGGAAAGGAAGGCCTTCTCCCTCAGATTTTCCAATCTCATAGCACCTGAGCTGTTGCTGTTCTCATTTCTTGCAGCGCTCTTCAGCACTGCGAACGGACTTATAAGCACTTTCCTGGTGCTCATAGGCGATGAGAGGAAGATCGAGGGCATAGCTCTTTTCTTCACGGTATATTCCGTATGCATGGTGGCTCTCCGCCCTGTCACGGGAAAGCTCCTGGACAAAAAAGGCATTTATGTGATACTCATCCCTTCGATAATACTTGCAGGACTGGGCCTCTGGCTCGTGGGAATCGGGACCACCCTTGCGGTGATGCTCATCGGCGGGATATGCAAGGCCTTCGGACAGGGCTCCGGAAACCCGTCCATACAGGCACACTGCATCAAATCAGTCGATACGAAAAGAGCTGGCGTTGCATCCAGCACGTGTCAGATAGGACAGCATATAGGAAATACGATAGCTCCATGGATAGGAGGAAAAGCCGTGGCTGCCATGGGCTACGAAAAGGCCTTCACATGGGCAGCCATTCTCCTCGTGATACTCGGAGCAGTTGCTCTTCTCGTACAGAGACTGTGGCTTGACAGGAAAATTAAATAAGACCATGTCCTCTGAGATATCTTAAGAAACATAAAAATGCCGGTATCTATGCTACCGGCATCTTTCAATTGACTGATTATTATACGAAATCAGGGAAGAGCTCCCTTATCCTCTCCGCGGAAACTCCGAACACGTTCTGTATCTGCTTTACGAGCACCCTCGGACGTGCTGCTATTACAGCTCTCGTGGTCTTGCAGTTCTGCTGCCATTCGGAATAGCTTCCTCCCCATCTTGCGATGTGCCTCTGCATCTCGGGCCTTATCTCTTCTACCATGCTGTCGAATAGATCAAGGGATCTTGCAGCTATGTCCTTTAGGACCTCGGAAGCCCTCTTTAAGAACTTCTCCCTCCAGCCCGCATTCTGTTTCAGAGCCGTCGGAATGTACATGTTCGTAAGGGATCCGTCAGGAGATGCGACTCCTGCACCTGTGAAATATCTGTTCAGCGTACTGGCCTGGGTTCCCCTGAATGCAAAGTCGAAATCGTAGAAGATAGGTCTCCATTTGACCTCATAGTGCTTCTCGTTCCAGAGCTTCTGGTTGAACATGTCATAGTCCCCGGTGAAGGATCTTGCGATTATGTAGTCGATCCACGCATCGGCATCCACGTATTTGCAGAACTTCTCGTAATTGCTCTCCACTGCCATGTTCATGGTCTTTGCCATCTGGTATATCTGCTTTATCTGTACGGTATCGCCTGCAAGAATGGCGAAGTTCCTCCTTATGACGTTGAGGTTGTCCTCCTCAACTCCGTGCTGGGAGGCAAGACAGTTCTCGTTCATGCTCTCCTTGAGGTCGTATATGCCGTAATACTTTCCGTTCACGTATACCACAACGGGCCTCGACATAGAGGTGTCGATGTTCAGATCCTTGAAGAGGACTCCTGTATAGGCGTCTATCACCCTCGTATACTTCCAGTCCTGTCCTCCGTTCCTAAGAACGAGGCTCTGGAAGGAAGTTATCTCATAATCATCGAAAAAGGGATATGTAACGGATGATTTCCCGTATCCGCTCCTTAGATAGATGCTGAAGCTCTTCTGGCCATAGACTCTCGTGGAGTTTCCGGATACCCTTATGCCTGCGGGAAAGCTTACCCCCTTGGTACCATCGGCCTCATAGAACTCTATGTTGCATTTCCTCTCCACCTTCACGAGTCTCTCCCTTACGGCATAGACTTCCTTGAACTCCTGGGGATCGGCTGTTATGCAGACCACGGGCACCGTATGCGCCTTCTCGAAGAGAAATGTAACGGTGTTGGTATCAGAAGGTATATGTCCGTCCTTGATGCACACGGCATTTATGACCGTAGTCCCTGAGATCTTCATGGGTCCGGTATACATATTGGAACTCTTGGAAGGTCTCGTTCCGTCGGTGGTGTAATAAATGCTTCCTTCTCCCGAGATCTCAAGTGTGAACTCGCCTGACACCACTCCTCCCCTGTGGGAGAATTCGGGGGCATTCAGCTCAGGCTTCAGAGTCCCCGAGTTTTTTGCACCTTTCGTCTGGGAAGAAAAGAACACCCTTTCTCCCGAAGGATCGTCCTCGACCCTGCCGCTCGAATACCCGACCTTAAGGACTCCGGTCTCAAAGACATCGTAGAGTTTGATGCCGTCGGTAAGATATATGGTCTCGCCTGACGGAGAGATGCTGAAGGTACCTGTTCCCTGCTTCTGCTTTGAAGGAGAGTTTGATGTATCCAGCGCCTTATAGCCCTTTGGGGCTATGGTGCCCGAAAGTGCGAATTTCTTCAGATCCTTATAGTCGTCAGAAAGATACAGCCCCTCGAGGCTGTATGTCTTTTCTGTGGGATTATAGAGCTCTATCCAGTCGGCCTTGCCGCTCCTCGGCTCGTTCACCGATACCACTTCGCTTATGAACGGAGTGAGCCTGCTCAGCTTCTCTGCATTTTTGATATCCTCATATCCCTGGGTCGTATTCTCTTTTCCGGGCGTGCTCTCCATGAAGAACAGCCATTTTCCGTCCTTAAGCCCGTAGGAGACATTGCTGAGTCTCGATTCATCCGGGAACAGCACAGCCTGTCTTTCAAGGGTCCTGTAATCGGTAAGATACAGTGTCTCGCCCTTTCCGAGCTTGAAGGATGCGTGGTCGCCCACATCCTTTCCTGAGAGGTAGATCACCTTGTATCCATGGGCGGGCAGCGTTCCCTCCTTCAGTCTGAACTTGAAGGGATCATCCGCCTTGTCGGACAGGAAGAGCCCTTCCATGTCCACATCCACATCGGAATCGTTATATATCTCCACCCATAAAGGTCTGTCTCCGAACTCGTCAATGAGGGAATTGTCATTGTCGTCCATGACCTCGTTTATGTGCACGCTCATCATCTCCACGTCGGTGATGGAAGTGGAGTTGGAATAGATGGAGCTGTTCTGTTCACCGGGGGTTATGTCCGCAAAGAAGACCTTCTCTCCCTTCTCGTTCAGTCCTACGGACATGTTCTTCAGGAGTCCCGCTACATTGACGCTCTCCTTTATCTCTCCGTTGAAGGACAGGAAGATGTCGCTCTCGTAGGCGGAGATCGAGAAATCAGGCCCCTCTATGCCGTCGCTGCCGAAGTAAATGACATAATACTCCCCGCTCCCGAGCTCTATGGAAGGGAATCTCCACCTTCCGAGCCTGCTCTTGCTGTCAGATACCGTGAAGTAGGCCATCTGCACAGGCTTGTCGGAAGAATTATATATCTCAAGGAAGGTCTTCGAGGCCTCGTTAATCACGAGCCCCTCCGGAGCCTTCAGTCTCTTTATCTCATCATATGAATCAAAAAGCAGTCCCTGATCCTCTCTTCCGGGAGTCGGAGCAAGACAGTACTTATAACCCGAAGGAGTCCTCACATAGCTGATGTCAGTCTCGAGTGCAGGGACCTTCATCTGGTCTATGGTCCTTCCCTGCTCGTTCTTCAGGATGACTGTAGTGCCTCCCTTCGGGAGCCTGAATCCGGAGACGATATTGCCGGATGTCTCATCGCCCAAAAACTCGGTACAGAGCACCACTATCCTTCCTCCGGAAGAAAGAGTGACGTCATCAAAACGAAGGGCATCCTCTTTCTTGTCTGCCCTGTATACCATATAGCCCTTGAGACTTATTTCATTTTCCGTCGGGTTATAAAGCTCGATCCAGTCAGGCGATCCTATGTCCTCCACCAGAAGGGAATCCTTGTTCGAAGTAACGGCCTCGGATATCACTATGCCCGATGCCTTCTCCTCTTCTTCACCATTATCTATGGCGCAGCCGAAGAGTATGCATGAGATGATCTCTATTATGAGAATGAGCGAAATATATCTTTTAGAAAAAAGCAGCTTTTTCAAGATAGCCTCCCCTTTGAAACACTATGCATATTATATGATAAACTTTCTTCTTTTTCCTTATCGTTTTATGTCGACATTTTTGTTTTTTGTATTAAAATTTATATGTTAAGGAGCTGACATATGAGGATCTTGGGACAAAACGCAAAGACCACCGACCGTCAGGTGTTCAAAAGGAAGGAAAAGAAGTATCTTATCGACAGGGCGACCTTCGATGAACTGTTCTCGCGCCTGAGAGAGCACATGGACATGGATGACTTCGGTCTTTCCACCGTTATGAGCCTTTATTACGATACCGAGGATTACCGTCTGATATACAGGAGCATAGAGAAGCCCCTGTTCAAGGAGAAGTTCCGCGTCAGGTGCTACGGTGTACCGACGGATGACAGCACGGTATTTGCAGAGATCAAGATGAAATACAAGGGCATAGTCTATAAGAGAAGGACTTCCGCTCCGTACAGGTCCATGATGGCCTTCATAAACGACGGGATGCCCCTCATGCACGACCGCCAGATACAGAAGGAGATCCGCTACCTTTTCGATCACTACGATCTCGTCCCAAAGGTGATACTCTCCTATGACAGGTATTCCCTGAAGGGAAGGGAATCAAGGAAGCTCAGGATCACCTTCGACTTCAATATGAGATTCCGTACCTATGATCTTGATCTAAGAAAGGGAGACTACGGCCGCCCGATCGAGGATAGGGACTTCTACATCATGGAGGTGAAATCAGAGGGCGGACTGCCCATGTGGTTCCTTGACATTTTGGGAGACCTGAGGCTGACTCCCGGTACCTACAGCAAGTACGGAGTCTGCTATAAGAAATATATATTCCCTGAACTCAGGGAGAAGAAAAAGAGACCGGAGGAATAAAACATGCTCGACACCATCTTTGCAGGAGACATAACTCTCGTAAGCATCCTTATAATGCTGGCCACTGCCATAGTGATGGGAATACTGAACTCACTCATATTCTCGTACAAGTCTTTCCAGACCAGAAACTTCTCGATGGCCCTTGCCCTCGTGCCCCTCATCTCGTCCGTGATCATATTCATCGTCAACGATCACCTGGGCGTAGGCGTTGCGGTCGCAGGAGCATTCACCCTCGTGCGTTTCCGTTCTGTTGCAGGTAACGGAAGAGAGATAATCGCGATCTTCGCTTCGATGGCGCTCGGCCTCATCCTGGGAATGGGCTACATAGGTATCGCAGTCATAGTGTTCATAGTTTTGGCCCTCCTCACCATAATACTGACCTCAGTCAATTTCGGAGCACAGGACAATGCCAGGACACTCACAATCACGATCCCCGACTATCTCGACTATGAGGGAATTTTCGACAGCATTTTGAGAAAATACACCAAGCATTACAGCCTTGAAAAGGTACGCACAAAGAACATGGGCTCACTTTTCGAACTGACATATACCGTATACCTCAAGGACTTAAGAAAGACCAAGCAGTTCCTGGATGACATCAGGGTCAGGAACGAGAACCTGAACGTGACACTCTCGAGCTTCGGAGAACACGACAGCCTGTAAGAAAGCCGAATCGAGTAGGAGGGGGGTGATTAGCCCCCGTCCTCTCACGCCACCGTGCGTACCGTTCGGTACACGGCGGTTTCAATAGTTGACATGCACTGACTGGTACGCAATGGCTAGGTCATAGTAG
>Ga0129307_1001577_pt1 | contig 23031 bp, 26 predicted proteins | sample P1105metagenome_FD_94437 | JGI IMG/M metagenome (GOLD analysis project Ga0129307, IMG submission 94437) | Capybara group fecal microbial communities from Wisconsin, USA - P1105 metagenome | ecosystem: Host-associated > Mammals > Digestive system > Large intestine > Fecal | place: USA: Wisconsin... | reverse complement strand
CCCTTCTCGATGAAATAGTCGCGGGCAGGCTCAAGGGTCTTGCGATAAGTGCCCCAGCGGACAGTGGCCAGACGGTTGGTCTTGCGATAGTGCCAGATGGCAGCGTCGTCACGGTCTACATGCTGGCCGCAGGTCTCTAGCATCTTCGGCAATTGGGTGTTACCGGCAAAGATGGGAAAGCGAGGCCTCTCGCCGGGATTGTCGAGCGCTACCCATGCCACGCCACCCACCTCGTCGGGCAGCCACGAGCGCAACTGTATGACTGTACTGTAGGCGCACCAGGGCACGCTCACCGTGCGGATATTCTTCATCACCGAATCGCCCATGGCATAATACATGTTAATCTCGTCGGGACGCATCCACGGGTTCGAATAAGGCGACACGATACTGTCGGGCTCGCTCTCCACCAGTTTGCCGTCTTTGTCCTTTCGCTTGGCATTCGGTATTTTATGACGGTAGCTCAGGTTCTTGGCCGTTCCCTCATAGTAGCTGCCTAGCAGGCGCATCACGTCCTCGGCACTCACCTTCTTATCGGGCTTTACGCTCAGTGGCAGGTTCTCCACCTGGTCGCTCAGCTTCAGCGAGGGAGCCAGCGCATTCATGATGAAATGCTCGCGCACGCTGTAGTTCTTCACCTCTTTCGAGTAGTTGGTGCCGCTATATACTTTCCAGAAGCAGAACTCCTCCTTGCCGTCCCAGAGCTTCAGTTTGCGCGCCACGTCGAACACATTGTCAGAGTACATGTAGTTCTCCTTGTCGTTCACGTCAATGCGGCTGATGCGACAGATATTGGCCGACACGGCTATCTCGTCGTCAGGAATGCGCACAGCAGCCCAGACGCCTCCTTTCTTCTTCGGTCCCTCGCCGAAAATCTCGAATATCCACACCTCGTTCTTATCGGCCACGGTCAGGCACTCTCCGCTGTCACCATAGCCATACTGCCTCACCAGCTCGCCCATGAGCCTGATAGCATCGCGAGCGGTGGAACAACGCTCCAGTGCAATGCGCTCCAGCTCTTCAATCATGAACATGCCGTCGGGGTTTTTCAGTTCCTTTCGTCCCGTGATGGTGGTCTCACCCATAGCCAGCTGTTTCTCGTTCAGACAGGGATAGGCTGTGTCGAGGTAGCGGTAAGTGTGGCGCACCTGCGGAATGACGCCCTTGCGATACATCTTCGTACTGTCGTCGGCGGTCTGCGTGTGCATGCGACCCGTATAGACGGCCGTCACCGTGTCGCGGGCATAGTCCTTGGCAGGCACCATGCGCATCCACGTGCGGTACCAGGAGTCACACGTGTGCGAGGTCATCACCGAGCCGTCGGCAGATGCCTTCTTACCCACCAAAATACTTGTGCACGACATGCGGGCCATCCCCTCGCGCGTCGTCTCATTCACCTGAGCACTACCGGCCAAAGGCAGGGCAGCCAGCAGAAAAACAAAAATACCAAATCGATTCTTCATGTGTTTCATTCCTATTCTATTCAAGATGTTGCAAAAATAAGAAAAAACCACGAGATAACATAATAATTCAGGAAAATAACTCCGTTAATTGGCTAAAAAACCGTATATTTGCAACAACAATCAAGCCACGTCACACAACAACAGTCCGACCCACATGTCGAGTATCATCCACCATAAGTCCACCGTCAAGGCTGTCATTACCACCGTCATTTGCATCCTGCTCATGAGCGCCTTTCCCTGGAACGCTCAAGCCCAGGAGCGCCATAATATGCTCCACCGTCTCGACAGCCTTCTTTCCATCCGTTACATGCGCGCCGACATCGACACCCACTACATCATGCGCCCACCCACGAAATGGACTATCCGCGGCCGCCTCAACGTCTCTGGAGCAAAAATCATGGCCGAAGGAGTGAACGACGGGTGCCGGCTAGCCTCCGAGCTCAAGGCCGACTACAAAAAGACCCTCAGCATGGGAGTGAGCTACATGGGCATCGCCCTCAACTTCGCCCTCAACCCCGCTAAGCTCCTCGGACGCTACAATGACTACGAGCTCAACATCAACTCCTATGGCAAGCGATTCGGATTCGATGTCATTTACCAAAATGCCCATAACTTCACCGGATGGGAGGACGTGCAAGGGCAAGAGCGCATCGAGCTGCCGGCCAACCTGCTCAAACTACAGACTCTCAACATCAACGCGTTCCACACCTTCAACCACCGCCGTTTCTCCTATCCTGCCGCCTTTACTCAGAGCTACATCCAGCGACGCTCTGCAGGCAGTCTGCTCTTAGCACTCTCTGCACAAGGACAGAAAGGCACCCTCAAATACAACCACCAGTCATTCTTCAAAATGACCAACATCGGCATTGGTGCAGGCTACGGCTACAACTATGTACCCGCACCCGGCTGGCTGTTCCACCTCTCTGCCTTGCCCACCTTCATCGTCTACAGCAAGACATCACTCACCGTCGACGACAATCACATACCCTTGCGCTACCACTTCCCCGAGGTTATCATCACCGGCCGCGGAGCCATTGTCCACCAGCGGGGAAATATATTCTACGGCATCTCCGGTGTCTTTAACTTCACAAACATCGGTGATGAAAACAGCCTGACGGTGAGAAACACAAAATGGCGCTCCCGTGCCTTCCTCGGTTTCCGACTTTAGAATTGAGAATTGCCTGACGGCTATTGATAATTGATAATCGATGATGGATAATTGACCGCTGGATTAAAAGTCCCCCTCAAAGCCCTTCTCAAACGCTCAAACACAAAAAAAGCGAAGCACATCGTTTGCACTTCGCTCTTTTCTGTTGGGGTACTCGGAATATATATCCCGATATTACATCAAATTGAAAGCTGCTGAATAGTTGCAAACACCTTTATTTTAAGACGTTTTACAGGTTTGATGGTTTAGTTTCAATTTGATAAAATCACATTAAATTTGACCTACGACGATAAAAAGACGATAAAAATTTTGGCCGTTTAGAAGATTCTTTTTACCTTCGCAGCACGTTAATAAAAATCGACATTATGGCTAAGATTGAATTGCGGCTTTCATCGAAAGTCCAAAAGGAAACCTGTAGGCAGGAGGTGCTTATACGTTTCCACGAAGGCAAGAAGTTTTGCCTTTACGCAAAGAGTGGTGTTTATGTATCACCAGAGTATTTTGAGTATTACATTGATCGCGATGCAACAGAAGCGAATGGTGTAATTGTTCCTTCCAAACTAATAACTGCAACACAGAAGAAAGCAAAGAGCAAAGGTTATGTATTGTTCAAGCGTGGCATTATTTGTGTCAGCAACCACAGAGTAGAGACTCCAGAAGTCAGATGGCACAAGCAACAGGCAGAGCGTATTGAGCAATTATCAAAACAAATCATCAAATGCTATGAGGATGCTCCCAAGAGTGAGATTGCAGGGAACTGGCTAACGGACATAGTGGATAAGTTCAATCATCCCGAAGTTTATAACAAGGCACCAAAGACTTTCTACGAATTGGCTGAGGAATACATCGAGAAGAAAGAACTTGCAGAATCCCATGCCCGGGTGTTTCGTGTATTACTACGCGCTGTATCTCGCTATGAGGGATTTGTCAGGGCTACCGATGATAGCCGGAAGTATTTTTCATTCGACATCAATCATGTTACCCGTGATGATATTGAAGACTTTTCTGACTACCTGCGTAACGAAAGCACCTTGGCCGAGGAACGCCCCAAGCTGTTCGCACGGTTGCTGAAGGACTACCCAAACAATGTTAAGCCAGGACACACAAAGATTGAGGTAAGGGGAGATAACACCATTATCAAAATGCGTGGACGGCTGAAGTCTTTGTTCCTCTGGTTCTTGGAAATGGGCTACACTACGAACAGACCATTTGACGGACTGAAGATAGGTGTCGAAAGGGTTGGCACTCCTTATTACATATCTATAGACGAGAGGAATGCCATTGCCAATGCAGACCTATCTGCAAGATGGGCTACCATGACGAAAGAGGAACGGAAACCCGCAAGAATGCCATTGAAAACGTTGATTGAGCAACGTGACATATTCGTATTTCAATGTCTGATTGGCTGTCGTGTTGGCGACTTACTCAAACTAACCAATGACAATATACATGACGGTTTCCTTACATACACTCCACATAAGACAAAGGATGAAGGAAAGACTCCATTCCAAGCAAGAGTGCCACTTCACCCAAAGGCACTTGAACTGATAGAGAAATATCAAGGCAAAGACAGGAAAGGGCGGCTATTCCCGTGTCTGAGTGGTCAACGATACAACGATGCCATTAAGGTCATATTCTGGATGGCAGGGATAACAAGAAAAGTTGAGGTGAGAAATCCAAAGACAGGTGAAACGGAGTTCAAGCCTATCAATGAGATTGCATCCTCTCACCTTGCACGTCGTACCTTCGTCGGCAACGCCTACTTCAAAGTGAGTGATCCAAACATTATCGGAAAGATGTCTGGTCATGTCGAAGGTTCCAAAGCGTTTAAGCGATACAGAAACATTGAGGACGAAACACTTGTTAATGTAATCAATCTTATTGGATAGGAGGGGGAGATATGAAGTGGAAATGTACAGAACAACTGATAGCCTCAACAACAAAGTTGGCGGCATTGTACGCAAAGTATCATTGTAAAGAGTTTCTTGACGGACGACCAATGGCTAAGTACAAAGAAGTCTGTCAAGAAGACTTGGACTCTATGCGTTCTAACATTGACAAGATGAATGTCGAGAGTGTTGTGGAAGAATTGGAAGATTATCTTTGTTTCGATAACAAACAGAATACAGTGGTATTCAAGGTTTGGAATAAGAAGTTGAAGAAAGCGCAGTGTTGGCTCTATGTCATAGGCGAAGAGAAAAGTCTGGCTGTTGATTTTCTTTCATTCAAAGTACGGCGATTTGATAACGAGCCTTGGAATCCAGATGAATATTGCAGATACATTGCAGCCGTTATCAAGCAGAAACTAACACATCTTCAATACCGTATTGATAGTATATTACAAGAGTATAACGTAAAGAGTGCCATTGACGGAGAAGATGTCGTTAAAGAAAACCGATGTAAGAACAAATCCTTCAGCTCAGTTATTCAAGCAGAGGATAAAACAGCATTTCTGCAACGATTGCACAAAGTCATAGATGGCAAGAATGGCAAAGATGTTGCTGCCGCTCTTTATCAGGCAAAGAAAGAGGGTTATATAACAAGATACCCCACCAAAGCCGAATACGAAGCTGAATTTACGCTTATTGGATCTTGGCAAGGAATTTGGAAACATTTAGATAAAGGAGACTCCAACGACATGTTGATAGCTGGAAGTGCTGTCTATTTCAAATAAAACAGAACCAATTAGTTTAATCGGGTTTATGATGGTTTACGTTTCAACTACCATAAATCCGATTTACTTTGATACAGTTTGATTTGCTTGTACCTTTGCAGCGTCAATCGGTGACTGACACACATCGAGCGACCGACCATGAGCGACCGAGAGTGTCTGAGGTAACAGCGGAATGGGTACAAAACTATGTCAATAGCAGAAATAATGAGTCAGAAGGAAAATGTCTTGCTTGTTGTCAGTCTTGACGACCTGAAAGAACTTTTCAAGTCATTACTCGACGAGCGCGATGCAGAACGTCAAGCCATATCGGAAAGCCAACACAATGAAGAATTGCTGACGGCTGAAGTGACTGCAAAAATCCTTGGCGTTCAGAAAAACTCCCTCTGGAGGTGGGCTAAGTCCGGGTATCTTGTTCCTGTAAAAATAGGTAGAAAGTGTTTCTACAAGCAGGGCGACATTGAAAGACTCAAACAGAGCAGGATATGAGTTGTGTTAACTGCAAGTACATGGCGTGTAAAGTCTATTACACGAAGACAGAAATCTGGCAAGGGTGCTGTCTGAATAAACTCTCGCCTAAATTCAAAACAAATGTAAAAGGTTATGAGCACTGTGAAAAAGAAGAAAGAGAATAAGACCATTGAACACTCAATAGCATTCAACAGAGAACTGAAGAAGTACAACGTTATTGAGCAAATGCTTGTTATGGCGGATTTGATGAGCGTTGGCCATGGTGATGTTGACGCATACATGATTGCCTATCCAGAAAATAGGCAATATCCAGAAAAACAAGATCGGGCAATAATGGAACAGATACTTGCAAGCGCAAAGTTCAAGAAACTTCTCGAAGCCAGGAAGGAACGTATAAAGAATGGTGCTGCTGTTCCTGTCTCACTCGAAGAAACCGACCTGATAGACAGTGATGAGGTGGCCAAAGAGATACTACGCTCTGCAAAATCCGCTCCCATCGGTTCCAAGGAACGTGCAGACCTATTTCTACGATATGACGAGATCATGCAGCGGAACAAGGTTGACGTTGATGAAGATGCAACTAATGATATTCAGTTTGTGTTTCCCATTAAATGCAATCAGTGCCCTTTATTCTTGGAACTTAACAAAGTGAGAGAATTATTAGGTGACACAAAGATCCCCCCTGTAGATATGGATGCTATCATTCGTAAGTCTCTCGAACAATCGGGTAAGACTGTTGCTGATATTTATGAGGCTATTCACGGATTCAGAATAAAAGGAACGAAATAATCATTTTTTGATATGGAAGTAAAAAAGAACGATAAGATATTTGGACTGGTAAAAGAATGGCAGATTATCCAATTAAAAGAGAACCCTTCTCTTACTAAATTCATACATGATTATTTGCATGGCAAGGTGGGACTTCATGGTATTCAACATTGTCGAAGAGTTGAATTGTTTGGCATAATGCTTGCAAGAAAGGCTATGACTGATTTTGATATTGTTCGGTGGTTTGCATATTTACACGATAGTATGCGTAACAATGATGGTATAGACATTGACCACGGAGAAAGAGCATCTATGCTTATTGATACTATACGCGATAGTTACCTGTCAAATCTATCTGAAGAACAAGTAATCAAACTAAAGTCTGCTTGCAAACTTCATAACAAGGTAATAAAAACAGGTGATATTGATATTGACATTTGTTTCGATGCAGACCGCCTTGACTTACCACGTGTACTTGGTATGGAGATAGACCCATCCAAGATGGCGACAAAAGAAGGTCACATGGTTGCGAAAATCACCAAAGAAAGATATACTGTATTTATTGAAGCTTTGAAAAAAGCATATCCTTCTTTTGCTGACACTTTAAACAACGCACAGAGGTGTATTAAAGGTTTTACAAACGGAATGAAGCATATTGACGGAATTGGCTCAGAGGAAATGCCCGATTTAACATACGAGATTGGTAAGACCTATAAGGTAGAAAAAGCGAAAACTAAAGAGATAGGTTTTCATGCAATTCCTGATCTTTGTTGCCCATTGGACGTATTTTTCTATATTCCAGCTATCAATAAAAAAGGGTTTGGCGTATATACAGAGGTGGAATTATCAGGTGATATGGATATAGAAAACAAGGTAGGAGTAAAAAATGGCATCACGAATACATGGGAAATATGTGCTACAGAAATGAAGATACTGAGAGAAATCGGAATCCGTGGTGTCATTGACGCATTCACCGAGTGGACTAACAAACTAAATACGTCTCTTGTCAGGCATGACTTATTCTGTGAAAAAGATTGCGCACAAATAGACTGTAAAGATTATAATGTGATTACGCTTACAAAAGGTAAAAACTCACTTATAACATCAAAAGGGTCTTGGTCATCTGCAATTTGTTTGGGTGACTTCTCAATGTCTATCACAGACCAGTTATGTAGCCACTCCGCTACAACAGGAATACGTTCCACATCAATTACTAACGTCCAACAAGGTGTTGCAGTTTGTACAGGCGATGCTTCGCTCGCAATAGGACAAAGCAAGCACACACTATCTTATTGTGGAGGAAAATTTTCCGCATCTATAGCAATGGGATTTGAGTCTGCTGCATACGCAGACAACAGCACATCTATTGCTGCAAATTTTGGTGCTAACGGTTACGTTCGTGGTGTAAAAGGCAGTGCTTTATTTGCCGTTGAAAGGAATGAAAAGACAGGGGAAATCATTGCCGCAAAGGGCGTTATTGTTGATGGTAAGAATATTAAAGAAGACACTTGGTATAAGTTTGTCAATGGTTGCTTTGTTGAGGCTTAAAAAAAGTGGTGGCGAGACTTATTTCACGCCATGCCGGAATGCAAAGAGTGACTGGGAAAAGCCAAAAGCGGGCTACCTTCACAGGCAACCCGCTCAATAACGTTAAAATTTCGGTAGCCGATGTATCGCCGACCACCTGCAAGCCTTTTCAGACTTGTTTTCTATTCGTCATGGTCTTGTTCAACCTTAACGATAAGCCTTGTTCCGCATTTTGGGCAAACGATGGGATGGTCAACTATCTCTGGCTTGTAGTCAGCAAACAGAGAAGCCATAGGAACATCAAGGGCTTTAGCAATCTCTTGAAGTGTATTCAAAGATGCACCCTTACCACCATTGATGATACTATTGAGATATTGCGGTGCTTTCCCCATGCTTTCAGCCAGGCTCTTTGCAGTTATGCCCTTCTCATGGAGTATATCTTTAATTCTGAGATCAATCTTCTTTTCGTCCATATCTATAAGATTTTGGTGCAAAGGTATGGCTTTTCCTTGAAATAAACAAAATAGATTTATTAAAATGTATTAAACCAACCACAATTTCTTTATTTTTATTTGGAGATTAAAGAAAATAGGTTTATCTTTGCACTCGAAAACAGAAAACAAATAAAGAAAACAATGATGAAATATCAAATTCTACCCATGCGAAGACGTGCCACCATAACGGCACAATTCCATTTGCTCAATGAAAGGTTGGATCAATCAGACAGAAACAACCATTGTATAATAATAAACCTGTTAACAAGAAAGAAATGAAAGTAATCAGAATGCAAGAGAGTCAGGTCGTTGCCTACTCTCAGAGTGAATGCAACAGCACATTGCCGAAAGGATGGATCACCATTAGCGGTAATAGTATGTACCCTACATTAAGTCATGGCGACAAAGTGGTCGTGTCGCCTCAAATCAGCATTGACGCTGTTCTCTTTGGTGACGTGTACTTGATTATAACATCGTCTGGTTTATCAGCAGTCCGACGCATAGTTCGGTCTGAAGATGAGAGAAAGATACGGATTGTTCCAGACAATAAGGAACTGAAGTATGGTGACTATCAGGACATCGACAAATCAAGAGTCATAGCCATTCATAAGGTAATAGGACTGGCGAGAGCATTGTAAACAACTATAAACGTAAGCATTATGGCAAAGGAAACCTATTTGAAGAGCAAAGAAGCGGCTGAATACATCGGTGTGTGTTTCCGTACATTGCAGACATACATTGCTGAAGGTCGTATTCCATGCACGAAACCAGGCGGTCGTTGGTTGTTCAAAAAGCGAGACCTCGACGCATTCTTAAACAATACATTATAGACATGGAAGGAAAACAACATCTAAATAAAGCGCATTACCAACAAGACAAAAGTTTTGGGGCAAACTACAAGCACAACAGAAAGTTGATGAAGTCGATTAGTCAGAATGCCAGAAAGGGCATACGGACATTCACCATCAACGAGTTTCTAACGTCTGGCGGTATGCCTTGGTTGGTATAGTAAAAGTATGTGACTATGAAGATTCTCCACTTTGAAACCGAGTTTAGCAGAAAGCACCCAGACCGCAAGCGCATAATCGTGTATATGCGGGATGCCCTGCGTGTCAATACCGTTGAATGGGATGATCTGACAAAGGTTAATCTCAATACCATTGCGGAGTATATCAGAGGGCAGGTCTCACCAAATAGCGCGGTGACTTACCTTAGTATTCTCAAAAGTTTCCTGAATCGCTATACGGAGGAAGGACTCATTCCCTGCAAGTCTTTTCACACAGAGCTGACAGCCAGAAGAGTGCCGAGTCAGCATATTGCACTTACAATGGAAGAAATTATCATGCTCGACGAATACGAGCCAAAGAGCCAAACCGAACGTGACATCAAGATTCTATTCATGCGTGGCTGCTTTAGCGGAATGAGACTGTCGGACGCGGTGTTGCTCACAGAAGACAATATCCGCAACGGTGTGTTGAGTTACGTAAGCCAGAAGACTAAGATTGAGGTGCAGCAACCAGTTCATACGAGACTTCTGAAGTATATAAAGGCTCAACCAAAGAAAATGCACCAGAGGTCTGTTATAAACCGAACTATCCAAAGGATATGCAAAGATCTTGGAATTGACGAGGAAGTGCAACTCTATGTTAAGGGGAAGTTGCGGAAAGGGCATAAATACCAATTCGTAACGGCTCACAGCAGCAGACGGTCATACGTTACCTGTCTTGCTACGAATGGTGTTCCAGTAGCCACTATCAGCAAGCTCGCCGGACATAGCAGCGTAACAATGACTGACAGGTATATTTGCATTGACACAAGAAGTCCTGGGAAGGAGGCTATGGATTTCTTCAACAGATAAACAGTAGGACACCAAACTGTAACTACTGAATATAACCTTATAATGTTTGTATCATTGACTTGGTAGTCCGTGAGGATGATAACGTAATGGATTGAAGCAGATTGTCAGCGATGATAGTCTGCTTTTTTGGGGGTAAAATGTCGAATTATATGAATTATCCGACACAAGTAAAGATTTCCAATTATGTAAAATTGATTACAGCCTACGTTATATTAACTTTGCGAAAAAATTTTAACAAACATTGAATCATGGAAAAGAAAGAACAACAGCAAGTAGTTATACCAGACTACATTATAAGAAAGAAAGAGAAGGAATCTTTCGAGAGAGGTTTTGTTTCCGCTTTGAATGCGTGTGAATCGGCATACGAGACACTGAAAACTATGCCGGACTTGGAGAATATTCCTAATACCTTACAGGAAATCAAGTCAGACTTTGTAGCAACATTTGTCGAAGAGCGCATTAACGAAATAGCCGACACGAAGATTCTGACTCATGAGGCTAAAAAGAAAGCCAAGCAAGACTGGAAGAACGTTCTTAACGAAGCAAAAACACAAATTTCAATCATCCAGAATTTCCTTCAGTCATATCCTGATGCCGATGTTTGCATCAAGGAAGGTAAGGTTGTTTGCAGCAATATGGAGTCAGTCGTGTATGAGCATTGCAAGATAAAGACACCCGATATTGTCAGTAAGCACGTTAAACTGATTCAAGCGGTAAAGGATTCCATTTACAGGCTACAAGAATTTGAGAAAGCGAATGGATTCCCGACTGGCGACATCTACAATGTAGAAATGGATCTACGGTTGCTCGACGAACCTATAAATCTGATAGAAAACTGGCTTTGGCAAGACACGCGCCGCGCTGTGATAAGCAAACACCACTATATGCAAGCGTCATTGGCAGAAATGGAACGCAGGCAGAAAGCAGAGAACAAGGTAAAGATGAATGAACGCACACAGAAATATGAACGTGAACATCCAGAAGACTACATTCCCCATTTGGTGAATAGACATGATGAATTGGCTAATGGAACAGTGACAATGCAATAACAACAAACAACAAATAACAGAAGATTATGGTAAATTTATTTTCTATGCTGAGTGAGCAGCAGATCAATAGTCTCACAAAGGAAGAGCGAGACCAGCTCTTAGCGATTGACACGAAATTGTTCCCAGACGTTGAAAAAAATTCAGGGGAGCAAAAAGAATGGCTGAAGAAGAAACTCGAAGCCATGAAAAAACAGCGTGAGGAAGAAGAAGCCTACACGAAAATGACAGAAGAGAGTTTTGACACGGCTGGGAAAGTTAACAATCCTCGGTATTTCTGACTCCATGTTGGTGGTTGACGGGGCGGTGTGAGAAAAGCATCGTACCCGTCAACATTTGAAATGTAAAAATATGGCTACAATACTTAGAGAAAAACAGAAGGGTACAGGAGAGTCTTCCTACCTTATAAGGATAAGATACGGAGCAGCTGACGCGAAGACAGCGTTGCAGTCTTTTGTAAAGGAGCATGTGACAATGGCGAAGTCACCGATGTCAAAACAACTGGTTAAAGAGATATTCTTCAAGAAGCCTCTGGGGTATCTTCCGCGACGCAATGCAGAACCGCTTGCTGAATGGTTGTTCAACCAAGCATTGAAAAATGCTTATCTTGTAACCGTTCCAAAAGTCTGGGTTGATGATGAACAGGAATACATTGTATCACCAACATTGAGCAATAAGAAACCAGGTCCAAAATCATCTAAAAATAATTGCAAACTTTGATTTAAACAAAAAAGATATGAGAATTATTGAAAAAAGATATTATCTTCAAGTCCTGAGCGATATAATCAAATATAAGTATCTCTCACAGAACACAAAAGCCGTCAATGAGAAAGAACAAGCACAAGCAAAGGAAAATAGAGCGGCATTGTTGGCGTTATCTCAAACCGTTTCACGCCGTTTTTACGACTATGGCGTATGGATTAACGAAGGAGAGAGCATAGAATTAAAAGACGACAATGATTTCCTTTCTGACATCAATAGTATATTAACTACCTACAATGAAATAGACCCGGGAAGTAGTTACGATTACCTTGATCTTCTTATAAGTATTAGTGACATCAGACAAGCCTTCGAGGAAGGCGGTGTTATTAAGAAAGTGAACAGAAAAAACGAAAGTGACTCTGATACATATTTGTGTAATTTCTTTATTAACGATCAGCAGATTTTTAGAAATTGGCTTCCGCATAATATTCCTCTTAATGCTTTCAAAAATATATTTGACGATTTAAACTATCATTATTACACATTGGATGCGTACATTGCTGCTGATGACCACCCAATAATAAAAACGATTTACGCCCATGGCCTTGTTCTTTTTTTAATGGAAAAAGGGTATTCAATTTATCAGTCAGAAAACGGCAACAGTGATGATATGTTTGAAAAATGGCACATTCGTTGGACATGGCAAGAGGAAGACAGACAACCTACAATATTTGGAGTAAAGAGTGAATCACCAACACCCAGTGAAATCGAAAATTCTGGGGATAGTAATTATATCGTAGAACAATAATGGTCAACAACAAATCTATAATTGCAAAAGCAGTTGAGCAATACAAGGCAAATATCATCATTCCTACTATGGAAAAGCATCTGAGGAAATGGTGTTGGGAGATTCTTGATGCCGCGATAAAAGCAAGGCAGAGAAATCCGCAAGCGCATAATTTCACGGGAAATCTGCTTAACTCTATCGTGGTTTGTCTGTATAAGAATGGTCAACCTGTCATTGCCTACTTCAGCAGCGACATCGTGCCAGAAGCCATTATGCCAAAGATGAAGAAAAGACTCCGAAAGAGAGTTTTCTTCAAGCGCGACTACGACGGTGAAGAAAGTGCATACCTGCCAACAGTTGAGACTAATGGTGGTTGGGGGCGAGACGATGCACAAGAGTTCTTTGAGACCTACAAGCCTAAAGGGAACAATCTCTTTGACATAGTGGTAGCTTACACTGTAGAGTATGCGAACTGGATACAAATGGAACGTGGTACTGCTGGTATTCTCAACACCTATGCCTATGCAGAACGCACAGGAAAGACATTTCTCAAACTAAAATAAAACGACGAAGACATGAAAGAAACAAAGAAAGAAATCAGGGCGCGAGTAAAGGAGTTTATCGACTGCAGTAATTCGACGTGCAACAAGAAGATAACGTCAATGAAGTTCCTTACAAATGATTACGGAACTGAATATCTATTGCTCAAGACGGAGTTTGACACGCTCTTCTACGGCTTCATCGAGAACTTCACGGAGCGCGTTGGACTGAAATTCTACGGCGTAGCTACATTCGACAATAAGATTCAACTTCTCTTCTTCCGAGGTGAAGGAATGAAGATATAATAATACTATTGCTTATGTGGATAAGAAGAAACAGCAGCAAATCACGTGGCAGTGACGAGACGTTTGGGTTTAACATCCGGCTGTCGAAGGTTGACATCAAGAAACCACTTCAAAAATGGTTGCATCTTGAACTGGAGAGCGGCGTCTATTTGTGCCATTCGGAAGAAGAAATCCGCGACTATCTCCGGCAAAACGCTTTCTCATATCTCTCGCATTGGTTTGTGAACGAGGTGCTGGAGTGGGCGTTCAAAATAGGACTTCGAGAGGGCTATATATGTCGTAGTGGGAATGATCAAGACTCGCCTGTTCCGATGTACTATATACCGATGGCATTGCTCGATGTGAAATGTGGCCCCAAGCGTTCTATGGCTGACCAATACAACCAAGACTATGATGTTGTACCTGGTGTGTCGGCTTACTTTGAGGAACAGAAACCTGTAACAAGAATAGAAACTAAAAATACAAAAGTACATGAAACAGAATGAAGAAACTATGACAACTCAGCAGAACGATAAAGTCCGCGAAGATGGTTTGCAGTTTGTTGACGTGAAGATTCCGCGAACAAACAAGACATACCGTGTCGGAACACTTCAAAACTCTCAGTTAGAGGCATTAGCAAAACTTCTGATTAGCAAAGACAGCAAAGATCCGTCGGCCATGGATGAAGTTCTGCAAGACACAAAGCTCGCGTGTAAGGCAGCAGCAATCTATGTGACCAGAGGATATTTCAAGCTGAAACTGAAATACTGGTTCCTCTGGCGTTGGTTCTACTACATACGTCAGTATGACAACGTACAGTTGCAACCTATACTATCAGCGGGTGTTGGTAGCACACCTTATCTCGACTTTCTAAAAACGATGTCACTTCTGGCTAACCAGAAAACCACACAATTACGCATGACATCGAGAGAGGCAGAGAAAGTCATGCAAGAACTGGCGACGAAAGACATCAAAAATGGAAATGATTCCCAATAATAGTCATTTTGTCAAATCATTTTAGGCTTAATTGCAACAAAACAACTATTTTTGCAAGTGAGATTTATGCAAATGGATTGAGATTGTTCGATAAACCAAGAACAGTTTTTTGTAAATCCCCTGTCTGTGAAGATTGGGGATTTTTTAATCCACGTACCTAAACAAAAGTCCACTTCCGCTTACAGGAACTCCTTTATGTAATGCTCTATAAAAGGAGTTTGCAGGCAGATGGCAATCTCTCAGACAATCTTTTACGGACTCATAGCAGATGCCGTTGGTGACACATAGTATTTTTCTCTGGCGAGGACTCGGACTCCCCGTATAGTATTCCACGTTTTTCCATGGCTCAAGCCGATGTTCTTCAAATATGAAATGATAGCCGTCCCGGGCATTGCCGCTGTTAATAGCATTCCAAACAGACTTATATGAAATGCCAAGTTGATCACTGCACTCACGGACGGTAGGAAAGACTTGACCAGTTTCAACGCACCTAATCCATTTGTTCCATGGCCGTTTTTGTTTCTTCGGAGAAACATAAGAAGTGGCTTCCACCTCTGTTCCTGATCTCGAAGGCAACCAGTCATTGACCATTACCAAGGTCTCTGTCTCATACCCCTTCTTCCGACCTAATGCCTCCATCGTGGTGGCTTCATCTTGGGAGTTGAGGAAGAACTGCTCTACAACCTTCCCCTTTTTGATGTAGCATGTAATGTAAGTATTTGATGTTTCTGCCATAACGTACTTGCTTTGTCGCAAAATTACCCATAATGGCAGAAGATTGTTATGATGGCGATTGGAAAACCATTGAAAACCGGAAAATATTACCAAAAAGGAGCCTCCGAAGAGACTCCCTTGATAGAATCGAGGAGGTTCAGAAATTGTCCTCATGCAGTAGAATGTCTATTGCAAATTTCATTTGCCGCAAATTGCGATTTGACAGTTCAACGTCTTCCTGTAATACGCTTGCAAGATACGCTCCTGCCATATCCTCGCGGAACTCCCTACTTTCATCGAATAGGTTTGGATAATTATGTTCTGCCATTTTTCTTGATTTTAAGTTAATAATCAATACAGAACTTCACCTCACCTCACTTTTCTATACTATTCTGGATTTACGCTTTCGCTACCGAGTGCAAAGATAGATATTTTATCTGGAACAACAATGGAAGCGACATGTCTTTTAATAATTATTTCAATTCATAATGTGACTATTTTACAACCACCTTCTTGGTCGTTTGTCTGTCAACGACGATGTTCACGCCATGTCTGGGAGAGTCCAACTTTCGCCCATTCATATCAAAGTACGATGGTGCAGAACTTGATGATAACAATGCCTTAACTCCATTTGTTTCTGGAATAGTCTCAAAGACCTTAAAAGTATTCTTTCCCGCAACTACTATCAGGTCTTTGTCAGTCACATTCTTTCCCGCAAAAACCATAAGAGAGGCATAACTTTGTGCGTCTGTACTATTATCGAGCGTAGCGACAACTGAATAGTCTCGTAAATTGATTATACGAAGTCCGTCGGTGCTACTAAGCGAAAAAGCATACAGTGGAGATCCTGCTGAAGTCATGGAACTCGTCCATGAAACGTCGAAGTTACCACCTGGATGAAATGCCATTTGTGTGCTTTCGCTGCCAGCATTCCATTCTCCTGCGCTTTTTGCCATTGATTTTGTGACATAGGTAAATGAGAGGAAACGACCATTACAAATGCCACGATCTTTGTTTCCCTGCCATAATTGAATACCATCAGCAACAAACACCTTCTTACCCATGTATTCATAAGCCATGCTCACAGATGCAGCAATAAACTCTGGTTCACCTTTCGTAAAGGTATTCACTATCGGGAACACAGAGTTGTATTCCTGTGAATAGACGGCAGACGCGACTACTAACGCGAATGATAAAATAAATGTTCTCATACTTCAATATTTAGACGTTACATAATTATTTTTACATAATACGCCTAATAGCAAAGCAAAAGGCGCAGGACACTCCCACGCCGTCAAAAGCTCACCACAAGCTCACACTATAGCGGAAATGTCTGCGCCCTATCTGCACAGACTCTATATAGTGTGTGGCTCCTTGCTTTCGAGGTGGTGATTCTTGACGGCTTGAGCCAGATATGTCGGTCAAAAACGACTTCAAATCGCAATGACGGTGCAAAGGTACAACTTTTTTTACTAATCTTTCCCGAAAAATGCAAGATTTCCAAAAATTACACGAAAGGAAGTAGAAAAAAGAAGGTAAATTTGCAGAAAAATCACAAAACGAGAAAAGAATATGGAAAAGACAAATTTGAATGAGCCAATGAATGCTAATGGCATTATCATTGATGGAATTGAATGTGTAACACAGAATCAGGCCGCACAGATGGCAGGTGTCTCTCTCCCGACCTTCAGGAAGAAAGTCAAACTTTTCAATATTGAAAAGATTCAGCGGTCTAACAGGTCGTTGTTCCGCAGGCTGGACATCGAAACTGCAATTGAGAATAACTGGTTTGCTAAATGGTGGGTCTAAGTGTGTGGCAAATGAAACGAAACAAATCTGACACAGAATTTAAAGCACGGTACATCAAAGTGCCACTTCCGATGTTTCGATTGCTCATAAAGGACAAGCGCAAAATATCGGACGTGATAGCCTATGGTGTGTACCTAAGGGCAATGGCGCAGGATGTCTCCGCTCATAATGCCGTCCTGCAATTACTATATGCCTACTTCCATCAAGAAAGTAACAATGAGCGCGTGCACCTCACTCAAAGCTTGAAAGACAAGCTGGGAAACCTTGATAATGAATTAGGTCTTACAGATGAAGACTATGGAGGTTTTCTTCCATCAAAGTGCGGTCGGTTTGATCCAGAAGCGGCAGAAGGTAATGCTGTAAATCTTATCAAAGAAAAACTCCAGCAGGATTCTGACTTTGCAAATGAAGTTATGGAGTTCCATGCTCTGAGACTGGTAGCAGATTCATTCAACTTTGAGCGGCTTGACGTTGAAAAGACCAAGCAGATACATGAGAAGTACAAACGATTCGACAATGATGTCTTTGCCTACGCAAACATTGACATCTTATTAAAGTATCATGGGGAAATTGACCAGAAGTCAGACGATGATATTGCCTGCCTGTTGATGTATCTGGCTTATAAGTCCATAATCGGCGACAAAGACGTTGCGCGAGCAAACACCGAACTTGTCACAGCAAGGATGGTAGGCGCAAAAGGGCGTGATGAACTTGAAGGTATCTTGGCTAAACATACCCATGCCAAACAATTCTTTGACAGGTATTCAAAGAGAGAAGTCTTTGAGCGCATAAGGGGAATGGTTACTAAGTACAAGTTCATTCCACGAATCCAGACTATTCCAGGAAAGCCCGGACTTGGCACATTCGTTTCGTGCAACCTTCTCCTTTCTGACAAGAAGTTTGCCGAAGAAATCCGAAAGATGGTCGAAGACGAACGGAAGCGTAAAAACAGGGAATATGTCGCCAAACATAGGGCTAAGTATAGCCTGAAGAGTGAAGCCAATAAGTATCTTGAAGAAATGTTTGGTAAGACCTGACCATCACGCACCACTGATATTATCGTACTCATGTAAGAGGCAGCAGTTTATGATTGCTGTCTCTTTTGTGTTTCACATAAATCACTTACACATAAATCACTTACACATAAATCCCTTACACATAAATCACTTACACATAAATCACTTACACATAAATCCCTTACACATAAATCACTTACACATAAATCCCTTACACATAAATCACTTACACATAAATCACTTACACATAAATCCCTTACACATAAATCACTTACACATAAAATCATTACGCATAAGTTGTTCACATAAAAGCCTTACCACAAATTCATTACGCATATAAAATAATATATATAGTAAATAAGTTCTCCATACTTCGCATTCAAATAAGTTGAAAAATAAGGTGAAGGATAAAAAAGTTATAATATAAAGAATCTACACGAAAACGCCTTTTGCGTTTTTCGTGAATTGAAATTAAGAGTTTTTTTCTTTCTCGTACTTCCAAGAAAGCAATATCGTACTTCCAGCCAACATTCTCGTACTCTTAGCCAATCGTACTTCCAACAGAATAATCGTACTTCGTACTTGAATTATCGTACTGCCAATTATCGTACTTTGAATTGTTTTCGTACTTTACATTTACATTCTCGTACTTTGTGTAAATCGTACTACTGGTATCGTACTACATCAGACTCAAGTCAACCATGGTCCGAGGTCAAAACATTCATGCAGTCAAAAAGAAACAAAGCGAGTCCAATGCCGGACGTCGTACTATGTAAACATGACTCCTACAATCTAACAGAAACATTCAGTCATACACAGTCATGCCAACATGAAGAAAAGTACGACCATCGAGGAACATGATTCCAACCAAACAAATTCAGGGTTGCGGAAAGTAATAAGAAGAAGGTGGGGAATGAAGATTTTTGAATAAAAAGGCGACTTTTCACAAAGCGAGGTTGAAAGAAAAGTAAAAAATAAAGAGATTTTCGAGGAACAGAGGGAAGACCGACTACCAACGGTAAGAAAACTGATCTAATACGCGTGCGCGTGAGGTGGTGAGATTTTGCATGAATATTGTGAGCAACCAAAACTTATGAGTATTCGACACCCAGGGTTGCTCAACAAGGCATCGGGGATGAGGAATAAAGCCTCAACAACATTGAATAGCGACCAAAAATAGGTAGCAAATACCGTCTGTAAGGATATGCTCACCGACAAACGGCAATTTATGACACAAATGACTTCGTTAGACTTCCAGAAAGCCACCTGTGAGCAATCTCCTATTTGAGACGGACAACACAAGCCCAACCCCCAAACAAAGCGACACGGCAAGTTTGTGAAAGCCTCAAGGCATTAAGTCAATCAAGGTCTGCGGAGGTTGTTCGTAAAATGCTGGCTACATCTGAAGGAGTCCGTTTACCTCCACGTCGGCACAAGGAACGCAACCAGAAGTTAAAACTTCGAGTGAGCGAGAAACGTCCGGCTCTGTCTTTGTCAGCTCTTGCGAAATCATGCCGAAATGAAAAACCTTGTAAGGATGAAGTTTCCTGCGCGTGTAGGGATGGACTTGAAAAGTTTTGCCGTCGCGCAATCATGCAATGTCGATCGTCGCTGTCAGCTCAGAACCTTGTAACTGGCTTTCCTCCTGCGCGTGTGTAGTGAGAAAGCCAGAAAAATGAAAAGTGCATCTTCGCCCGCATGAAAAATAAAGTGCAGCGTTTTCGGTGGTGGAGTCGTGTCTTTGTTGGTTGTGGTTTGTTGAAATACCACAAAAAAGAAAAGCGAAAAAAAATGCCGTTCTGAATCATCTTGCAGAACACGACACAACCAGAACGGCAAACCAACGAAAGAAAACCTTTTGCCGTTTGGCTTGTTTCCGTTTGTTCTGGTTGTCTTTCTTTGTCTGGTTGAATAAATTACATGCCAAACGACAAAAACACGCTTAAAACGTCCCATTTGCCGTTTTACCAGATAGACACAAAAAAAACGGTTGCAAATACCGTCTTTCAGGTGCAACCGCTTAAAAATTTTGTTTGTCCTTTGTTGTGGTGTTAATCAACTTGCAAAGGTGTTGGAATGATAATATAATTTATTTGCCCGTCTATTTCAGTCGCTTTTGCTGAAAGCATAAATTTTGCGACTTTTCCAGCGTTTGCGAGCGAAAGTAAAGTATTAACTATTTCCGTGGATGAACACGTAAACGTGTCTGGTGCTGTTGTCGTTTTGCCTCCGTTATGCTTAATTCGGATATTATAACCAGTTGAACCGCCAAAAGAAAGATAATACATTTTCCCGTTTTGCTTAATGCTTACTTTTGTACCTTCTTGCAAATTCAATTCCTTTGCAAGCGAAACACTAATATTTAGTGCATGATGATTTTTTGCACGTCTAACAGTTATGCAGCGCAAAGATGGACGGCCAACGGAACGTTTATTTTTATTGCTTATTTTCATACCAGGACACAATTAAAGAAGGTTTGTTAATTCATCATCAAAGCGCATACAAAGAACGTGTTTCATGTGGTTAATACGTTTTCCAACACCAACACCCGTAACACCATACATTAAACCAATTTCAGGTAAAGAAAAAGAATGTTTGAAATACATTTCAAAACACATAAATTCGTCGGCGCTGAATGTTACACGCGCAAATTTCATCATTTTATTTGCGAGTCTTTCAAACTTTTCTTTTCTTGCATCTTCTTCGATTACGTTTTCTTCACTTTCAGATCTGAGCAATGCCCAAAACAAATCTTGTGGGCGTATTTCTTTCGCCTCCGTTCTATAATACTTTTTACTTTGCCGTTTGTATGCAGCAAAGAAAATTGTTTGATACTCGCTTTCATCATTACTTAGAACGGCCTCACGCGCTGTTAAATAGGCATCATGGAAAACGTCTTCAGTTACGGAGTTAAACAGTTCGCCGAATAAATTACACGGCATAAGTTTTGTTTTGAGTTTGTCGTAATTACGAGCAAACCAGGCATCAAACGCCTTTTCATTTCTTGATACATTCATAAGACTAAAATTTTAACGTTATTGAAATATGTTGCAAAAATAAATCTATTTTCTTTATTATCCAAATAAATAAACGATTATTTTATAATATAGGTTTATTATTTAGTTTTTTTAATACTTGGGTGCTATTTTGTCGTATCTTTTTACTAAATCAAACCAGACAAAAAAAGCAAATTTAAAAACGCCTGAAAATCAAGTATTTACAATAAAATGCAACATTATATGTATAATGTGACATTTATATATATATAATGTATTTTGTACTATCGTACAAAATACCCCCACACCCCCCGCCCGATATATTTGCACCCTGTACTGACCTCTCGCCGAGATTTTTTGATTTTCATTTTCAATTTTTCATTTTCTCAACTTTTGAAGTTTCACCTTTCTCTATCGCATTTCATCAATATTCGCATTCCTGTACTCATGGTGTCTTTGCAACAAAAAAGCCAGCGTCGGCAGGGCAACCGATCTGGCTTTTCAACAAGAGGATGCAAAGTGGCAAACAGCAATGGTTATAAGTCACACAGCAACCTTCTTTAAGAGAGATAGAATAACAACGCTGCATGGAATGAGCCATGCCTCGGCATCCACTATATGTGAATGTTAGCGCAAAGATAGTCTGAATGACGTATTTACAATTAGCAAAATGTCTTTTTTTTCCATTTTTAAGTAAAGATTGCCAATACCACTAACTTTTTTATTCAAAAAAGGAAAGATTGCCAATGCTTTATGTATGCTAAGTAAAGAATATTTACAAACTTTGCAATATCACAAACACATTAGAAATATGGCAGAAAATATTACACCATTGATGTTCTCTGTCTCTATTGAGCAACTTGACAAGAAACTCAAGGATTGGACGGAGAAGATAGCCAACTTCGCCAACAATGGCGGCAAGGGCTACAAGTTGAAGATTGACTTTGGCGAGGCTGAGTCAGTCATCAAGGCATTACAGAAGTTGAAAATCGGCGACAACACCGAAATTATCCGCTTGCAGGGCGAGCTCGACAACTTGAAAAAGAAGTTGAAGGAATTAAATAGCAGTGCTGGTGTTCGTAATGCCGCAGAAAACATCACCAAGCCCCTAAGACGTGGAGCTGATGAAAGCAAGAGAGTAGCAGATGAAATCGAGAAGTCGAAGAAGCGAGTTGTTGATGCTTATACCGACCTGATGAAGTCTGTGAATGCCTTGCAGATGGATCGCGCACACGGAAGGGGCTTGGGGTTAGATTTAAGTGGAAGTCAGCAGTTGGTACATGACATCAAGGCTTTCGCGGCTGAAATGAGCCGTCTTTCCGGCAATACAAAGTTTCTTGGAAACAAGGACTCTGTGGAAAGCATGATACGGCAATACAACGGCTACATGCAAGCGATTGGCATGGTACGAGGCGAGTTGCAGAAACTCATTTCCACACAGAACCAAGCAAACAACGAAGCGAAGAAGCAAAAGATTATTGACAGCCGTAGTGTTCAAGAAGCCATCTACCAGATAGCACAACTTGAGAAACGTCTGTCTTCATTACGAATGTTACAGAGTAATGCGTCAAAAGCCAACATTCTCACTCCTGGACTTGACACACTTATAAAGGACATGGAGCGATACGTCAGCAAGTTCAAGGAGATTATTGCTAATGGCGGCAGGTTGAACGACGGTAAGACAACTTCGGCCATGGTAAGAGCAGAAGGTGAGTATCGGGCGT
>Ga0129307_1001575_pt1 | contig 23075 bp, 22 predicted proteins | sample P1105metagenome_FD_94437 | JGI IMG/M metagenome (GOLD analysis project Ga0129307, IMG submission 94437) | Capybara group fecal microbial communities from Wisconsin, USA - P1105 metagenome | ecosystem: Host-associated > Mammals > Digestive system > Large intestine > Fecal | place: USA: Wisconsin... | reverse complement strand
GAGCAGATGTCCAGTCTCATTTCGGGCTTATCAGACATCGTGGTGAACGTGTTTCCGCATGCGCAAGTAACTTTACATTCCATATAGTTCGGATGGATTCCTTCCTTCATGCTTCTCACCTCTCTTCTTTTGGCCGAGCCAAAAGTCAGTTAACGATAATTACCGCGCGCAATCCACGCGCCCTATGAATATATCACAAGGAATCGCCCAGTGCAAGAGCAAAAATCAAATAGGCGAGGCTGTCTGCGCCCCGCCTATATCCTTTTTACAGTGCTTCTGTGCCGACCCAGTCGATCGTGTACGAGTCGTCCATAACCTTGAGGTGAACGGGCTCGCCCATGAGCAGCGGATAGTTGATCTCCCCGTGGCCGGCCGGGAAGCCGAACGCCACAGGAATGTCTCTGTCCTGCAGGAACTGTCTGGTGATCATCTCGGCAACCGACTCGAAATCACCGCCGCGGATGTATCCGAAATTGGCCTCGTCGTCCGCCGGCAGCATCGTGAACTCGCCGAAGACGATGCCCGCTGCGCGGTCGAGGGCTCCGCAGTGATCGAGGATCGTCAGGTACCGGTGGATCTCCCGGTAGTTATCATCCACATCCTCCAGGAAGAGAATGTACGGCTCATCCGTCACCGTGCAGTCATATGCTGTCTGCAGGACGGTCACAAACGTGGACAGATTGCCGCCCACCAGAATGCCCTCCGCTTCGCCCTCGATGCCGGGGAAAACGGTCTCACACTTATAGGAAGGGATCTCACCCTGCATCATGTGCTGCTGCACATCGGCGCATTCCTCCGGCAGATCCATGAACGTAGCGCTCATGCTGGCGTGGATCGACGGCACACCCGCCGCCGTCCAGGCGGAATGGTAGACCGTGATGTCGCTGTATCCGATGATCGGCTTATCGGCATCTCTGATCAGATCCATGGTAATGGTATCCATCACCTCTGCCGACGCATAGCCGCCGCGGACGCAGTAGACCGCCTTGATCTCGGGATCGGTGAGCGCCCACGTCAGATCTTCGATCTGCTCCTCCATGGTGCGGACCTCCGGGCAGACGTATTTGCCTTCCACCGGGACATAGCCCCACGCTTCAAGCCCTTCCCGCACCGCATCGACCTGTTCGCGGTCCGGCAGCTCAGAGGGCGAGATCACGGCGACCTTGTCTCCCTTCGACAGGAAGTAGTCATGCCCGTCCGGATACACACTGTAGCCGGTAATCTCGATCTTTGTGTCCTCGCCTTCAGACCGGTATTTCTCTTCCGATGCGCACCCCGCCAGCGAGAGAAGCAGGCTAGCGGCCACAAGCAGCGCCAGTATTGTTTTTCGATATTGCATATTCAACATGCCTATTCCAGATTTTCGAGGACGATCGTGAACGGGCCGTCGTTTTCGAGGTCGACTTTCATCTCCGCACCGAAGATGCCGGTCTGGACGTTCGGGACGGACTCCCTTGTCTTCACGATGACGTACTCATAGAGCGATTCTGCCTTAACGGGATCGCCCGCCTCGATGAAGCTCGGCCGGTAGCCCTTCTTGCAGTTCGCATAGAGCGTGAACTGCGAGATCAGCAGGACACTGCCGCCGACCTGGTCGAGCGACAGGTTGGTCTTGCCCTCTTCATCGTCGAAGATGCGCAGGCCGACCATTTTCTTGACATATTTGTCGGCGATCTCTTCCGTATCGTTCTGCCCGACGCCGAGCAGCACTAAAAAGCCTTTTTCGATCGCGCCGTTGACCTTGCCGTCGATGGTGACGGAGGCGTGATTGACGCGCTGGATGACCATCTTCATTGTTCGCTGTCTCCTTCGTTGCCGTCTGCTTCCGGTGCCGCCTCAGCCGCCTGCTTTTCCGCCGGGGCTTCGCCGCGCCGCGCCGCTTTCTTCGCCTCTTTCTCCGCGAGCTTCGCTTCCTTCGCAGCGAGCTTTTCTTCCTCGGCGAGCCGCTTCGCTTCGCGCTTGGCCGTCTTCTCGTCGTACATCGCCGTCACGACACGGTCATTGTGCGCGAGGTCCTTGACGACCTTGATCTCCGCGAACGCCGGTGAATTCTCCAGCATCTCGGTGACCGCATATGCCTGGTCGTGCCCGATCTCGAGCACCAGCGTGCCGCCTTTCTTGAGATGCGCCGGTGCACCCGCGATGATCCGTCTGTAGAAATCAAGCCCGTCCTTGCCGCCGTTGAGCGCGGACATCGGCTCCCACTGCCGCACCTCGGGCATCAGGGTGGGAATGACCGCCGTCTCGATATAAGGCGGGTTACTGATGATCATGCCGTATTTCTTTTTCGCGACCGGATCGAACAGATCGCCCCAGACGACCTCCGCGCCTTTCACACCGCACGCTGCGATGTTCTCCTTTGTCAGGGAGATGGCCGCCTCGGAAATATCCGCAAAGGTGACCTTCGCGTCTGCGCGTTTGGCGAGCGCGATGCCGAGTGCGCCGCTGCCGCAGCACAGGTCGAGGACCGTTTTGTTCTTCTGTTCTTTTAACAGCAGCTCTGCCGCCAGCGCCACGACTTCCGAGTCGAGCCGCGGGATGAGCACGCCCTTCTTCGTCTTGATCGGGATACCCATGAACTCCTGCTCCCCGGTGATCAGCTGCAGCGGTTCACGCTTGCAGCGTCTTGCCACCAGGTTGAAGTAGCCTTCACAGGTCCGGTCATCCGCCGGATTGGCCCAGGACAGGAAAAACCGCGCCCGGTCGACGTGTTTGAGGTAGCAGTAGAGCGCTTCCGCGTCTCCCTTGACGTCTTCCACGCCCGCTTCTTCGAGCTGCTTCATCGCCATCTTGATGATGTCGGATACGAGTAAAAAGCTCATAGTGCCTCCCTTATGCAGGTTCTTTGATCACATGCGTCTGATAGATACGGCCGTCTTTGTCGCACAGTCCTTCGCCCAGGTCGTTCTCCTCGGTCAGGACCGCTTTCATCGCTGCGATGGCCACCTCCAGATGCCGGTCCGTCGGCTCGTTGGTGGTCAGCTTCTGCAGGAGAAGGCCGGGCATGCTCAGGATCTTGACGACGATGTTGTCGCTGCGGCCCGCCCATCTGAGCAGTTCGAACGAAAGCCCCGCGATGACCGGCAGGAGCAGGACGCGGGAGAGGATCCGCCAGAACAGGTTGGGCCAGCCGAGCAGAGAGAACAGGACCAGGCTGATGACCAGTACGAACATCAGGAAACTGGTACCGCAGCGCGGGTGCAGCGTGTAGAACTGCTGCGCATTCTCCGGCGTGAGTTCCAGCCCGTTCTCATAGCAGTGGATCGTCTTGTGTTCTGCGCCGTGATACCGGAACACGTCTTTGATCTCTTCCATGCGCCGGATCAGGACCACGTAGAGAATGAACATGATGATGCGCAGTACGCCTTCGGTCAGGTTGAGGACGATCTCGCTGGTCGTGACATGCTTGAGCAGGTTCACGACGATCGTCGGCGCGATGATGAAGATCAGCACCGTCGCCAGGATCGCCCCGACCACGGACATGGCAAGGGCAAAGTTCCAGGCGCCCTTCTCGCCGAACCGGCGCACGAGCCAGCCATAGAATCCGCCTTCTTCTTTCTCCGAGCTCAGTTCTGCGGCGGCTTCGCGGACCGCCTCGCCGGCTGTCTCTTCAGAAGCCGCTTCATTCTCATCGTAAAAGTCAGGATGCTCCCGCTCAAAGGTCTCGAGCACGTCCGCCGAATAGGTCAGGATCTTCGTGCCCTGCACGAGCGAGTTGACGAATACGAACACGCCCCGCACGAAGGGAATCTTCGCCACTTTCATCGGCGGCTTGTTCTCCTCGATGCGGATGTGCATCGTCTCGTCCGGCAGACGCACCGCCACCGCCGTCCTTGTGGCACCCTTCATCATGATGCCGTTCAGGACCGCCTGGCCGCCCGTCTTGGTCGGACATGCATCTTTGATAAAAATCCGTTTCAGATCCATAGAAATGAACTGTCCTTCTTTCTTACTGTTTAGCGCCGTTTGCCTTGGAATGCCTGCATCTTCGGGATGATCCGCATGAATTCACGGTTGCTGCGGGTCTGCATCAGCGTATCGATGATGAGCTCAGCCGCTTCCTGCGGATTTCCGCTGCCCAGTGCGCGGCGCATGTACCACACGGCTTCCATCTCTTCCTGGTCCATGAGAAGATCCTCTCTTCTCGTGCCGGACGAATTGAGGTCGATCGCCGGGAAGATCCGCTTTTCGGACAGCCCGCGGTCGAGGTGGAGTTCCATGTTGCCGGTGCCTTTGAATTCCTCGTAGATCACGTCGTCCATGCGGCTGCCGGTCTCCACCAGCGCGGTCGCGAGGATCGTGATGCTGCCGCCTTCTTCCAGGTTGCGCGCAGCGCCGAAGAACTTCTTCGGCCGGTACAGCGCAGCCGGATCCAGTCCGCCGGAAAGGGTCCTGCCGGAAGCCGGCTCCACGAGGTTGTATGCTCTTGCAAGGCGCGTGATGCTGTCCAGCAGGATGACGATGTCCTTGCCCTGTTCGGCGAGGCGCATGGCTCTCTGGAGGACCATCTCCGCGACCTTGATGTGGTGCTGCGGCTGTTCGTCAAACGTCGAGTAGATGACTTCTCCGCTCGACAGACTCCGCTGCATATCCGTCACTTCCTCGGGACGCTCGTCCACGAGAAGCACGATGAGTTCACATTCGGGGTGCAGCTTTTCAATGCTGTTCGCAACTTTCTTGAGCAGCACCGTCTTGCCCGCCTTCGGCGCTGCCACGATGAGGCCGCGCTGTCCCTTGCCGATCGGCGCCACCAGATCCATGACGCGCATCGACAAATCTGCCTGCCCGTTCTCGAGCTGCAGCCGTTCGTTCGGGAAGATCGGCGTCAGGCTGTCGAAGTCCGGTCTGCGGCGCGCCGCCCCGGGCTCATCCCCGTTAACGGTCGTCACATAGAGCAGGGCTCCGAACTTTTCATTCTGCGCCGGGTGTCTGGCGATGCCGAAGATCTTATCGCCGGTCTTCAGGTGAAACCGCCGGATCTGCGTCTGCGAGACGTAGATGTCCCTGTCGCTGGTCAGGTAGTTATGGAATCGCAAAAACCCGTACCCGTTCTCGGTCACCTCGAGCACGCCTTCCACTTCCTCGCGGTCCTGGCGCTCGTTCTGCTGTTCTTTGCCATTCTGCTGTCTGCGGCCGCCTCTTCCGGTGTGCGCCGGTTCCGCGGCAGCCTCCCCGGACGCATACCCTGCCTCCGCCAGCGCGAGCAGTTTCTCAATCAGTTCCTCTTTCTTGCATTTATAGTATGCGGGAACACCGGCCGCTTTGGCCAGTTCGCGAAGTTCCCCGATCTTTTTCGATCTCAGCAGTGTTTCGTTCATAGAGCCTTCCCCGGGCCGCGATTACTTGCCCAGATATTTTTTGAACTTGACGTTCTGTCCCAGCAGGGACTTGGTGACGCGCAGACGGCGCTTGATGCCATTGTCGTACGCGTATTTGAGAGGATTGGCCGCCTTGCCGGCCTTCTGGAGCGCCCTGACGCGGGCGCGGTTTTTCGGGTCCTTGATGTACGTCTTCATGACGCTGTTCGGCACGACCGTCCAGAGGTGCTCTTCGGTGACCGCATAGAATTCCTGCGGCTTGTTCTCGATGTAGTCCTCGACGACCAGCTTCGCCACGTTGGCGCCGGCGTTGGTGACGTAGTAGTTGCTGCGGCCCTGGCGCGTATTGATCTCAAACGCCTTGTACTTGCCGTCGCGCTCGTCGTATTTGATATCAAAATTGGAGAAGCCGACAAAGCCGATCTCCTCGAGCAGCGCGCGGAACTGCGATTCCACCTCTTCATTGTGCTCGGTGATGATGCACGCGTGGTTGCCGATGCCGTGCGGCGTGTGCTCCTCGAGCAGCACGTGGCCCAGACACATCATGCGGACCTTGCCGTCCTTGCCGGAATAGCTGGTCAGCACGCGCATCGCGCTGTCGTCGCCCGGGATGAACTCCTGGATGATGAGCGCATCGTTGTAGCCCGCCGTGTAGATGTCGATCAGGATGTTCTGAAACTCCTTGTAATCCTTGGCGATATAGACCTTCTTCTGGCCTTCGAACGGATGCTTCCAATACTCGATGCCGCTGGCCGGCTTAACGATGTACGGCGCCTCGAACGGCAGCTCGACATCGATGCCCATGTCCTTGCGGTGGATGAACGTCTTCGGGTAGTCCACACCCATCTTCTCGCACAGCTGATAGAATTGCTCCTTGTCGATGAGGCGGTCCATCAGCTCGACATCGATGTACGGTGCCACGACGTTCTCCGGGAAATCGTTTTTGTATCTCGCCGCGAGTTCCACGTAGCTGTCGCCGCAGCCCATCAGGATGACGGTCTCGTCTTTATGCGATTCCGCAAACTCACACACCAGCCGGTGGAAGACCTCCGGCACATCCGCCTGCTCGTTGGCGGTGTAGTTGATAATTTTGCTGTCCATGCAAGGGCCGGACGGGAATTTGCCGTAGCAGTACGACACGATGCCGTACGCTTCGTGGAATGCTCTTGCTACGCTGTATACATTGATGTCGCCTGCAAAAAGCAGGGGCTGGAATCGCTTGTTCTGGTCGCTGTTCATCACTTATTCTTCTCTTTCTTTTATCGTTGCAGACGGGGCCGGAATGCCCGCCGAAGCCTTCTTTCCCATTCTCGTCTATCCTATCACGAAAGAAGCCGCAGAGCAATTGCTCCGCGGCTTACTATGTCGCTATCCTTTATGTCGGCTGCACGCATCTGGCGGGTCCGCCGCGCCGGGATGATGCAGCTTAGTTGTACTTGAAGAAGCCTTCGCCGCTCTTCATGCCGAGCTTGCCGGCACGGACCATCTTCTTCAGGAGCGGATGCGGACGGTACTTCGGATCACCGAATTCTTCATACAGAACGTTCATGATGGCCAGGCAGACGTCCAGACCGATCAGGTCACCCAGTGCGAGCGGGCCCATCGGATGGTTGGCGCCGAGCTTCATCGCGTTGTCGATGCCCTCTGCATCTGCAACACCGTCAGCCAGAATGCCGGCCGCTTCGTTGATCATCGGGATCAGGATGCGGTTGACGACAAAACCGGGAGCCTCTTCGACCTCGACCGGGGTCTTGCCCAGTGCCTTGGTCAGCTCGAGGATGGTTTCCTTGGTCTCTTCGGATGTTGCCAGACCCTTGATGATCTCGACCAGCTTCATGACCGGAACCGGGTTGAAGAAGTGCATGCCGATGATCTTGTCAGGTCTCTTTGTAGCGGAGGCCAGTTCTGTAATGGAGAGAGAGGAGGTGTTGGTCGCGATGATGACGTCGTCGCGGACGAGTTCATCCAGCTGTGCCAGCAGAGCTTTCTTGGACTCCATCTCCTCGAGAGCTGCTTCGATGACAAGATCGACGTCCTTTACGACTTCGATATCCGTGCTGCCGTGGATGCGGCCCATGATCTCAGCCTTCTGATCCTCGGTGATCTTCTCTTTTGCGACCATCTTGGACAGATTCTTTTCGATCTTGGCCATGCCGCCGTCGACAGACGTCTGTCTTCTGGCTCTCATGTAGACTTCATAGCCGTTCTGCGCCAGGACCTGGATAATGCCGGCACCCATAGTCCCGGTGCCAAGTACGCCGATTTTCATCATAGTTCAAACCTCCTTGTGTAGTATATGTTAGGGGTAGTTTTGCTTGTTAAATCTTTAACTAAAGATCAATTTCATTGTAGCACTTTGTTATTTAATGTAAAGGGATGACCCCTATTACATAAAATTCTGTCTTCGGACACACCTGCCTTTGCGAGTTCGCAGGCCGGTCGTGCCGCCCGGGGTTATGCGTAGTACAGGTTGGTCGTCACGTACTCCGGATCGCAGGTGACGTCGATGCCCAGCGCCTTCAGACTCTGCTCGTCACGATCGGACAGGATCGCCGTGCAGTGCGCCCGGCAGCCTCTGAGAAGCGGGAGTTTCTCCGCCGCCGCCTCCGCAGACGGGTTGGTGGCGCCTGAGATCGTCAGGGCCGTGAGGATTTCCTCGACGTTCAGGCTGGTGCGGTCGTGCAGCAGGATCTCGGTCTTGAGTTTCTGGATCTCATTGAGCACCATCGGCGAGATCAGATGGATGCCGTCTGCCAGCCCTGCCAGATGCTTGACCGCATTCAGGACCACCGCCGCCGCTGCGACCATGCGCCGGGAGCTTCTGCCCGTGATGATCGTGCCGTCCGGCATTTCCATCGCCATGGCGACCATGTTCTCGTATTTGGGGTCGAGGGCGCGCTTCTTCTCCTGGAAGTCTCTGGCCGCCTGGATGACTTTGCGGTCCTCCACGCTGACGCCCAGTTCGTCCATGAGCAGCTTGCAGCGCTCCACGCTCTGCGGTCCGATCTTGCCTTTCTTATAATCGCACTGTGCGATCAGGTACCGGCGGATGACCTCCTGGCACGCCGCCTCTCTGCAGACCTCGTCGTCGGTGATGCAGAAGCCGGCTCTGTTGACGCCCATGTCGGTCGGGGATTTGTACTCCGCCTCTTCCCCGGTGATCTTCTCGATGATCCTCTTCAGGACCGGGAAGACCTCGAGGTCGCGGTTGTAGTTGACCGCCTTTTCGCCGTACGCGTCGAGGTGGAAGGAGTCGATCATGTTGACGTCCTTCAGGTCCGCCGTCGCCGCTTCGTACGCGATGTTGACCGGGTGCTTTAAGGGCAGGTTCCAGATCGGGAACGTCTCGAACTTCGCGTACCGCGCTTTCACGCCGCGCTTGTTGTCGTGGTACAGCTGCGACAGGCAGGTGGCCAGTTTGCCGCTTCCGCCGCCGGGGCCGTTGACGACGACCAGCGGTTTGGTGACTTCGATGTACGGATTGGCGCCGTAGCCCTCTTCACTGACGATCGTGTCGACGTCGGTCGGGTAGCCCTTCGTGAAGGTGTGCTTGTAGACGCGGATGCCGCGGCGCTCGAGGCGCCGGATGAACATATCGACGATCGGATTGTCCTCATAGCGGGTGACGACCACGCTGTTGATCGAAAGGTCCCACTTGCGGAACATGTCGATGATGCGCAGCACTTCGAGATCATAGGTGATGCCGAAGTCCTGTCTGGTCTTGCTGGTGGCGATATCACCGGCGTAAACGCAGATGATGATCTCCGCCTGGTCCTTCATCTTCTGCAGGAGCTTGATCTTGGCGTTTTCATCAAATCCCGGCAGCACGCGCATGGCATGCTTGTCCTGGACCAGTTTGCCGCCGAACTCCAGATAGAGGCGCCCTTCCTTTTCGTGGATCCTTTCCAGGATGTAGCGGGACTGTTCCTCGATATACTTGTCCGCATCAAATCCGATCTTTTGCATCTTTTTCCTTTCCTTTACTGTCTGCAGGCGGGCTTGGCCGCTATGAACGTACGTTGATCTTCAGGCGGCTGCGGCCCTCCGCAAGCCCCTTCAGGCTGATGTTGTAGTCGATATCCACGTCACCGCCGTCTTCCATGGTGACGGTATTGCTCAGTTCATTGGTGAGGACTTCCATCTCGATCGGCCCGAACTCGGTGTCGTAGTACCCCTGGTACCGTTTGCCTTTTTCGAAATGGATCTCCGTATCGAGCCCGATCGGCTTGCCGCGGCGCGTCATGTGGACCTTGTCCGGCTCGAGTTTGAGCCTGGTCCTGGTGCCCGGCATACCGGTAAGGTAGCTTTCGTCATACGTCAGGTAGATGGTGCCGTTGCGGTCGTAGAGCTTTCCCTCTGTCACGAACTCCATGGCATCGTCGCCCGTTTCGTCATATGCGTGCTGTCCGGTGATGGTCAGGACAACTGGTTTCATTGTTTTCCTCCCTTGATTGTCTCGATCATATCTGTCAGTTCCGCCTCGGAGAACCGGTACTTGCTGCCGCAGAACTGGCAGCCGAGTTCCGCCCCCTTATCTTCCTCCGCGAGCTGGCGCAGGTCTTTGATGCCGATCGTGGCGAGCGCGCTCTTCATCTTCTCGCGGCTGCAGTCGCACTGCCAGCGGATGTCGCGGAACTCAAGCGTGCGGGGGAAGTATTCCGCCGGCACGTCTTTAAAGATCCGGTCGCGGAGCGATTCTAAGAGCCCCTCTTCACTGAGTCCGGCCTGGCCTCTTGTCTGCCGCAGGCTTTCCGTGATGGGCGGCATGCTCCCGAGGAGCGCTTCCAGTGCCTCGATGGCGCCTTCCCGCGCATCCGGCAGCATCTGGATGAACAGACCGCCGGCGCATTCCACGCGGCTGTCCGTGCCGATACGCACACCGAGCGCGAACGACGTGTTCTGCTGCTCCGAAACATAATAGTACGCCGTGAGATCCTCCGCGATCTCCCCGCTCACGAAAGCGATCGTGCCGGACCAGGGCTCTTTGAGGCCGAGGTCCTTGATGACGGTCAGTTCGCCGTCGCCCAGCGAGCCGCCGACGTCCAGTTTGCCATTGCTCTTGAGCGGCAGATCGACGTCCGGGTTCGCGATGTAGCCTTTGACGCAGCCATCACCGCGGCCCACCGCCAGGATCTGTCCCGCCGGCCCGTCGCCGCGGAAGTTCACGGTCATGCGGTCGTCTTCTTTTTTGAGGAGCAGGCTCATGATGCCCGTTCCGGTGAGTACGCGCCCCAGACCGGCCGTCGCCAGCGGGGTCGCGTGGTGAATATCCTGTGCGGTCTGCACAAGAGCTGTTGTATCGGTCAGATAAATACGGTAGGACCCGCTGTGGTCCACACCGACGAGTGTATTTGCCATACCTTGAGGATGCCTCCTGCTGTTTAAACTTCTTCGGGTGTTGATTCTTTGATGAGCCGGTCGACGATGGTCTCCTGCTCATCGAGCAGTTTACGGACATCATCCTTGGTCTCGCCGCGCGCGAATACGTAGGCCTTGATCTTCGGCTCCGTGCCGGAAGGACGGATGATCGTCTTCTCGCAATCGCTCTTCGCGAACTCGAGCACATCGGACTTCGGCAGATCCGCGATGCCGACGCGGTAGTCCGTCACGTTGAACTCGTCCGCCGGGTAGTAGCCGTCCCGCTCTTCGCGCAGTTTCTTCATGATGGCCTGCATGGTGACCGCGCCTTTGGCCCCCTCAAAGGTGAACCCGCGCGTTTCTTCCCGCATGTAGCCGTATTCTTCATAGATGTCGAACAGCGCATCGGACAGATCCATGCCGCGGCTCTTGTAAAAGCCCGCCATTTGCGCGATCAGCACCGCCGCGCTGACGCCGTCCTTGTCGCGCACATGCGGCGCTGCAAGGTAGCCGTTGCCCTCTTCAAACCCAAGGAGGAATCGCTCTCCCAGATCGTCCATCTTCTTGCCGATGTACTTGAATCCGGTCAGCGTCGTCTCCACGCGCACGCCGTACTTCTCGCAGATCTTATCGATCAGCGGGCTGCTGACGATCGACCGTACCATGACCGGATCCTCCGGCAGGTCGCGGTTGGCGCACAGGTACTGGCAGAGCAGGATGCCGATCTGGTTGCCCGTAGGGTACCAGTACCGGCCGTCCGCCACGCGCACAGCAACGCCGACGCGGTCGCAGTCCGGATCGGTCGCGAGCACGATGTCCCCTTTGACCTTGTCGCAGATGCGCGTGCCTTCCGCGAAGACGTCGATCCGCTCGGGGTTGGGGATCGGGCAGCCCGGGAAGGTGCCGTCCGGCGATTCCTGTTTCTTTACCTTATATAGATGCCCCACGCCCGCCTTGAGCAGCGCATGCGTCACGAACCGGTTGCCGGTGCCGTGCAGGGGCGAGTAGACAACGGTGAGCAGCTCCATGCCGCCAGCAGGCAGCGAGTATGTCAGAGCCGCCTCCATATACTCGTCGAGGACGCTGTCGTCGATATACCGGAACAGCGGCGAGGACTCGAGCCCGAACGCCAGGCCTTTGATCCCGTCAAAGTAGCCGAGCTGTTCGATCCGTTCCATGATCTTCGCCGGCACATCGCCGACGATCTGGCAGCCGGTCTCGTCGTAGACCTTGTAGCCGTTGTATTCCTTGGGGTTGTGGCTGGCGGTGATCATGATGCCAAGGGACAGCCCCAGTCTGCGGATCGCATAGGAAAGCGAGGCCACCGGCGAGATCTCGCGGTACATGTAGACCCGGATCCCGTTGGCGCATAGTACGCGTGCGGTGACTTCGGCGAACTTCTTCGAATTGATGCGGCTGTCGTAGGCGATGGCGCAGGACGGCCCGTCTTCCCCGGCCGGCAGACTGTTGAGGTAGTCCGCCACGCCCTGGGTCGCACGCGCCACGACGTGTACGTTCATGCCGGTCGTGCCGGGGCCCATCTTGCCGCGGATGCCGGACGTGCCAAAAGATAAATCCTTGTAGAAAAGATCCTCGATCGCATCGTCATCGTCTGCCACGGCGAGCAGTTCTTTGCGCAGGGTGTCGTCCAGCTCACGCTGGCGCAGCCATTCTTCGTATTTTTCTCTGCTGGTCATTTATTCGGCCTCACGGCGATTCTTATCAGGGTTGCGGGTCAGTTCGATGATGTCCTTCATGTGGTCATCGCTGGCCTGGCGAGCTCTTTCCGGATCACCCGCGAAGATGGCGTCCACGATCGCCTTGTGCTGGTCGGGGACCTTGATGAATTTCTCGAAGCTATCGTAGTAGAGGTAGCGGAATCGCAGCACGAGCTCGTACAGCTGGTCGATGACGTTGACCAGGATCTTGTTCTTGCTGCCCTTCACGATCAGGGAATGGAAGTCCGTGTCGAATTTGATCAGGTCGACCGTGCTGCCTTCCTTGACCGCCTCGTTGTACAGGTGCTCCACCTTGCGGAGTTCCTGCTTTTCTTCCTCGGTCATGTTCAGCGCTGCCCGGTATGCCGCAAAGCCTTCCAGGTTTTCACGCAGCTCCAGGATCTCCAGCATATCCTCCATCGACACACGGGAGACATAGGCGCCGCGCCGCGGTTCGATGACGACAAGACCTTCTTTCTCCAGCTTGTGAATCGCTTCGCGGATCGGGGTCCTGCTGACGCCCATCTGCTCTGCCATCTCTACTTCCATCAGTCTGGTGCCTGGAACGATCGTGCCGCGCAGGATCTGCATCTTCAGTTCTTCATAGACGATCTCACGCAGCGGCCGGTGGCTCTTGATGCCAAGTTCGAACATGATACCCTCCTTTTCCTGGTCTGACGCGCAAAGGAAGCCGTCACAGAATGGTCCTTGTCATGATCCTCTGTGCTTTGATCCCTTCTGTTGCATCGAAGGCCCGCTGCACTTCCTGCGCATCCGGTGCGAGCAGGAAAACGGTCGGGCCGCTGCCGCTCATCAGAGCGGCGCCATTTTGCGCTTGTTCTTGTATTTTGCACTTTGTATACGCAACCTCATGATACCGCTTGAGTGTGTAAAGTTCAAGGGTGTTGCCCATTTTTTCACGGGCGCTGAAGAGGTCATGTTTGTTTAATGCAAGAATCACGGCGTCGATATCAGGGCGTCCCGGCACCGGGTCTGCAGGGGCCTGTCCGTCGAGGCCGAGGATCGCGTCGATCCCTTCGTAGGCGTCTTTTGTAGAAACGCCGATCGGCGGTTTGGCGAGCAGTACATGGGCATCCACCGGCGGCAGGACGGTCAGTGCCGTCCCCGTCCCCTCGCCGACCGCGCAGGCCGCCGCCATCGGGTCGTCTGTCATCCCGAGCTGCGCATTGACGCGGGCGGCGCCCATCATGGCGAAGGGGACATCTGCGCCGAGGCTCGCCCCCATTTCCAGAAGAGCAGACAGGGAAAGCCCTGTCTCCCACAGCGCACTGCAGCCGAGCAGGACAGCCGCGCCGTCGGCGCTGCCGCCGGCCAGCCCTGCAGCCATCGGGATGTGTTTTTCGATGTGGATATGGAGCGTGCCGCACGGGTATCCCTTGCCCGCCTCCTCCATCCGGGAGGCCAGCAGCACGGCCGCCTTCCAGGCGAGGTTGCTCTCATCGCAGGGAATGGCCGCTTCATCGCAGGTCAGCCGGATCTGCAGCCGCGCCGCCTCTTCCTTTGCGGCGGCCGCTTCATCGGCGGCGTTCCACTCCAAAATAACAAGATCATGCAGCTCGATGAGCTGCATGATCAGTCTGACTTCGTGATACCCGTCAGGCCGCTTTGCGAGTACATCCAGGGACGGATTGATCTTGGCGTGGGCTTTCAGGGTGATCGTATGCATGGTTGTTCCTCCAGACCGGAGCGTTAGTTCTTCGGGGCTTTATACTTGCTGCCTGCTTCGGAGATCGGGCGCGGACGCGGCACACGCAGGTTGCTGTCAGCGGTGTCGTCCTCCTCTTCCTTCTCGTGGCGGGCTCGCTTGGCTGCCTCTTTGGCTTCTTCTTTCGCCTCTTTGGCCTCGAACTTTTCTTTCTTTTTCTTGTCTTCCGCGACGATTTCTTCGACGCTCTTGCCGGTGCGCTTCGCTTCTTTGTACGGATTGACCGACTCATAGGAAGCCTTCTTCTTGCCGTTCTTCTCTTCTTCTGCCTTCTTCTTCGTGTCGCGCATACCGAAGAACAGCATACCGCCGATCATGGCGACCATCATTCCCATGGAGATGAACATCGAGTTGCGGGGGTTGAGTGTCGAGAACGTGAGCTTGAACGGCTCAGACAGTTCATTGCCGCTCGCCGCGACGAAGCCTTCTTCGATCGTCAGCGTGTATTCTGTATTGCCCTCGATGTCGGTGTTCGCATTGTTGGGATCCGCCAGGACCAGCATGACCGTCGGGTCATCTTTACTGAAGACGACCTGCGTCGGAACTTTGTTGCCGTTCTCGTCGATCAGCTTGCACTTGCTTTTGTTGGCGGGTTCGTTATCGGTGCTGTAGACATCTTCCGAGAAGAAGACCTTAACGCCCATGTTGTCGATCGCCATCCCTTTGTCGCCGTCTTTCGGTGTGGTCTGAACGATCTCCAGACTGCTCTCGGCGCCGAATGCGGTCACCGCCATCGCACATACCAGGATCATTGCCAGGGCCAGGATCGCGCCGATGCGCTTTGCCCCATGTTCCCTCTTCATAATAAAACTGCCTCCTTTATGGCCGCCTCTTCGGCTGGCCTTCCTTCCGCTTTCTTACGCGTGTCTGTCTGAGCGCTGCGAAAAAGTCGCGGATCATCTGACTGCACGTCTGCTCCATCATGCCGCGGCGCACATGGACCCGGTGGTTGAGCCGTTCATCCTCCACGATATCGTAGAGAGAACCGCATGCCCCGGTCTTGGGATCGGACGCACCGTAGATCAGCTCGTCGATCCGCGCCAGCACGATGGCGCCTGCACACATTGAACAGGGCTCCAGTGTCACATACATTCTGCAGCCGGAAAGCCGCTCGTAGCCGGTCGTCCTGACCGCTTCGCGGATCGCCAGCATCTCGGCGTGCGCAGACGGATCATGGTCGGCTTCTACGCGGTTGTATCCGCGGCCGATGATCTCATCCTCTTTCACGATGACGCAGCCGATGGGCACATCGCCTGCCGCGCCTGCTTTTGCCGCCTCTTTCAGGGCCTCGTTCATGTACTTTTCCATACGCCAAACAATAGTATCATACTTTGCAGGTGTATTCAAGATTGGCATTTCAATATATCTGCATGGGAAGGCAACTGCTTTCCCGTTTTTAATTTCTTGAAATAGCACCCCCGCGGGAGTATGATATTCGCGTATTTGCAGAAAGGTTATCCCTTATGGTTTTAGATATTCTTGTTATCCTGATCATTGCCCTCGCGGGATTTCTCGGATACCGCAAAGGGTTTGTCCATACACTGATCCACACGGTCGGCTGGGTGGGGGCCGTCGTACTCGCCTACCTGCTGGTCCCGCGCGGCGTTGAATACGCACAGAAGAACACCGGCCTCTATGAATCGCTGAACAGCGCGGTCACAAAGAAATTTGACGTCTCGCTCAATGCGATCGATGTCACGACCAACAGCCTGCCGGACAGCATCTCCTCCATGATCGACGAATACTCCACGGATATCATCGGCGGGATCGCCGACCAGGTCACCGCGATCTTCGGCACGATCCTCGTCTTTGTCATTCTTTTTGTCATCATCAAGGTCCTGCTGTGGCTCATCCTGCTGTTCTTCTCAAAAGAGTACAACGACGGCATCGTGAACTTCGCAGACGGCCTGTTCGGCATGCTGCTCGGATTTCTGCGCGGCGTCATCCTGGTCCTGGTCATTCTGGCCGCCATGCTGCCGCTCGTCAACCTGATGTCCACCGGCCTGACCGAAGGCATCACAAACCAGCTCGCGCATTCCCATCTCGCAAGCTCCCTGTATAACGAAAACTTCCTGCTGATGCTGCTCCAGTCCCACTTCGGGTGAGCCCCGCAAAGGCCGGGTTACTGCATCTTTCTGGCCACGATGATAAATCTGCCGTCTTCCACACTGTACTCGCAGGTGGACAGCGTGATCAGCTGGTCTCCCCAGACCGGCGTCACGCCCGTATCATAGATCGACAGCGATTTCACGCCCTGTACATAGGCATCAAAGGACGCCTCATCCGTGATGGAGGCGTATTGATAGTACTTGAAAACCTCATCGCTTTCCTTATAGATCTGTGTATAGCAGACCGCGACGATCTCGTACAGTCCCTCTCCTTCGAGCGTATCGAAGTGGATCGTCTTATGCCCGTCATAGAACGCCTTGTCCTCGTACTTCAGCGTATCGTGGAACATGGTGCCGTTCTTCATGTTGTGCCCGTAGATCAGCCAGTTGGATGAGCCGGGCATTGCGCTCCACGCGTCGAGGAACGGCGTCCCCGCCACGCTGTCTTCTTTCTGGAAATTGCGCCGCAGATAGAACTCCGGATCATCCGGCGTCCACATGACAGGATAATCCACCCGCGTATCATCGATCTTGATCCAGCCGACAATGTCAGGGTTCTGCTCATGAAGCGCAGCAAGATCGTGCCCGCCGTCTACCGTAAGCTGACGGAAGGCATTTTCTGTCTGCTGCCCCTCGATGTGATGGATCACGAGGTACCCGGCCGAGCCAATAAAGACCAGCAGTGCGATGACAAAGATGATGCGGCGGATGGTTTTCATGCGTTGAGTTCCTTTCCGGCAGCCCCTGCTGCCGTGACCTCATTATATAAGACTGTTCGAGGAATCGCAAGGCGGGCAGGCCCGCCGCTCTTCTTGTTAAAAAGCGTTTCTGCGGCAGACAAATCCCCACAATTTTTGCATCTCTTCCGGCTCCTGCAGATTGTCTTTTCGAAACCATTTTGCTAATATGAACATATAGTATAATAAAGTATTTTTTCTGTTGTATCTGAATACAGAGAAAGGCATTGATCATGAAGCGCTTTACCATGTTGATCGCCCTTCTGGCGATGATGACGATCCTCATGTCCGGTCTGACTGCCTGCGGCGGCAGCAACAGCGGCGGCGGGGACAGCGGAAACGCGGTCTCTGGCAACTGGTATCTCGTTGACGGCAGTGATGTCACGACCCTCAAGCTCGACAGCGAAGGCGGCGGATCCCTTAGCGGCACCACCGTATCCTACGAACTTGCTGACGATGAAGAGTCTCTCACACTGACCATCGACGGGCAGGATATCGACCTTGAGATCGATGACGATGATGAATTCGGTCTGGTGCTTACGGACGGGGAAGATATCTTCGCATACCGCGATAAAGACATCGCCAAGGAAGTGGCTGCCGGCGGCAGCGGCGGCGATTACACGGAAGCCATCCTCGGCACCTGGTACATGCCGGATGAGGGCGAAATGGTCACCATGACCTTCGCTGACGATGGCACTGTAGACCTGAGCGGCGAGATCACGATCGATTATACGATCGAAGGGGATATGGTCACGCTGGACGCAGGAGGCGACAGCACCTATGATCTGATCATCGCGGAAGACGCAGCAGAGGGCTGGGTCCTCAAAGAGACCTACGGCGATATCGCCGCATGGAAAGACAAGAGCAAGGCCGAAGCCAACCTCAGTGCGACCGAACCTCCGGCAGCAACGACCAGCGGCAAGACAGAAGCGGACTACGTTGGTCTCTGGACCGGCGAATCGTTCAGCTATTCCGGCATGGACATGTCCCTCTCCGAGGCGGATATGACCTTTACCATCGAATTCAAGTCCGACGGGACCGCGGTTGCTACGACCAATGGCGAAGCCGACGGCTCTGCCGACTGGGTCCTCAACAGCGACGGCACCGTTTCCCTGACGGACGGCACGGGCGCGCTTCCGGAAAACAGCTACATTGATGACAGCGGCGTGCTGCATCTGGCGCTCGACGCTGATGACGGCACGATGTGGATCCTGTGCAAAAAATAACGGTACCATCTAAGAAAGGGTTAATAATGAAACGTTTTGCAGTACTAATTACGCTTCTTGCGTTGATGGCTCTGCTGGTCACCGGTATGACAGCCTGCGGCAGCAGTGAAGCCGCTCCTGCGGAAGAAGAGGCCGTGGAAGTCGAAGCTCCTGATATCAGCGAAGAAGATATCCAGGCTGCCGCAGACAAAGCTGTCGAAGAATCCGGCATCAATAACACAGCGAATGCCATCAATCTGTATGGCAACTGGGTCGGTGAGTCCTTTGAATACCAGGGCGTCACCATGTCTCTTGAAGAGGCGGAGATGACCTTCTCCATTGAGTTCAAGATCGACGGCACGGCTGTTGCCCTGACCAACGGCGAATCTGATGGCAGCGCGACATTTGAAGTCAACGATGACGGCAGCATCACCCTGAAAGACGGCACGGGTACGCTGCCTGTAAACAGTTACATTGATGAAAGCGGAATACTCCATCTGGCACTGGATGCAGATGAGGACACGATGTGGATCCTCTGCCATAAAGAGTAACGTTCTACAAAAACAAAACCGGCTCCGATCACGGAGCCGGTTTTTTCTTTGGCTTTCTGCTGTGGTGCCTACGCAGTCGCGTAGCTGGAGAACAGTCTGTCGAACTTCTCGAGCGTTTCCTCGACGACCTCGTCTGTGACGGCCGAGCTGGTGTACAGTCTTCTGCCGGACAGGGTCACGATGCCTTCCGCCATGAGACCCATTGCGAATTCGTTCAGAGCCTGGACTCTTTCCGGATACTTCGCGTTGAACTCTTCCTGATTGTCCTCGGTCAGGCGCAGGCAGAATGTGCCGGTCACGTCAATGTGGACGATCGCGGGCTGCACGTAGACGGAGAAGGGCAGGTTGTACTTGTCGAAGATCTTCTGGATGCCTTCGCCGAGCTTCCAGGACGCCTCTGCAGCCTTGCCGCATGCGTCGATCTCCTGCATCTTCTTGAGGGAGTAGTAGCCGGCCAGGCAGCACATCGGGTTCGCGGAGAGCGTACCGCCGACGTGGACCTTGCCGTAGTCAGCACCTGCCGGCGGTGCGAAGTGCTGGACGATCTCTCTTCTGCCGCCGACACCGCCTGCCATCGGGTAACCGCCCATGATGACCTTGCCGAAGACGGACAGGTCGGGCTTGACGCCGAAGAAACCGGCTGCGCCGCCGATATCTACACGGAATGCGGTGATGACTTCATCGTAGACCAGCAGGGTGCCGAACTCGTCGCACAGGTCACGCAGCTGCTGCAGGTAATCCTGATGGACAGGCATCGCGCCGCCGTTCGGGCCGAAGGGCTCGACGACGACCGCTGCAGTACCGCCGGTCTTTTCGTTTTCTTCAAGCTGCGCGCGCATCGCCGGGATGTCGTCGCTGGGCACAGCCTGGACGTTGGTGTGGTAGTAAGCGGGAACACCGACAGAGAGCGCTTCCTTGGTGCCGGCAATACCATAGTCGTACTCGAACGTATCGTTCCAGCCATGGTAGCCGCACTCGTGCTTGATGATGTTGGGCTTGCCGGTGTATGCACGGGCAAGACGCGCCATCGCCATGTCAGCCTCGGAGCCGCTGGCGAACAGACGGAGCATCTCGACGTGCGGGATCAGCTTCATGACTTCCTTGGTCAGGAGCAGTTCGTATTCACTGAACAGACCGGTGATCGGGCCGTCGCCGTTGAGGAGTTCGATGACCTTCTCGCGGATCTCGGGATCATTGCTGCCCAGCATGGTGGGGCCGCCGGCCTGCAGGTAGTTGACATACTTGTTGCCGTCCACATCCCAGAAATACGCGTCTTCGATCTTCTTCATCGCGACGGGGAAGGGATAGTTGATCGACAGGTTGTGCTGCACGGCGCCGGGGATGCAGGTGCGCGCTTCGTCGGTCAGTTCCTTGGACTTCTTGCATTTCTCATCAAAGAACTTCTGATACTTTTCAAGTGCGTCCGGTCTCATATGGACACAGGGGGCCTGCCACAGTTCCTCTGCCTTGGCCTTGACCGCATCGACATTGAACCATTTTTCTTTCTCAATCATCGTCATCGTCCTCCTTTGGCGGGCGCCTGGCGCGTCCGACAACATCCGAATTTTCTATCTATTTTATTCTACTACATAAGGCGAATAATGCAATACCCATAACATATTTTTATACTCTAAGTATAGTCTCAGATTTATCTTTTCCTCGCCACGATTATGATCTCCCGCCAACCGTCAAGGCCGTTAAGAAACTGTTAATCCGGATTAACAGCCCGTTAAGGAATCGCCCGGCCCCGTTTCTTCTCAAAATCTTAACACCCACCGGCTCTATAATTGAGGCGAACTTGTTAGAGGAGGGTTCCCGCCAACGCGGACCCGCAGCGCCGCAGCCATTGCCCCGGAACGGCAGGCCGGCAGGAAAGAAGGGTTTGATATGTACAGCAAAGAATACGACAAAGCTAAGAAAGAGTTCAAAAACTGCATGCTTATGGGACCGATGACGCTCGGCGTTTCCTGGGTCCTCGCATTCAAGGAATGGGCACCGGTCATGAGACACGAGAAGGCGAGAGCGCAGTCTCACGATGCAGTTTCCGATAACGGGATCCTGTAAGATAAAACTTTCTTTTGAGAACAATGCGAAAAACCTCTTCACTTTGCAGTGAAGAGGTTTTTTGTACACGTTCGGGCCGTTTCCGCTCTGGCTGCGCTGCGCTTGCCAATCGCGGACGTCCCTAGCGAAAATGCCGTCGGGCGACTCCTTCGTCGTCGGACGGCATGTTTTGGCGACCCTGGTGCGATTCGAACGCACGACACCCGCTTTAGGAGAGCGGTGCTCTGTCCCCTGAGCTACAGGGCCGTAATGAGGAACCGCCGGAGCGATTCCTCGGATATTTTGTTTTACATTCGCGGAGCAGAATGCTTAGTCGAGCTTCGGACCTGCTTCGACGAGCGCTTTGCCTGCTTCGTTGTAGGTGTACTTCTCGAAGTTCTTGATGAAGCGGCTTGCCAGATCCTTCGCCTTTTCTTCCCACTCAGCCGGATCCGCGTAGGTGTCCTTCGGATCGAGGATCGCGGGATCAACGCCCGGCAGCTCGGTAGGCACTTCAAAGTCGAAGTACTGGATGGTCTTGGTCGGCGCGTTCTTGATGTCGCCGTTCAGGATCGCATCGATGATGCCGCGGGTATCCTGGATGGAGATGCGCTTGCCGGTGCCGTTCCAGCCGGTGTTGACCAGATACGCCTTCGCGCCGCTCTTTTCCATTCTCTTAACGAGTTCCTGCGCATACTTGGTCGGATGCAGCTCCAGGAACGCCTGGCCGAAGCAGGCCGAGAAAGTCGGAGTCGGCTCGATGATACCGCGCTCTGTGCCAGCCAGCTTTGCAGTGAAGCCGGACAGGAAGTAGTACTGTGTCTGCTCCGGCGTCAGGATGGAGACCGGGGGCAGGACGCCGAACGCATCCGCGCTCAGGAAGATGACGTTCTGTGCAGCAGGACCTGCGGACTTGTCGCGGACCTTCAGAACGATGTTGTTGATGTGGTTGATCGGGTAGCTGACGCGGGTGTTCTCTGTGACGCTCTTGTCAGCGAAATCGATCTTGCCGTTCTCGTCGACGGTGACGTTCTCGAGCAGTGCGTCGCGCTTGATCGCACCGTAGATGTCGGGCTCAGCCTCTTTGTCCAGATTGATGACCTTCGCGTAGCAGCCGCCCTCGAAGTTGAAGACACCCTCGTCGTCCCAGCCGTGCTCGTCGTCGCCGATGAGCAGTCTCTTCGGGTCGGTGGAAAGGGTGGTCTTGCCGGTGCCGGACAGACCGAAGAAGATCGCGGTGTTCTCGCCGTTCATATCTGTGTTGGCGGAGCAGTGCATGCTGGCAATGCCCTGAAGCGGGAGGTAGTAGTTCATCATGGAGAACATACCTTTCTTCATCTCGCCGCCGTACCATGTGTTCAGGATGACCTGCTCACGGCTGGTAATATTGAAGACCGCGCCGGTCTCGGAGTTCAGGCCGAGTTCCTTGTAGTTCTCGATCTTCGCCTTGCTGGCATTGAAGACGACGAAGTTCGGCTCAAATGTCTCGAGTTCTTCTTCTGTCGGCTGGATGAACATGTTCTTGATGAAGTGCGCCTGCCATGCGACTTCCATGATGAAGCGGATCGCCATGCGGGTCTCTTTGTTCGCGCCGCAGTAGCAGTCCATGACGAACAGTCTCTTTCCGGACAGCTGATCGGTCGCCAGCTTCCTCAGCTCTTTCCACGCCTCTTCGCTGCAGGGATGGTTGTCGTTCGGATACTCAGGGGTTGTCCACCAGACGGTGTCCTTGGAGTTCTCGTCCATGACGATGAACTTGTCCTTGGGGGAGCGGCCGGTGTAGATGCCGGTCATGACGTTGACTGCATCCAGTTCTGTCATCGTGCCCTTGTCATAGCCGGTGAGCCCGGGCTTCATTTCCTCTTCGAACAGGAATTCGTAAGACGGGTTGTGGATGATCTCGGTCGCGCCGGTGATGCCGTACTGAGTAAGATCGATGTTTGCCATTTTGAAAATCTCCTCATATTAATGAAAAAATATTGGTTGCTTGTTTCCGCGGAATCGCTCTGCCTGCGGCTCCGCTGTCGTGATGAAAGAGCCGATTCCGTCCCATTATCATCATTACGGTGCACATTATATCACGGAAACCGCAGAATTTTAAGGGACAATCGCATTGTTTTTAGCAGCGCAGCGATACCGCTGCATTTCAGGCCGCAAAAGGTCTGAAAACTGAAAAGACGGACCCGGAACTGAACTGGTAAGATGAAAGTGGACATACTAAAAAAAGTGTGTCCACTTTTTTCGTGGTATCTTTCAAGAAGGAGGTGATGTCATGGGACGACCAAAAGGCGGAAAGAACCGAAAATGGACT
>Ga0129307_1001574_pt1 | contig 23126 bp, 11 predicted proteins | sample P1105metagenome_FD_94437 | JGI IMG/M metagenome (GOLD analysis project Ga0129307, IMG submission 94437) | Capybara group fecal microbial communities from Wisconsin, USA - P1105 metagenome | ecosystem: Host-associated > Mammals > Digestive system > Large intestine > Fecal | place: USA: Wisconsin... | reverse complement strand
GGAGGACTGAACTTTGCCGTTGTCAAGTTCTGCATAGACCATAATGTTCTTGTTTTCCATTTGTCCTTCCTCCTTTCCTTAGAGCTGATAGCCAGACTTCTTGATGACGTCGATGATCTTGTCAGCGATTTCTTCCGGTTCGCCTTCGATCTTGACACCGGCTCTCGCCATGTCAGGTTCGATGAAGCTGCCGGGCTGCGTCGGGCTGCCGGGCAGACCGATGTACTTCTCGTCGACATCCAGATCAGCCTTGCCATAGATGGTGAGCGGCTTATTCTTGGACTTGATAACGCCCATAGCGGTGACCATTCTGGGCTTGTTAGCGCCTCTTGCGATACCGATAACAGCCGGAAGCTCAACTTCGTAAGCAACGTAGCCGTTCGGGGTCTTTTTCTTGACCTTCGCAACGCCGTCTTCGACTTCCATCTCGATGATGTTGCTGACATGCGGCAGTTCCATCCACTCACCGATCTGGGAGATCATCTGGGATGTTGCACCATCAGCGGATTCGTTACCACCGAGGACGATGTCAGCTTCGATGCCGATCTTCTTGAAGCCCTGAACCAGGGTGTAGGAAGTAGCGAATGTGTCAGCACCACCGAAAGCTCTGTCGCTCAGGATGTACGCTTCGTCAGCGCCCATCGCCAGGCATTCCTTGATCTGCGGAGCGTTGAAGTCCGGGCACATCGCAACAACGATGACTTTGCCGCCGAACTTGTCTCTCAGCGCCAGACCAGCTTCGAGAGCGTTCTTGTCAGTGGGGTTGACAATGGAATCAATCCCTTCTCTAACGAGTCTCTTGGTAACGGGATCCAGTCTCAGCTTATCGTACTGTTCGGGATCCGGTACCGGTTTCACACATACTACAATATTCACGTCGTCTCTCCTTTGAATTAAGACTTTATTTTTTATAGCGGACATGCATGAGTGCATGCCCGCTACATAGTCATAGTATCACAGATTTACGCAAATGTCTTCAGGGTGTCAGCAGCGATGACCATCTTGTGGACTTCGTTGGTGCCGCCCGGGCTGATCGCAGCCAGCGCATCTCTCATGTATCTGTCGACCGGGTACTCGGTGATGACACCGTAGCCGCCCATCAGCTCGATGCAGTGCTGTGCACTCTCAACAGCTGCTCTTGTAGCGAACAGCTTAGCCATGCCGTTCCACAGTGTGGTAGCCTGACCTTCGTCCTTGTAGCAGGCAGCTCTGTAGATCAGAGCGCGGCCGATCTCGTAGTTCAGACGCATCTCAGCGATATGCCACTGGATCGCCTGGATCTTAGCAAGCGGCTTGCCGTAGATAATGCGGTCGTTCGCGAACTTGACGCCTTCTTCGATGCAGGCCTTCATGATGCCGACGCAGATAGCGGACATGGAAGCACGGCCGATCTCACCGATCTCTTTCAGAGCAATCTGCGCACCCTGACCGTCCTTGCCCAGCATAGCGCTGGCCGGAACTCTGCAGTTGGTCAGGATCATGTCGCCTGTCAGGGAACCTCTCATACCGGACTTGTTCTCCAGTCTGCCAGGCTTGATGCCTTCGTTGTCCATCGGGACGATGAACGCAGACAGGACGTTGCGGCCCTTTGCATCTGTGCCGGTCTTCGCGGTAACGATGCAGTAATCGCAGTTGTGGGAGTTGGTCAGGAAGCACTTGCGGCCGTTCAGGATATAATCATCGCCATCCTTCTCAGCAGTGACCTTGTGGTTGTACAGGTCTGTACCGCCGCCTGGCTCGGTAACAGCCAGGGACCAGATCGCGGTGCCGTCACACATGCCGGGCAGATACTGTTTTTTCTGCTCTTCTGTGCCGAAGTCATTCATGCCGCCGACAGCCAGCTGATGCGCGAACAGGAATGTGGTGAAACCAGCGGAAACTCTGCCGAACTCTTCCATAGCGATGATACGCTCGACATGGCCGAGGCCAACCCCGCCGTACTCTTCCGGAACAAAGATGCCGAGAACGCCCAGTTCGCCGACGAGCGGGAACAGTTCGGTCGGGCAGCTGTGATCCTCATCCCACTTTGCAGCATTGGGAGCAAGGTACTCCTCAGCAAACTCTCTGAATGCCTGCTGCAGCATTTTCTGTTCTTCTGTGAAATGAACATTCATAATAAGTTTTCCTCCTATAAGTATATCTTCTTGCAATCGCAGAATCGCTCCTGCCAGTGCAGTTATTGCGACTTATGCGAAAACGCTGTGCGCAAATATTGTATCATGTTGATAATTTTCTATCAAGGATGTTTTCGTTGAAAAATGCGCTTTTTTGGAACTCCGAACTTTCTGAAATCGGTCTCGTTCCATAATACGGCCGCACCCTTACAGATTATTCCACGAACGCCTCATAAATCGCACGGGTCGCGGTCTCAAAATCATCGTTCTCAACGCCGACGATGATGTTCATTTCGCTGCTGCCCTGGTCGATCATACGGATATTGACCTTGGCCTCCGCCAGCGCCGTGAACAGCTTCGCCGCAACGCCGAGGCGGTAGCTCATGCCGACGCCGACCGTAGCGAGCAGCGCCATGTTTTCAAAGACCTCGATGCTGTCCAGCTTCAGTTGCTTGTTGAGTTCCTCCGTGACCTCATCGATCCGGCCCGCCAGTTCATCGTCTGCAACGACGATGGACAGCGTGTCGATCCCGGTCGGCATATGCTCGATCGGAATATTGAAGTCCTCGAGGATCCCGGTCAGACGGCGGATGAAGCCGCGCTCCTGGTTCATGCGGTTCTTGTACAGGTTGATGACCGTAAAGTCCTTGCTGCCCGCGATGCCGGTGACAGTGCGATTCTTCGCCTCTTCTGTCGGTTCCGCAGTGATGAACGTGCCCGGGTCCTCCGGTGCGTTGGTGTTGCGGATGTTGATCGGGATCTCCGATGCGCGCACCGGATAGATCGCATCTTCATGCAGCACGCTCGCGCCCATGTAGGACAGCTCGCGCAGTTCCTTATAGGAAATGTGGCTGATCGGCTTGGGATTCTTGACGATGCGCGGGTCAGCCATCAGGAAGCCCGAGACGTCCGTCCAGTTCTCATAGATATCCGCGTTGACCGCTCTCGCCACGATCGAGCCAGTGATGTCAGAGCCGCCGCGCGAGAACGTCTTGATGCTGCCGTCCGGCTTGGAACCGTAAAACCCGGGGATGACCGCATGCTCGTGTTCAGCGAGCGCTGCCGCCAGTTTTTCGTTGGTCTCTTCCGCGAGGAATCGCCCTTTCTCGTCAAACAGGATCGTACCTGCCGCATCCACAAAGTCATACCCCAGATACGCCGCGATCAGCTTCGCATTGAGATATTCGCCACGGCTTGCAATGTAGTCTTCCGACGCACCGCTCTTCATCTCCTTGAGAACCGTGTCGAAATCCTCCCGCAGCCCCGCGTCTACACCGAGGTTGAAGGCGACTGCGCTGAATCTGTCGCAGACTACCTGGTACAGCTGCTCATAGGGCAGGTGATGTTCGATGTGCATCTTGCAGGAATACAGAAGATCGGTGATCTTGCTGTCTTCAGGGAATCGCTTCCCCGGCGCGGAGACAACCACGTAACGGATATCTTCGTCGTTCTCAATGATCTCGCGGATCTTGGCGAGCTGGATCCCGTCAGCAACAGACGAGCCGCCGAATTTTGCTACTTTCAGTCCCATTTTTTTGCGTTTCCTTCTTTCTTACTTGCCTTTCTTTCAAACTTATTCTTCTACGGAAATGCCTTCCGCATTCACGGATCCCCGCGGCCGCCTACAGTGCCGCCTGCACCTTCAGCTCCTCGCGCAGTTCCTCCGCCTTGTCGGTCTTCTCCCAGGTCAGATCGAGGTCCGTGCGGCCAAAATGTCCGTACGCCGCAACCTGACGGTAGATCGGTCTTCTGAGGTCCAGCTTGTCGATGATCGCTGCCGGGCGCAGGTCGAAATGGCGGGTGATCATATCCGCGATGTCCTCATCCGGAATGACGCCGGTGCCAAAACTGTCGACCATCACAGAGACCGGATGCGCAACACCGATCGCGTACGCGAGCTGGATCTCACAGCGCTTCGCGACACCGGCCGCCACGATGTTCTTCGCGACGTAACGCGCCGCATAAGCCGCCGAGCGGTCCACCTTTGTCGGGTCCTTGCCGCTGAACGCACCGCCGCCGTGGCGGGCATATCCTCCGTAAGTATCCACTATGATTTTCCGTCCTGTCAACCCCGAATCCGCATACGGGCCGCCTTTGACAAATCTGCCGGTCGGATTGACAAAATACTTGGTCGCATCATCCAGCAACCCCGCCGGGATGACCGGGCAGATGACGTGCTCGATCATGTCTTTGCGGATTGTCTCCAGGCTCACATCTTCATCGTGCTGTGTAGACACGACGACCGCCTCGATGCGCTTCGGCAGGTCCCCGTCATACTCGACCGTCACCTGGGTCTTGCCGTCCGGGCGCAGATACGGCAGCGTGCCGTCCTTGCGGACTTCGCTCAGCCGTCTGGAAAGCTTGTGCGCCAGGGAGATCGGCATCGGCATCAGCTCCGGCGTTTCGTCGCAGGCATAGCCGAACATCATGCCCTGGTCGCCGGCGCCGATCTGGTCGTACGGATCCGCCTCGCCGTCGCGGCGCTCCAGCGCCTCATTGACACCCATCGCGATATCCGGGGACTGCTCGTCCACCGCCATCACGACCGCGCAGGTATTGCCGTCAAAGCCATACTCGCTCTTGTTGTAGCCGATGTCGCAGATGACCTCGCGCGCGATCTTCGGGATATCCACATAGCACTCTGTGGTGATCTCGCCCATGATCATCGCGTAGCCGGTCTTGACGGTCGTCTCTGCAGCGATGCGCCCCATCGGGTCCTGCTCAAGAATCGCATCCACGATCGCATCCGAGATCTGGTCGCATACCTTGTCCGGATGCCCTTCGGTGACGGATTCGGAAGTAAATAATCTCTTCATACTGTTCTGTCCTTTCTGCCGCTCTTGCGGTCTTTCCATATGGATACTGCCAGCGCCGCTTTCCCGGGCCGGCAGCAGGATCCTATGAAAAAGCCTCTTCAAAAGAAGAGGCTTTGCTTGTCGCTTGTTTCACCTCATCTTTCAGCTCTCGCTGTAGGATTTGGCACCCGCATGTGTCACCACCGGGTTGCCGGGCTTCATAGGGCCTAGTCCCTCCACCACTCTTAATAAGGATCCTGTATATAATTGTAACGAACCTATGGTACTATGCGCGGTCCGCGCTGTCAACGGGTTGCCGGCGGAATTTTAGCCGCTCTGCCCGGCCACCGCGCAAACTTATTCAAAGCAATACATCTGCCGGACTTCCTCTTTCATCGGCGCCCCGGCAAAACGCACTGCCGCCGCTGCCAGCACATGGGTCGGGTCGATGTGCGGACGGTCGATGCCGAACTCCTGAAAAGCGACCGGCAGTTCCGTACAGCCGAGCACCAGCACTTCCGCGCCGCGCGCCAGCAGGTCATCCATCGCCTTCTCAAAGCCTGACAGATCGATCTGCATATTGCCGGCCTTGATGCCCTTGTAGATCACATCCATCACCGCCTGCTGCCCCGCCGCATCCGGCGTCAGCATCCCGATGCCCGCTTCTTCAAACGCCTGCCCGTACACACCGGACTGCACCGTTCCGTCTGTTGCCAGCAGACCGACGCAGCTGCGTCCCTGCCTGCAGAGCGTCTGCGCAGTCTCACGGATCATATGCAGGACCGGCACACCGGCTGCAGGCGCAAATCTATCATAGAAGTAATGCGCCGTGTTACAGGGCATGATAAGCACATCTGCCCCTGCCTCCTTCAGCAGCCCGGCGCTCTTTGCGAGCTCCGGCACAGGATCCTGCCCGCCGTGCAGGATCGCCGCAGTGCGGTCGGGGATATTCGTATTGTTGTCGACGAGCACGCGGGCATGATCCTGGTCACACGCCGCATCCGTCACGTCAATGATCTTACGGAACAAATCACAGGTCGCGAGCGGACCCATGCCGCCGATAATACCAATTGTCTTTTTCATATTCTGTTTCCTGCTTCCTCATGCCGTGCAGCTATGCACGGTCTTCCGGAACTTTACTTGCCTTATATTATACCCTTTTTTCTGTTCTTTATACCATAAAGAAAGAGAGGACCATCAGATCCTCTCTTTCAAATGACATGATCATCGGGAAATCATGACAGGACAGTGCATACTACTGTACCCATTTCCCGGATGCATTGAATGTGTAGGTCTTGCCGTTGATGGTCTGCGTACCGGTTGCCATGTAGCCATTGGACATGAGGTAGTACCAGGAACCGCCGTCTCTGAGCCACTGGCTCTTAGTGATCTTGCCGCTGCCGTTCATGTACATCCATCCCGCGCTGTCTTTTGTCCATTCATTGGCCGCCATGTAGCCGTTGGCCTTCAGGTAATACCATTCACCCTTGTCCTGGATCCATCTGGATTTAGTGATCTTGCCATTGCCAGTCATCCACATCCAGCCACTGCTGTCCTTCGCCCATTCATTGGCTGCCATGTAACCATTTGCCTTCAGGTAGTACCATTCACCGCCGTCCAGGATCCACTTGGACTTAGTGATCTTACCGCTGTCGTCCATCCAGCACCAGCCGACGCTGTCCTTGGCCCAGCCGTTGGTCAGCTTTTCGCCGTCTTTGTAGTAGTACCACTCGCCGTCTTCTTTGCTCCAGCCCTGCTTGGTAGCTACTTCCGCAACCTGCGCTCTGAAGTTCTCAACGATGCTGTCTACCTCGTCGGAGGAACCCGCCGCGGCGATCTCAGCCTGCGCCTTGACCAGTGCGCTGAGGACCTGCACCTGCTCCTCGGAGTTGTACCGGGAAAGGTCCACTTCGTCCTGCAGCGATTCCATGACATCCTGCTTGATCTGCTCAAGCATATTGTCCTTGGAAACTTCCAGCGTGCAGTACGGTGCCATGATCGGGCAGTTCGCCATCCCTGTTTCATATGTTTCCCAGTTGATGGTGACTTCATCCTCTACCGTGCCGGTTGCAGACAGCAGATACTCGCCTTCCGGCATAGTGAATGTCGCCTTGCCGTCCTGATCGGTGACCGCGCCGTCGATTGCTTCGAATGCGCCGTCCTTCCAGAGACCGATCTGCATGCCTTCGAGCGGGACGTCTGCCTTGTCCTCATCGGTATACGCCATACCGAGATGGCCGGTCAGTGTAAGCGTTACCTCTTTGCCTTCTTTGACGGCCACTGTGGTCTTATCAAAGTGACTGTACCAGTCCGCATAGTGCTCATCGTCTTTGTTGACCGATGCATAGAGTTCGTCGCCTTCCTCCACGGTATCTGTTGCAACGCCGTCCGCAAGACCTTCGCCGTTGTTAAAGAACAGTGTGTTGCCTGTTTCAACGCCCCAAAGCTTGCTGACACCGTAGAGACCGGTCTTGTAACCAGCCGCCGCGCCGCCTTCGAAGTAAGTATCATGCGCAGCCACCAGTGCTTCGTCGTAGGTCAGATGGCCGTCCTTGTCGAGGTCGGTAACGGTGACTTCTTTTTCGATCATCGCGCTGCCGTCCTTGGCCTGTGCGATCACACCCTTGTTGCTGACCGTCATGGTGACATCCGCGGGATCCGCAGGTTCAACAGGGTCATCGGGTTCAACCGGACCATCGTTCTCGCCCTTGACGATGACAGTTGCGCTGACTTCCTGCTTGTACAGTTGCTGCAGTTTCTCATTGTCCGGATGAGCCGGAGCATACTTACCGTATTTCGCGCTGGACAGCCAGGAAGTAATAACAACCTGCTTGCTCTTCTCAGGCACGGTCACAACGAGGTTCTCGTGCTGGATGACAGACGGGTCAGAAGACTTAAACCGGTTGTAACCAGAGGCCTCCATCTCTTCGGACTGGCCTTCGCCCCAATAGCCATCAGCGATGATCCCTGCGCCGGTCTCATCATTTTTGTTGTAAACCCAGCTAATCTTTCCATCTTCGCCGACATTGGCTTCCTGGAACGCATGCAGGTTGCCGGTGATCGCATCTTTGCTCTCGTATGTGCCGTCGTTGATGCCGTCGAAGTAGTGCTCCTTCACGGTTTCCATCGCCGCAAGCTCCGCATCGAGCTCTGCGTCAGTGATGGCGTCGACGGTCACCTTGATGACCTTGCTGACAGTGAGACCGCCTCTTGTGAACGATATGGTCAGATCAACCGTTTTGTTCTCGTTCTGGAACCGGTCCACATTGGCACGGTATCCATTGATTTTGATCACATTCTCATCGGAGGAGGTGACGGTGATTTCTTTGTTCGCAAAGACCAAATCGCCGTTCTCATCCTTAATCTTTGTGTAAAGCGGCAGCTGGATGTCGCCGGTGACCGCATTGAGGTCAAGCTCGCCGGCCCCTTCTTCGGAGTATTTTAGATCGCTGTCCTTGTAGTAGGTGTTCAGGATCTCCTGCAGTTCCTCTTCAGTCGGACCCTGCTGGCCGGTGCCGGGAACGGTGACCTTGAATTCTTTGGTGATCGTCTCAAAATCATTCAGGCTTTCCAGATTTGTGTTGAGAATCGTGTCGTTCGCCTTGAACGTCGCCGTCAGCGTCACTTCCGTATCGTCCGCTGCCGGGTTCACAACACCTTTGACAGGCGTCGTAATGCCGGAGTACGGCTCTTCTTCGAAACTAATGACGTTCTCGTTCGAGCTGGTCCAGCTAATGACGGACCAGACCTGTCTGGCGCTTGTGCCCATGCACTGCGGCAACGAAAGGTCCTTCGTAACCGCCTCTGCACTTTCGTTCTCGCCTAGGATCTTATCTATCGTCAGCCCGTCAGCTTCTGCCTGCATCCTGGCCTGGAACGCTTCACGGTCCCAGCCAATCGATGCAGTCTTCTTGCTGGTATCTGCTGTTGCCTCACCATAGGTGATGGTGAATTCGCAGGAGACATTGACAGAATTCATCCCATACTGGTCCGGTGTATCCTTTTGGACATAGTTGATCGTGCCGTCTGCTGCGATCGTCTCCGGCTTATCGGATGACTTCAGTGCTACGCTCACCTTAGCAGGATCAAATCCCTGAATGCCTGTAAATGCTTTGATCTGCGCTGTGGCAAAATCGTTGATATTGGTGTCCTTCCCGTAACTCGGGCGCAGCGTATAAATAGAATCAAACTTCTTGACGATGTCTTTGATGACTGTTGCATCCGGGGGATTCTGCTGCGATTCCTCGGAGATGACAGAGACTTTAAACTCCTTTGTGGTGCTCTGCTCATTCAGGGAAATCGTCGCTGTCATGGTGACTTCGCTGATGCCAGTCTCCGGCAACGTAACTTTACCATCATTGGAAATAACCGCGGAATCGCTGCTCTCCCAGGTGATAGTTGTGTTGTTCTTGCCTGTTGCCGGCAGTGTGACCTGCGCATCTTCTTTATACTCTTCCGCGAATGGGTTGGTTAATGCCTTGGCTGCCTCAGCAACCAGCGCATCATCGCCCTTCGCAACCGCTGCTGTGAGCTCGGACGTCGCGGAGGAGTCCCCGTCGCCCTTTGCAACAACGCGCAGCTTCTTGCCCGCCATGGACGTCGGGATCACGAGCGTGTCTTCCGTCGCGCCGTCGATGTCGAAGTAACTGGTGACATACTCGTATTCCCAGTCATCCCATTCTTCATCTTCGTACTGCCACTGATAAGTGACATTGGTCGGCTCCGCACCGTCCGCACCGGTTGCAACCGCGGTCAGTGTTTCGCCTGTCTTGGCCGTTCCTTCGATCGTGACTGCTGTGACCGGAACGGGCACTTCGGGCTCAACGCTGCCGCCGCCCTGCCAGGACAGGACCGGATAGCCGCCGTTGATACCATTGGTGTCTTTCACAAATGCATCGCCTTCGCCGTTCAGCGCTGTGACAAATGCATTCGCCTGCATCTCATCTGCAGTCTTGGAAACAGCACCTTCCACCGTCGCACCGCCGACAGCAACCGCTGCCGAGCCTTCGAGGAAGTAGCAGTTGGTGACCGTGCCGTTGTTGGACTTGTTGCCAACCAGCGCGCCGATGTTCGTATTTGTGGACGTGGCGAAGCTCACCGTGCCGGCATTGTAGCAGTTGATCAGGTTGTCAGTCGGACCGCTCTTTGTCGCCTGTCCGATGATGCCGCCAGTCATATTCGAATACTCACCAGTACCGGTGACACTCCCCATGTTGTACGAATTACTGATCGTCGTAGTACCGCCGGATACATGGCCGGTGATACCGCCGATCTGGTTGTTCGTGCCCGTGACGCTGCCTGTGTTGACACAGCCGTCGATAGTCACTTCACCGCCAGAGTTGTATCCAGAGATGCCGCCAACACGGTTACCAGAGCCTTCGATTGCGCCGCCGTTGTAGCAGTTCGTGATCGTGACGCCGGTGTACGCACGGCCGACAATGCCACCTGCGTTGCCCTTGGTGCCTATGACAGAAGCGCTGTTCATACAGTTCTCGATGATGGCGCCGCCAGTCGCTTCACCTGCAATGGCTGCAACATAGTTTGCGCTCGACGATACCGAGCCTTCCGTGTTCACATTGCTCACATGCGCGCCGGACAGCTGCTTGAACAGACCTGTATTCGCCGCCGCGCTCTCGATTGCCAGTGTGACAGTATGCCCGTCACCATCGAACGTGCCAGTAAACTGTGTAGCATACGGTTCTGTGACAGTGATGTCATTCGCCAATACGTAATTCCCTGTCGCATCCATCGCTGCGAACTCTTCCGCGCTCGTGATGGGTGTCGCTTCGTCATCCGCATAGCTGGCCACCGAAGTCAGCGGCATCATGGTGATGACCATGGCGACAGACAGGAGGAGCATGAGGAGCCGTTTTCCTATGCTCGCATTACTTGCCTTGTTCATCATTTCCTCCTTTCCTGTTTGAAATAGAACAAAATACCCGCTGCGGAAGTCACGCAGCAGGCAAAGCCAAGGAAGAAACCCCTTTAAAAAAGCCATAGCAATGGCTATGGCAAAGATACTAGCAAAGTGCAGTCACTAATAACCCGTAGCGCGCTTCCAGTTGTTGCTTTATGCAGGTCTCCTGGCTCGGGTATCAGCGGGCGATACCGTCTTCCCAGCCATCAGGCCAGTGACATCATGGAAACGCTCTCCTCCCTTACAGTGGCGGGACCGCACAGGCTTTGCACCTGTTTCCCTCTTGGCCGGCAGCTTGGAACCGCCGGAACACAAAGCAATATTCACTTTTCATGCAAGAATATTTTACCAGACACCTATTGTGATAACAACCCCGCAAGCTATGAATACATAGTAAAAACATACTAGTTGCGAATGCAGCGTAACCCGCCGCAAGTCCTCCCTTTGCACCTTGTCTGCATATCTGCAAATGGTATAATACTGCTATGGAACGAAATTTTCGCCTCATCAAGGGAGGCATCAAAGAAAAAAATGAATGGCGGCGGTATTTTATCTCCGCCTATGTGACCGACACCCGGCTCATGGGTGTGCTTGGCATGTACATCCACTGGCGCGCCGCGGACAACGGGCAGACGGCGGACTTCCACCAGTTCTTCTACTTCGATGCGGAGGAGACCGGTTTTGAGACGTATCTCGGGCTCTGGTCGGACGATCCGCAGGAAGTGGCTGAGAAAGAACGCGAGAACAGCGGCGGTCTTGGCGGCAAGAAAGTCAATCTCACCCTGACCGAGGCCAAACACATCCTGCGGCACTATGTCGCGTTCAACCAGGCGCACGGGCTGCCGATGCCGCCCGGCAAAGAAGAATATCTTGACCTGCTCAAGGACCTGCCTGCGATGAGTGAAGAGGAATCGTACTGGCTGCTGATGAAGCAGTGCGCGCCCATCACTTCGGAGTATGCGCTGATTCATTATTTTCTGATGCGCAGCTTTGGCAAGGATCTGGAAGCGGTGTCTCTGCTCACCGACAACGGCCGCCGGCAGGAAGTCCACCCCTCCGCCGGGATCTCCACCATGTGCCGCAATGCGATCCGCGAAGACCATGGTCTGTATCACTGCGATTCGCTGATCGAACACGGCGGGCAGTACGAGGTCGTCATTACGAAGATCCGCGTGACAGGCATGAAGATCGAAAAGTGCGAGACCGTCTCCGCCATGAAGATCACCCCGCAGGAAGCGGCGCTGATCCTGTCCAGGCCGGAGTTCATCACCGTCTACCGCGTCATGGATGCCGGCGTCTTCGGGCTGGATTCTGAAGAGGACTACGACGAAACCATCAACGGCAGACTGGATGCCTTCACGCTGGACTTCGATACGATGTCGGATTCGTACGACACCGGCAGACTGTTCTTTACGTTCTACGACAACAATACGTATGTGGACCGCCCGGTCTTCCTGCTCAGCGGAGACGTGCGGGGCGTCTATTACCTGACCGACATGGGCCAGCTGCTCGTCATGGCGTACGACATCAATGCGATCCATGAACTGGAGCACCGCCTCGATACGGAAGGGTGCGGACTGCCGCTGTTCCTGACGGACAGATTTGAATTCAAGGAACCGGTCCTGTACGAGTTCATCCAGAGCGGCTATGAAGACTTCAACGACTTTGTGGAAGTCATCAGAGAAGATGAATAGCAGCGGTGGTCTGCCGTTTATTTAAAGGCTATGTAAATTTTTTACCATAACCGAAAAAGTGCGTTTTATGTAAAGTAATGTTCGCTGTTCGGGTCGAAGTTATTCACAGTTGCTCAGAGCGCATGATTTGAACAATCTGCGATTTTATCCACATGTTTGAGGAAATTGTATACAATTTTATCCCAAGGCGCCTGTGGAAAAGTGGAAAACCCTCAAGCCTTGCAACGAGAGGGATGAGCGAAAAAAGAAAGAATGTCAACAAAAAGTTATCCACATTTTTGTTCGCATTTTATGACGCTGCGCATACTTTTTATGAATGGCGGCGACTTGTCATTATCCACAGAGATTTCTGAATAAAACGAACATGTGTTGGTATGCCTTGCAATTTCTGCATTTTCTATATGCGTAAGGGCTGACAACGCACTGCACGACCTTTGAAACAACCGGGGGAGACCATATTATGGAACTTACAACAAGCAGACTCTATCAGAAAGATGTTTACCTCCGCACCGCGGAGGCTCTGATCACCGCTGCCGAAAAACGCGAAGACGGATACTGGTTTGCCGCGGACCGCACGCCCTTCTTCCCGGAAGGCGGCGGCCAGAGTTCGGACATCGGTACCGTGACCGTAAAGAATGAAAACGCTGCCGGCGCCGCACACCGGATCAATCTGGTACTCGAGGAAGGCGATGCTGTCTGGCACAGGCTCGCCGCATCCGGCGAAGCGGCCGAAGAGGACGGCGCACCGGATGCACATCCTTTCAAAACAGGCGAGACCGTCACGCTCACCATCGACTGGGCGCACCGCTTTGAGAACATGCAGCGCCACGCCGGCGAGCACATTCTGTCCGGCCGCATCTGGGCACTGTACGGCGGGACCAATCGCGGTTTCCACATGGGCGAAGACTATATGACCATCGACATCCGCTTTGAAGATGCAGATGGAAACGCGATGCCGGGCAAGACCCTGACGCTGGACATGGCCATGGCAGCGGAACGCGCGGCCAACGAAGTCATCTGGGAGGATCTGCCCATTCATGTGGATTACTTTGAAACCAACGAAGAAGCGTCCGCCATGCCCACAAGAAAACCGGTGGCCTTTGATGAAGACATCTCCATCGTCACCGTCGGCGACCGCGAAGCGCCTGCGGACTGCTGCGCCTGCTGCGGCACACACCCGGCAACAGCCGGGCAGGTCGGCCTCGTCAAGGTCTATAAAGTGGAAAAGAACAAGGACATGACGCGGGTCTACTTCGATGCCGGCCGCAAGGCGATGCAGCACATCGACGCGCACATGGCGATCCTGACCGACCTCGCCAACGCCAACAGCACCTCCCCGGAGGAACTCCCCGCCAGACTCGCTGCGGAAGAAGCGCGCATGAATACGATGCGTGAAGAGCTGACCGCATTCAGACGGGCAGCCGCAGAATCGCACCTCGCGGAGATCCTGGCCGCCCTTGAAAACGGCGCGGACACCCCGGCGGCTGATGAAAGCCCTGCCGGAAAACCGCTCGTGTTCACCTTCACGGACATCGCTTCCGGCGACTTCTCCAAGGCGGGCAAAAAACTGCAGAAGAAGATCCGCGGTGCCGTCTTCGTTGCTTTCCCGCAGGAAGCCGTCCTGCTCCTCTATGCAGACAAGTCTGATGCGAGCCCCGATTGCGGCGCCCTCGTCAAGGAACAGGCCGCTGCATTTGACGGCAAAGGCGGCGGCAATAAGGAATCTGCCCGCGCCATGTTCCCCGACGCGGACAGTATGGAACATTTTCTGCAGTCCCTGTAGGATTCCGGCAGTGTTTCCGGTTACTCATAACAACGAAAAGACCCGGGATCCATTTCCCGGGTCTTTTGTTATGGAATCGTTAGCGGGCATTTAGTCAATCCATCTGCCGGACGAGTCAAACCGGTACGTCTTGCCGCCGATCGTCTGGGTGCCGGTCGCCATGTAGCCATTGGCCTTCAGGTAATACCAGTACCCGCCGTCCTTGACCCACTTGCTCTTCGTGATCTTTCCGCTGGCGTTCATGTACATCCAGCCGCCGCTGTCTTTGGCCCATTCATTGGAGGCCATGTAATGGTTGGATTTGATGTAGTACCACTCACCGCCATCTTTGACCCATTTATTGCTGACCCAGTAGCCGTCAGAACCCATCCAGCACCAGCCCTTGCTGTCCTTGGCCCAGCCATTGGTGACCATCCTGCCATCACGGCCGAGATAGCACCAGCCCTTGGAATCCTTCATCCACTTGCTCTGGTCTCTGTATCCATTGGTGATGTGATACCAGCCTCCGTCCACTTTGATCCACTGCGTCTTTTCGACCATGTATCCATTCGGACCGATCCAGCACCAGCCTTTGCTGTCTTTCGCCCAGCCGTTGGTGAGCATCCTGCCGTCTTCCTGCAGCCAGCACCAGCCCTTGCTGTCCTTCTTCCAGACACTCGTTGCCATTGTGCCGTCTTCGTTGTAAAAGTACCAGTACCCATCGGCCTGTTCCCATCCGGGCTTGTGGTTGATCCGGAAGGTCTTAACGACGCTGCCGGTGTAGTTGCCCATTCCGGTGACGATCACCTCTGCGGTGCCAATCGCCGTGTTGTTCTCATAAGAGACCGTGTAATCCGCACCCTCCTGCAGGGTCACCAGCTTGCCGTCTACCGTACGTGTTACGATGACTGCCGGTTCGATCGCTTCTCCGCTGAAGATCTGATCCGGAATCGCACCGATGACCGCTGCCGGTCCGCCGTTCGCCCCGGCAAGATCCGCCGGTATGATCCGGAATGATACGACCTTACTGCCCTTGCAGTTATCTCCCATACCGTACAGGGTGACCTGTGCCTCGCCGACTTCCACGTTGTTCTCAATGTCGCCGAGGTAGTAATCGGTACCATACGCCAGCGCGAGCGTCTGCCCGTCCCGGACAACGGTTACTGTCAGATCCGGAAGGACGGCATAGCCGGTATACGGCATATCCGGTGCCGTCACCTGCGCATCCGCAAGATCCGCCTTGCGCAGCTCGTTCAGAGCCGCGACCGCCGCGGACAAACGAAGTTCACTGCTCTCTGTCAGGTATTCTTTCTGATCGTCGGTCAGTGCGTCATAGGCAGCTTTTGCCGCCTCGATCACAGGACCATCTTCCAGCGTGATCTCCTCGGAGGGGGATGGGATCTGTGCGATCAGTGCCTCTACCGCTGCCGCTGCCGCCCTGTCTTCCTGCTCTTTGTGAAGTGCTGCCAATGCCATCTCCGCCGCAGTAAGACGCAGCGCGCTGACATACTTCCGGACTGCCGGTTCGAGACGCATCAGCGCTTCTCTTGCCGCAGCGACCTGCGCCTCATCATCGAGTGTGATCGCAGACGGATCCGGCAATGCATCGATCAGCGCCTGCACCGGAGCGATGAGATCTGCGTATTGCTCACGCTCCTTAAGCTCCTGAATGGCCGCAATGGCACCCTCGATTTTTTCCCTTACCTCGTCCGGCAACGCCGCTTTCACATCGTCCGGAAGAGAGTTGTAGATTTCCTCAATCACCGCCAGCGATTCCTCGTCGTCGATCGTGACGTTTTCCGGATCCGGGATGCCTTCCGCCAACGCCGCAATCTCTTCCGCCGCCAGATCTGCCGCCGACGGACCGTTTGGAGTGGCGTAGGAATAGTATTCCGGATACATGGATCCTGCTGAGTTCGTGGGAACGATCTGATATCTGTACACCCGGCCGTTCTCCACATCCGTATCGATGTACTCATAGGGAACGGACGGATTCTTCTGCGGATCCGCTTTGATCATGATTTCGCTGGAGTCCTGCTCCTCATCCAGACCATCCGGCATCCGGGTCTTCTGCAGGATGTAGTACATCGCTTCCCCGCTGGTCACGCCGTACTCATCGCGTTCCAGCGGCACCCGGTACCAGTTGAGGGTGATCTGTCCGTCTCCCGGCGTTGCCTGCAGCGAAATCCTCTTCGGCGGAGCCTCCTGCGTCATCCCATGCAGTGCGCTTCCGGTGATGGCAATCGTGATTTCTTCGCTCCACGGACCTTCTCCTGCGCTGTTCACAGCACGCACCTTGAGCGTTTGCGTCTGTCCTTCCGACCAGTACCCGTTTGGATAAACCGCGGAGGTCGCATCACTGTCAGTCAGTTCAAAGGTGAATCCCTCTGATTCGCCGTCTTCAGTCATGCAGCACTCATAGTGATCGACGTTTCCTTCCGCCGGCGCCTGCCACTCCAGGAAGATCCCGCCGTCTCTGATTGTTGCCTGCAGCCCGGACGGAGCAGTCAGCGCGGATGCGGTTCCCTGCGAAGTGATTTCCCGTTCTGCAGATGTTCTGTCGATTCCGTCGGCGCACACTGCGGTCACTCGATAGAAATAAGTGCCGCCTTCCTTTGCGCTGTTGTCAGTGTAGATATAAAACTGTCCGTCCTGTCCGTCGGCAGTCGTGAGCGAAGAAGGAGCAACGGTATCAACCATACCCCACAGTCCGTATTGGCTCCTTCTATCTATCCTGTATGCGGTCACAACGGCGTTGTCATCTTCCGGTGCGGTGAATCGCACTTCCACCGTACCCGCAGCTGCGTCCTTGACTCTGAACCGCGGAATGCCGTATGTCCGGATCGTCACCTCGTCGTACTCACTCTCCCCGATTTCATTCACGGCACTGACCCTGATGGTATGATCTCCCGTATCATAAGGAAGGGTGACGCCGTCTTTATGGGACATTCCGTTGTACAGATAAGCCACCCCGTGACCTGTGTACCCATCCGGCGTGATATACTCAATATTGAACCTGTCGGCACCGCCGCCTGTCAGCGATTCCGTCCACGTATAGTTCAGATACGCATTAAGGTTGCCTCTGGTCGGATCAAATGTCGTATCATACGGGTAAACATTGTCTTCAAAACTCATCCATGCATTCGTGATTGCCGGCTTGCCGGGTGCCTCGGTATCTCCGTTCTTCGGCGCCTCGTACCCTTCGCCGTCTGCGACAGGCGCATCCGCGTAAGTCACAATCTGAGAAGGCGCACTGACTCCCACTTCGTTATAGGCAACGATCCACCATTTGTGTTCCTTCTGGGTGTAAATGCTTTGCTGGCTCGCTTCGTCCCAGCCGTCATACCCACTCCAGTTCACATTGGTGTCATTGTACGAGGTCTTGTCGGGCGAAAGTCTGGTATATCGCCCCGCTGCGTACCAGGGATAGTCCTCCCCTCTTGTCCCGTCGCCGTATGTCCACTGCCATTCATTGTATTCCCCGTTGCCTGTCCGATAGAGGTAATACCCGTCTGCTTCGCCGCCCTCCGCGGAAGGCACGATCGAAAAGACGACCGTTCCCTCGCACAGTCTCGCGGTCAGCGCCGGCGCGCCTGGCTTTTGCGGAAGCGTACTTTCATCTGTCGGAGAGGTGTCTTTCACAAACGTGTACGCACTGCCCGGGACGGCCACCCCGTTCGTAATCCGCTCCACCTGGTAAACGTAAGTTCCATCCTCTGCCGGTGTGTCTGCCCATGTCACCTCGGCAGATCCGCTGGTCTGGGAATAACTCTTCACCAGCGTTCCATTTCTGTAGATTTTGTAGGAGGAGCCCGCTTCTCTCCAGATCTGAAGCGTCGGCGTGGTGCCACTTTCCTTCAGCGAATACGTGACGCTCGGACCGTCGTAGGAGAGCAACTCTTCCGAATTGTTTGCAGGAATCTTCACCGCGAACGAATAGGAATTGGTCTTCTCCCTTGCACCGACGGAGCCTGTGACCGTATAGGTGTACGTTTTTCCTTTCTGCACAGTACCGTCGATCCAGTCATATTCCGTCCCGCCGTTCACGTAGTTCATCGGCGTTGCTTCCGCAAGAACCGTTTCTTCTCCATTATCACCTTCCCGCCTCGTGATTTTGAGCGTCGTGATGCTGCTGCCATACTCAGTGCTCGACCACACGCCAAGCTTGAGACCGCTTCCTTCACGCCCCGTCAGCGCCGGGTCGAAATAAAGGCCGTTATATCCATTGTCATCAAATGTGTAATCGCTGTACCAGCCCACATTATGGCTGTCCAGAACCGGAATCCTCGTCTTTGCCGCAACGTCCTGCGCTGTACAGAGATAGCCTTCGTTCCCGTTCATATCGACCGCAGCGATCTGCCATGCGTACACCACCTGCGGCTCAACGCTGACATTGTACACCCAGTCGAAGTCGTAAACATAATAGGTTTCTCCCGTGAATACGTTGGAATCCCAGTGCGAGTTGTCGATCACCGCGCTGCGGTCGACCTGCGCGTAGAGTTTGCCGTTCCTGTAAATATTGAAGTGGTCAATCACGCCCTCGCCGCTGCCGTGCATTGGGTTATAGATGCTGTTTTCCGGCAGATGCCAGGTCAGTTCCACACTTTCCATCTCAGGATAGGCAGAGAAAATCGGTGCGCTGAGTTTGACAGCGCCGGCAGACTCCGATGGTGTCGCCGTCGCCGCATTGCTCGGATACCCGTGACGCGGCGATCCCCCCGCAAAGACAACGTAGGAATACGTCTTCCCGTTCTCCGCGGTATCGTCTACAAAGAACGGCTCCGTCGGGTTCGTATACAGTTCTTCATATTTGGTCCAATCAATCTTTTTCCAGTCGGTCTCGGTCTCTGTGCCTTCCCGTCTGTACACACAGTAATCGCTCGTGTACGGCTCGCCGTCCGCTGTCATCGGCACGTTCCAGGAAAGCTCGACCCGCCCGTTGCCCGCAGTTGCGATAAGCCCCGCCGGTGCATCCGGGAGATTCGGGTTTCTTCCGGTGAAGGTCACTTTGAACGGCACCTTGACGAGCGCCAGACTCTCATCGCAGGCCACGCTCCCGCCGTTCACGGTGATTTTCGCCGGGCTGGGACTGATGACGAGATTGCCGGTATAGGTTCCCTCGACCCAGTCCTCCGGCTTGACTCTCAATCCAATCTCCTGGATTGCATCCGGCCCAACAGTATGCAGGTACGAATCGTCCCAAAGGCTTGCATTCGATACCGGGCTTTGGTTGTATGGACTTCCTTCATACTCAAGATGATAGAAGAAAACGGCATTCGGGACTGTCCCCGCATACGGGTCGTTCGCCGTACTGACATTCTTGATGCCGATGGTATAGTTGGCGATATCGTTGTAGAGATCATAGGCGTTATAAGAAGAGAGATCGTAAGCGCCTAGGTCGAGCACGTTCTGTTGTGTAACAGAGAAGGGAAACACGAATTTCCCGACGCTGATCTTTACCGGCGCGTTGTACGTGAGGAGATCGACTGTGATGTCGTCCGTGTACGTCTCTGCCACATAAATTTCTCTGTTCGTATAGCCCTCGTCATCTGTCCACCAGCGTTCCTCTTTTCTCCCAAGCTTGATCTTATGGGTGTAGCTGCCCGCGGCGAGACTGTCAGTCCGTACGACAAGCCAGAACGTCGCGGTCTGGCCCGGCGCGATGTCATATCCGAAGTAGTTCTCTTCTGCGTTCTCCACCTCATGGGCACCGGAACTGTCGTATTTGAAATTGTTCACCGAGTACGGCGTCCATTCGTATTCGGTCCCGTATCTGTCTGTGGCTGTGAACTCCGGCGATTCCACAAGCGTAACATCCTCGAGCGTTTCAGAGGAATTGTTCTTCACTTTGAACGAAACATAGACAGCCTGCTTGCCGTCTGCCAGATGGGTCATCGCGGTGACCGGGATGCTGCTGCCGACTAGCGTCAACGGCATCGTGCCCGCTTTCGGTTCAGATAAAGGTCCCTTTTCCGGAATGGGCATTGCTGCCGGCTCCGGTTCGGGCGTCGACGCGTCTTCGGTTGCTTCTTCCGCTGCCTGATCAGGCATGGCGATCTCTTCCGCTGCGTCATTCTGCACTACGGGGAGTTCTTCCGCAGGAATCTGTTCCTCGATCTGTTCCGCAGCCTCCGGCAGTTCTTCCGCGGCAAACGCCGGCAGCGGCATCAGCGAAACGGTCATCGCAACGGCACAGACAATCGCCACGATCCGGGATAACATAGTCTTCCTTTTCATGTCTGCCTTTCCTTCCCTTGAATACCCGCAAGTATACCTTTTCATTTTGATAATACTTTTCGGCCGGTTTCAGCAACAGGGTAGTTTTGGGGTAGGTATCCATCCCCGGTCTAGAATCCTTGAAAAAATAGCGTTTCTCACTTACACTTAACCCATGAAGGAGGAAATCGCCCGTCCGGGGACGAGAACTGCCATAATGACAAAAGTGAGCAACAACAGAACACTTTTTCTTCTGCTATGCCTCATCGGGCTCTCCTTTTTATGGACAGGCAGCAGTTTTCTCTCCTGGACGTACCGGCTGCAAGACTTCTATCCCCCTGCCCATGTCGATCTGTTCTCCGAAGTGATTGGTTATCTGTGCCAGGCTGCAGGGCTGTTTTTCTATGCATGGAACGAAAAGCGTCAGCCGCCGCCAACACGCTCCGCCCAATTCATCCTGCTGACCGTGATTGGTTTTGCACTGGCATGTCTTGGCCAGCTTTCGGCCTCAGGGCCTGTCGTCCTGATTTTCGGGCTGGGAATGAATCTGCTTTTCGGCATGATTGCCGGCTGTTATCTGACATTCCTCTGCGAGCACACGCCATCTGACAAGGCCGGTTTGATCTTCGGTGCCTCTTATGCCTTTGGGAGCATCTGTTCTTTCCTGCTCTCACTGCCGGAGAACGGGAGATTTCTCCACGCACCTGCAGTCTTAGCAGGGTATGCCGTCATAGTCCTGCTAGTCATCCTTGCAACCGCCAAAGGGTTCCCCGAAAGGGCGGACAGTTCTGCCTTCAGGATGTCTGCCGCAGGGCCGGGTGACCGGCCGGATAAACTGCTGTTCATTGCGATCATGACTGTTTTTCTACTCAGTTGCATCAACAGCGCCGGCACATACTTCCCGATCGCTGCTGTCGATGCCAGCTCCGTCAGTCTGGAAACATCCCGCGCATTCTATGCAGCCGGGCTTCTTTGCTAATGTGCGATAAAGAAGTAATAGAAGTGTAAAAAATTTTGCCGTTCCTATCCGGCACTTAGGGCTGTGTCGGATAGGTCAGGCGTTAGGCTTCCGGCAAGTCTATCTTGCCGACAAAGCTGTAATAAATCTCAATGTCCTGCCTGCGGGTGCCGTTCTCGTCATAGCTGCACTCATGCACGACGATTTTCTCAATCATTTCCCGCAAGAGGGTGGGGGTCAATTCTTCAAAAGCAAGGTGCTTTCTCACAATCCCCATGAATTTCTCGGCGTTGACGGTGGCGGCCTGCGACTTGGAAAGTTCCTCCTGCAAAGCGGCAGCCCGGTCTTTCAGTTCCCGCTGCTCCTGCTCATAGTCCGCCGACAGCTCCATGAAACGCTCGTCGCTGATTTTGCCGCTTACATTGTCCTCATACAGCCGCTTGATAATGCGGTTCACTTCGGCAATGCGTGTCTGGGCCTGTTCAAGCTGCTTCGTGGCTGCGGCGGTCTTTCTCTTGCCGCCGATTTCGTTCTGCTGGATGAGCAGCTTTACAAAGCGGCTCTCATGCCTGGCGGCGTATTCCGTCACTTGCCGGAGATTGGAAAGCACGCCCGCCGTCAAAAGGTCGGTGCGGATAAAGTGTGCCGTACAGTCACGGGTACGCTTCTTGTAGCTGCCGCAGATATAACAGTCCTGCTTGCGGTTCTTGTTCTGATACCGCTGCTGATACAGCACATGGCCGCAGTCGGCGCAGAACAGCATACCAGAGAACAGCCCCACTTCATCATAGCGGTTCGGGCGTTTTCGCTGCTTGCGTAACTCCTGCACACGCTCCCATGTTTCCGTGTCGATAATCGGCTCATGGTGATTTGGGAAGATAGCCTGCTTCTCGATGGGGTTCTCAACGCTGTGCTTGACCTTGTAAGAGGGCTTCTCCGTCTTGAAGTTTACCAGACAGCCAGTGTACTCCCGGTTTTCCAGCAGATGGACGACGGTGTTTGTCGCCCACTTGCACTCATAGCCGGGGTGGTAGCGTCGGGTGCTGCCCGTCCTGCGGTATTCCAGCGTCCCCGGCGTGGGGATTTGCTGCTCCGTCAGCATACGGGCAATCTTGGTCGGGCCATTTCCCGCAAGGCAAAGCTGGTAAATCTGCCGGACAACCGGGGCGGCTTCCTCGTCAACGATATAGTTCTCGTCCTTGTCCATGAGATAGCCATAGACTGGCTTGCTGGTTACAGGCTTGCCGCTCATGCCTTTTGCTTTCTTTACTGCCTTGATTTTCTTGCTCGTATCTCTCACCAGCCATTCGTTAAATAAGTTCCGCAGAGGGGTAAAATCATTGTCCATGCCGCCGTTTGCGCTGTCCACGTTGTCATTGACAGCGATAAAACGCACGCCCTTTTGAGGGAACAGCATTTCCGTGTAAAATCCCACCTGCAAGTAATTACGCCCCAGCCTGCTCATGTCTGCTTCTGTCAAGTAGGAACTAAAAAAATAATGAACTTTCTTATGAGAAACGCTCTGCCGGTTATGATTCCAACAGAGCGTTCTTCATATTGATTCAATTCTTTTCGGTAAAGATGTCCTTGAATCTCCAGACGATCTCAACCTCTCCCCCAAGATGGATATTTACATGATCCACAAAAGCATGTGCCATATCGTAAGTCAG
>Ga0129307_1001573_pt1 | contig 23142 bp, 19 predicted proteins | sample P1105metagenome_FD_94437 | JGI IMG/M metagenome (GOLD analysis project Ga0129307, IMG submission 94437) | Capybara group fecal microbial communities from Wisconsin, USA - P1105 metagenome | ecosystem: Host-associated > Mammals > Digestive system > Large intestine > Fecal | place: USA: Wisconsin... | reverse complement strand
TCTTTGAATATTATTTTTCAAAAATACTCCATTCTCGAAAATATATAAATACTGTAATGAAAAATATATAAATACTGTAATGAAAAATATATAAATACTGTAATGAAAAATATATAAATACTGTAATAAATAATTTTTGGTGAAAAAATGGAGAAATATCTGCCTAGATACATTGATAAGGAACTTGAAAAGACATTAAAAAGCATAGGTGCTGTCTTAATCGTAGGCCCTAAATGGTGCGGCAAAACCACTACTGCAAAAGAGCAATCCAACAGCATACTAGAATTGCAAAACCCTAATTATTCCCACTCCTACTTAAAGATTGCCAGCATAGAACCTCTAACATTGCTGGAAGGAGAGAAACCTAGATTGATTGATGAGTGGCAAATGGCCCCTAAACTATGGGATGCAGTCAGATACAGTGTGGATGAGCATTCCCAAAAGGGATTATATATCCTAACCGGCTCTACAACAGTAGATGAATCTGAAATAATGCATAGTGGAACAGGTCGAATTCACAGATTGACCATGCGCCCAATGAGCCTATATGAAAGTGGAGATTCAAATGGAAAAATATGCTTGTTGGATTTATTTGAGAATCCTAATATGAACATAAATCTCATTGAATCTGATTTGACCATACGGGATTTAATCTTTACAGCATGCCGAGGAGGATGGCCAGAGACTTTAAGTTTAGAAACAGAAGAGGATCAATTGTTTGTAGTGAAATCCTATATCAAAAACATATGCGAAATTGATACAAGCACAATAGACAATGTAAAGAGAGATCCTGACAAAGTAAGGGCATTATTGCAATCCTATGCACGAAACATATCCACATTGGCAAAGAATACAACAATCCTAAATGATGTAAATAAGCAATATGACATGAATGAAAAAACATTCTACTCCTATATCAATGCATTGAAAAGATTATTTGTAATAGATGATGTTAAGGCATGGGCCCCCAATATAAGGTCTTCACAGAGCATTAAAAAATCGCCTAAAAAGGAATTCATTGATCCGTCCATTGCAGTTGCAGCACTGAACTTAAATCCGAAAATACTATTATATGATTTGAATACATTCGGTTTTATATTTGAGACATTATGTTTTAGGGATTTGACTGTTTATTCTAGTTTAAAGGAAGGTAGAGTTCTCCACTATCATGATAAGAATGATTTGGAAGTGGATTGTGTGCTTACATTAAATAATGGACAATATGCATTGATTGAATTTAAGTTAGGTTCAGATGAAGAAGAAAAAGCTGCCAAAAACCTTTTAAGATTGGATAAATTAATTAAGGAAAAAATTGCTTCAGGGCATGTGAACATTCCAGAACCTCGTTTCTTAGCAATTATTACAGGTGGTTCAATTGCATATTCAAGAGAGGATGGAGTTAAAGTTATTCCAATAGGATGCTTAAGATAGACAGAAAAAATAGAAAAATGAAAAAATATAAAAAATATAAAAAAATAGAAAAAAATTAAAAATTTTAAAAATTTTAGATGAACCTTTACAAAAGATTTATTCACAGATGAACTTGATGTCATCTACAGTGACGGTTTTTCTGCCTGCGTGTGCTGCTGCCTTGATGACTTTTATAGCTAATTCTTCAGCGGAAGCTTCAACTGCGTCAGCAAATGCTTTCTTAGCATCATCACTGATTCTTTCTGCACCTGCGTCTTTCAAGATACGTACGACTGGTGCTACTGGGATTTCACTCATATTTTCACCTCCATACTCCTGATTGATATGATGTTTTTAGTTCGCCATATATAAAAGTATTGCTTAATTGTGCTATATCCGCTATTGAGAAAGGATAAGTAGATTTCAAGACTTTTTTAAAAATTAAGTTGGAATTGTTTATTTAATTGAATTCATAAAAAATTAAAATAATTCAAATCCTTTCCAAGAAGAACTTGAACTCATTATGATCCATTATCTCAACCATATCAAATAATCCAAGATCTCTCAATCTATCAAAAGGCTTTCTTAAGATAAATCTATAGGAACCAGCCCTATCTGCAGCTGGATTCCTTTTATCTGAAATAGCTACAACAATATAAACCTTCTTAATGCTAGACAAGAACTCACTTAAATCCAACTTATCCTCATTAGAAATGCTATTTTTATTGCAATAATCCTTATAGACATTAGGCAATGCCAAGTCAAGGGTTTCAAATGGCTTCAGCCTTAGCTTAAATGCAAGTTCATCACCATAACTGTTATAAACCCATTGCAATCTCTCATAATACTTATCATAACATTCTGAATCCTTATTCATATTATACAAGATATCCTGAAGCTCTCCTCTCTTGCTGCTTCTATCTATTTTCACTCCCTTGTACTCTATGAAATATAGAACTTTTCTCTTTTTATCCAAATACAACCCGTCTACTGTAGATGGCAGGTTACAGATATCTATAGTTTCCACATCACGTATAATATCATCAAAGGAATACATCATGAAATCACTACTTACAAGAGGATGATTGCTTTTACTTACACATTCCTTGTGTTTAATTGAAGGACAATCCTCATTATGAATCAAATATGAATCTTTTGGAAATCAAAGACCCATAATAATGAGATAATCATATTAAATTTCCCATAAAAGCAAAAATAATATTTTTTGAATGATGAAACATAATTTTTAAAAATCCCTATAAGGGTAAACTCCTCTTCTACCATACTCATTCTTTAGCCATGCACTTAAAATCCTATCGGAAACGGCATAACGAGATTCCTCATACATTATTAACCCTTTATTCAACAGATTATTCAAGGAAGCACCAATGGCACCGCTAGTAACATACAAGTTCCTAGCAATATCCACCCTTCTTAATGGCTCATCCAATAATGTGGTGATAATCTTCTGCTCTTGCTTGCTTAAGTTCTTCCAATCATTAATAAGATTAATTGCTAAAAATGGCAAAACATTTGCAAATTCTTCAGAAACCCTTTTCTTATCTAACATTTCTCCAGGCATTAAAAATCTTACGAATGTATTAATATAGAATGGAATGCCTCTAGTGCATTTATAGAATCTTTCAAAGCCATCATCACTGAATTCCAAATGGCTTGCTCTTTCAATCAAGTATCTTTTTGTGGTTTCATATGAAAACGGTTCTATTTGATATGTAAGCATTCTGCCACCAAATGCTCCTTTTGCACCATTTATCTCTCCCAGAAGACTATCTTCCATGCTCATGCTTCCAGTAAAAGTATAGGAAACGTTTTTCTCTGTTTGGATAAAGCTTCTCAAATACCATAAGAAACCATTTGTTTCATCATCCAAATCTTTTATTAACTGAAATTCATCAATGAAAATCAAGATTCCATCCATTTCATCAGAATATTTTTCATAGATTTTTCTAGGCAAATTCATTACAAAATCCGCTAATTTAGTATAATCTTCCTCAAAGCCAACAATAGGTACTGGAACTCCATCTATATTGAATATGTTTTTTAAAGAGATATTATGAGTCTTAAACCAACTTTCTATTTGTTTATCTATGGTTTTTAATCCATATTCCTTACAGGACTCTATAATTCTCTTATAAAATAATTGCATGAATGCCATGCGACTTAATTTATCTTCTTGATAATTGTTTGAAGAGGATAAATCCATATAAACGATTAAATAATCTTTCTTTAAGTCATTCTTAAGTTTATTCAAAAGAGCTGTTTTACCAACACCTCTGATTCCAGTTAATAATAATGCAGGAGGAGTCTCATCCTTTGTAGAATCTAGTAGCTTGGTTAAAAAAATTATATCCCTTTCTCTATTGAAAAATTGATCATCAGTTAATTCTGCATTTAATCCCCATGGTATTGCATCCATCATAAAACCTCTTTTTATCGATTAATAATATTTTATTTTTATATATATTTAAAAGTATCTAAAACACATTACATAATGCAAAAAAGATACAATACAAAAAATATCTAAAACACATTACATAATGCAAAAAAGATACAATGCAAAAAGTATCAAAAACTCATTACATAATGAATAAATTAAAAGCTGTAATGAAATTGGTTAAAATGGCTTAAAACTACAAATAACATTTTAATCAAAACCCCCATATTTAAAAAATCTAATTTTGTCTAAAAATTATCCTGAATTTTGAAAAATGTTTATTCAAAAAAAGATTTATAAATTTTTATTTTTTAAATTTCAAAAATTTAAAAAAAAAGACCTTATTTTTACTACTTTTGTTTAATTTTTAATCCAAAATAAATGGAAAAATTAAACATGATTCAAAAAGCAATTTTAAATATCTAAAAAGGAATATAATCAATCGATAGGATCTGTGGAAAAATGAGCTAAACGAATTAAAAACTTAAAAAAGGGTTTGTGATGCAAATGACACACCATATCATATACAGATGCGAAAAGTGCAAGTCCAAACTGATAAGTCGGAACCTGTTTTTTTATCTGAACTATGAGAATGAAATTAAAGTGGCAAGCAGTCCCACTTTAGCCATGGAAGAAAGCAAATCCTCATCACTTACAGGAATCATTAAGGAGACATTCTGCACAAACTGCAATAAGGACATACAGGTTTTTGAAATCGATTTGGAGAACAGCTTATACAGCTGTCAGGATGCAGTGGATTTGCTTAAGGACAGCTTAATCGAAAGGAGGCATTTCATAGAGGAAAAATACAAAAAGTCATTGAAATTGCATAAGCTGATTAAAAAAAGGAGATTTGTTCTGGAAATATATAATTTCCTATTGGAAAATGAAAGGTATTTCAAGGACTTGATCAATAATTTCACAACTGACTATGAGCTCTTGGAAGACAAGAACCATATCAAGCTGGAATACTTGAATCATCTAATCAAGACCTATGATAAAACAAAATATGCAATAAGCATCAGGAACAAGGATTTCTTCATAAGCCTAAATGATGTGAAAATAAGAAAGAACACATGTCCCAATTGCCTAAAGGAAATTAGCTTTATAGATGAGAATGAGATATGTCCATTATGCGGCAATAGGCTATTTATAGACAAGGTAATTTACATTGATTAAGGATTTGAATAATGAAAGGACATTTAATGGTTATCGCCATTTTCAACTTTGATAAAATTGATAGGAAACTATTTTTACAATGATTTTTGATGTGAGAAAAATGAGAGAAGACAATTATGAGACGAAACTTATCCAAAAGGATGAGAAAAGGAACACTGAAGAGATGACAGCATCTTATGAAAAGAAAAGGAACACTGAAGAAATAACCTCAACTAAGGAAAAGAAAAGGAACACTGAAGAAATAACCTCAACTAAGGAAGAGAAAAGAAAAAATGAAGAGATGATAGCACCTGAGGAAGAGGAACTCACTTTGGGAAATAAGATCATAGTTGCAATAGGATACATTTGCTCAATAGCAATTCCTATAGTTGGATTGATTTATGGAATCATATTGCTGATAGTGAAGAAGGAACCAACAATATACCGAAAGCATGCTCCTTATATCATAATAATTTCAATAATCCTATGTTTTATAATTGCATTAATTGAAATGATATATTATCATATCATTTAAGATAATAAAAGATTAAGGAATGATAAAGATATCCATTTAAGATAATAAAACATAAGGGGAATAATAAAACTAGAACACCCCTAAGAGAAAGAAAATTAGACTGAAATAATTACACTTCAACACCCATTTAGGGAATAAGAAATAAAAAGCTGTTTAAAATGTTAAAGAAAACAATTGCAATAATATTAATTGTAGCTGCAATACTGACTGTATCATATCTTTATCCCAGCACCAATTTGGAAACGGAAATATTTTGCTACGGAAACAGCATTAGCTCCAAAGGGGAATATATAACAGTCCATCTGCTACATAAAGATAGCTCTAAACTCACTACAGACAGTTTCAGGTATATTCCACTAAAGGATATGCCACTTTCCATCAATATAAGAGATAAGGAAAACAAGACAAAATCATACAACATGACAACAAATGCAAAGGGACAGGTCCTAATTGATTCCCTTGAAAAAAGGAACTATCATGTTTCAGTGGCGTTTAAGGGAAAATACAATTACAATCCCTCCAGGTGGGAAGGGGATATAGACTTGAAAAACCCTAACTCAAGCTATAGGCATGAATCTTTGACTTAAATTCATGATATGAATATTTAAAAAAGAATGAAAAAAAGATTAAAAAATAAATAACTGCTTTTTATCTATACAACATTACTTTATAATAATTTCATTATAAAACATTAGTTGGAAATTAACCATATCTTCAAATATAGAAAGTTCCATTATAGACATAAATCTTGTTTCTCAAGTCAATGGTTCCATTCCATTGGGAAGACTTGTAAAAGCTATCTCCTGCAAAGTAAGCTGTCAGATTGTACTTCTCATTCTTCAAATCGCTTATCACTGCTCCGCCGCTTGAATTGGTAGTGAGATTGTAAATGGTTGATTCGCCATAACTGTCTGTCAGGTTAGCGAGTATAGGCTTATCAGACAAATACACATAAGATGGAGTTCCATTCTCTGTTTCATTGTAATATAGGGAAAACATTATATAACTATTGTCTGAAGATCTGCTAACGCCATGACAATTTAAATTGGTATCTGTTGTAGGGTAAATCATATAAGAGCTCACTATTATGAGTATTAAAATTGCTATACTTACTATCCATGTCCTATCCATAAATAACACCTCAAAAGCTCAATATGAATCCAAATCTATAAAAGATTATGAAATAAAGCATAAAAGCGAAATCGCATCAAATAGCCATAATAAACTATCAATCCATTGATATGAACTGCATTCCATAATCCTTTATAAAATCTCTTTATTCATAGAAATAATATAATTTATTTCTTAATAAAGATAATCAAAAGCAGTTTGTTTAAAAACTTATTGGAAATTTAATTAATATATGAACAAAAATCTAAAAAAATCTGTTTTTAATGGATTTAAATTGTTTGTTAAGTATAAAATAAAAAAATGGATTGAATCATTTGACAAATCTTGAATTCCAATAGCTAAAAATATACAAAATGCTAATCCAGATGACTGATAATAAAAAGGCAATTGTAGTTTATGGCTATGAGATGAAAATAAAAATTTGATATTCCATCTGATTGCCTCTTAAGGACAAAAACCCCTAATCATAGCCATAAATGATTAAAGAGTAAAAAAAAATCAATTCAAGAAAAATAAACAATGTCCAATAAAACAATTACATTTTAAAATAATGTTCATAATAAATTAAACTTTCTAATTTTATCTTATTTTCAAATAATTATATCCAACATAAATATTGATTTAGACAATTTTGTTTAAATATTTTATTTAAAATGATAAAAAATTAAAAAATGTTCAAAAACAAGTTTTATAAAATTAAATATCCTACAATTAATTAATTAAGAAAGAAATTTTTTAATTAGGAGAAAAGATGTGAGAAAAATGAGCAATGAGGAAAAAATAGAAGAAGTAATTGAAAGCACTGAAAACAAAGAGAATCAAGATGAAATAATAAATGCCGAAAGCAAAACGGAAGAAAATCAAGATGAAACCATAAATGCTGAAAGTAAAACGGAAGAAAATCAAGATGAAACCATAAATGCTGAAAGCAAAACGGAAGAGGAAATAAAATTTGATGATGAAACATTTTTCAAAAGCGATAATGTAGAGAGAAAAACAGAAAAGACAAGCAATCTAAATAAGATCATAATAATAGTTGGGTATATATTTGCACTGCTCATTCCGTTGATTGGTCTTATATATGGAATAATATTGGCTATCATCAACAAGCCTCCTTCCTATAGGGAGCATGGAATATACATTATACTCCTTTCATTAATCATGTGGATTGTCTATTTCCTAACAAGTTTTACAGTCATTCCATAGATTGCCATAAAATCTTTTATTTAACGTAATTTTTATAATTTTTTTATTTATTTTCATTATTTTTATTTCAGCCCTTAAAGAAAGAATTTTCATTCGATGGTAAAACATCTTAACTTTCACTTAAATACAACAAGAAAAGAATTTTCATCCAATGATCTTATCATCTTAACTTTCACTTAAATACAACAAGAAAAAAATTTTCATTCGATGGTAAAACATCTTAATTTTCACTTAAATACAACAAGAAAAGAATTTTCATCCAATGATCTTATAATTAATTTTAATAATCATTAAGAAGAATCTTCCTATTAATTTTCACGTTAATTTTATTTCAGGATTCATTTAAAGCTACTTCAAGGAATCTATGTATCAATATCATTTTCAAACTAAGTATCTTATAGGCTGGTGATTTTATGACCCATTACACTAAATATAAATGCAAGAAATGCGATTCAACATTCGTCAACTATGACCAATTCTTTTATTTAGATCCAAAAACCAATGAAATCAATATAGAAAATAGGGTTTTGTTGGCAATGGAAGAGAGTGAATCTTCACCTTTAGTGGGGAATATAATAGAAACCTATTGTGGAAACTGCAATAAAAGGGTAATCATCTATGAAATCAATCCATTTGAATCAAGATATGGTGCATGCGCATCAATAAACATACTTAAAAATAGCCTAACTAGACAACACGAGTTTATCCTGGAAAAATTCAAAAAGGCAGTTGAATTGAATTTCATCATTAGCAATAAGGTGGAAATCGATGTTTATGACTTCATTCTGGAAAATGAAAAATACTTTAAGGAATTGCTTGAGGAATTGATTGATTCCAATGGAAGGCTTGAGAATCTGAAGTCAAAGCTTAATAAGATAATCATCTATCTGGAATATTATATAAGCACATACATAAACAGCATTACAATCATCAGCATTATCTATGGAAGTTATTTCTATACATTGAATGAGGAGAAATTCAAAAGGGACATTTGCCCAAATTGCCAAAAGAAGATCTCATACCTTACTGAAGATGAGATATGCCCTATTTGCGGTGGAGAGTTGAAAATCGAAGATAAAGTTTATCTCGATTAATCCTCCATTTTTCTTTTTGACCTAATCTACTTTTTAAAAAACTAATTTTAATGATTTAATGAAATTATTAAAAAAAAAATTAATTAGTGTTTTAATGATTTAATGCAATTATTAAAAAAAAAACTAATTATGTTTTAATGATCTAATGCGAATTATTAAAAAAAAAACTAATTATGTTTTAATGATTTAAACTTGCTTTTTAAAAAAAATAAGGTCTCATCCAAAAAAGACTAATTTTAGAATGTAAAAATAAATTATATGTAATATTTCCTAAAAACGAATCATTCATAAAAATTGATTATTCGGTCTAGGAAATTATTAAAACAATTTTCAAGTGGCCCTAATTTATGGGAAAACCTCTTGAATCCTTTAATGTCCTCACAATCAAATGCCCTTAATAAGACAATCGCAACAACATATATTATTGGGCAGATAATCAATCCCAACACTAAACCAAAACTATCATTAGGCAATAGAAGAGAGGGAAATGTCATTATCAATGATGCAATCAGTACCTTTAATAGAAATTTATAGGGGGGCTTAGTTTTTGTCAGATTGAATTGTATCATAAACATTGGAACAGTCATGGCAAATGAAGCAATTGAAGTGGCTAATGCAGCTCCAACTAGGCCATAGAGAGGAATCAAGTGCCATCCTAGAACGAATGTGACGAAACATCCGAATATAAGCAGGTACAAAGGAATTCTTGGATTGCCAATCCCCTGAACAATGCTAGCGGAAATGGAATATATGGAATAGAATGCCATGCCAAGCACCAAAATGGATAATGCACTGAAACCATTCATATATTCAGGATTAGCAAAAAACAATAAGCCCAATATCTCCCTAGAGAATATGGCTATGCCCAAAGACATGGGTACAATGAAAAATAGCCCATACTTATATGATTCATCGACATATCTTTGAAGCAAAAAGTCGTCCCTAATTGCAAAGGCTTCTGAAGCTGCAGGCAAAATTGATGTGGCAATGGAACTGGAAATGATTAAGGGCAATCTAGCAATCGGATCCGCTACACCAAAGTAGCCGATAACGCTAGTTGTTAAGAATACTCCCATAATGAATGTGCAGATACTATAAATCCCCATTTCAGCCAATCCTGTAATTGAAACTGGAATGGCAAATGTAACCAAGCGCCTAGCCAAATCCAACTCATCCCTCAATGAAAATTCAAAATTCTCATTAGGCCTAGGCAAATACTTGCCCATATACCTTTTAAAGATATAAATGGCTGAAATCGATGAAACCGCAAACCCAAACACTGACCCTAAAACAGCTCCAAAAGCAGATAAGCCTATAAGAACAAAACCAGTGGCAGCGAGAATCATAAATATTTGCTCAATGGCACGGGTATATAATATATACTCCATTTTATATACCCCTTGAAATGCCCCTCGAAATCCTCCAACGATTACACTGAAAGGTGTTATCAAACCAACCGCCTGCAAAGGTAGCAAGGCAATTGGTTTTCTGTAGAATTCATAAGCCAGCCATGGAGCTACAACGACAATCATGATAAATCCAAAGAACAGACCTAATAATACCATAATCTTTAAAGCCGTGAAAACGGTTTGTCTAGCCAAATCCTCCTCATTTAAGCTGTTATACTCTGAAATATATTTTGCAATTGCTGGAGGCAAACCTCCTGCAGATAGAATTTGAAAGATGCCTTGAAGAGGGGTTGTTAATGTGAATATGCCATATGCAGAAGTCCCTAATAGGGAAGCCATTAAATATTTGTATATGTAGCCTCCAACACGGAAGATGACATTCCCCACAAATATCAAGACACTGTTCTTAACTAATTTAGAGCCCATCATACCACTTAAAAAGATGAAATCTTAAAGAATATTTATTGATAAAGAGAATTATAGGACATTCAATTGTTCAAGCTAACAATATACTCATTTACAATTGGAATGGAAATGCTATAGCAATCCCCATTTTCAGATTTGAACAATTTGAAATCCAAGGAATCCAGTATCTCTTCCACAAGATTAACATTGAATCCGCCCTTGCTTTCAGACTCATTCTCTTTTTTAATTGTTAAGGAAGCTGACCCATTTTTCTTCTTTAAGCTGATAAGAATCTCATCATCAGCGAAAATGTTGTATACAAATTCATAAAGAATAATTCCCAAAAAGGTTAAGGAACCTATATTGATATGAATATCCTCCAAATTCAACGTATAATTCAGCTTTAAATTTTCATCCTTGGATAAGTAATCCAAGACCTCATTGATGTAAACCTTAAGGCTTATATTCAATAAGTCAAAATCCTTTCCAATATAGCGATGAATCAAGAGCAAAACATTAATTCTCCTTTGGAAATTTTCCAGAATGCTTGTTTTATCCAATCCTGAATTCAGGCTATAATCCATTATATTTATAAAAATATAAAAAAGATCCTTTATTAGAACATGGGAGTCATTCAATAGCTTTTCTTCAGATTTTTTAGTTTTTTCCAATTTTTGATTGATGTCTGTTATCTCGTTTAAAAGAAGGTCCATCTTAGTCAGATTTTCCTTTAACTTATTTTCAATAAGAATTCTGTCTGTATTGTCCTTTAAAAATCCTATATAATCTAGATTTTCACCATTTTCATTGAATTCCCCTTCAATAATGAAGTTTATGTACTTTTCCCTATCCTTTTCAGTGACAATTCTGAAATTAGTGTTGATTGTATCATAATTTTTAGAAAAATTGTTTAGCTCCGATTTGAAATTCTCCTTATCTGAATCAGATATGTACTTGCTAAATTCAATTTCGCTTAAATTATCGGAATCTTCAAGAACATAATCATTAATCCTGCTTAAATCCTCTCTTTCAATGGAGTCATCCTCATAATCCTCTGCCCTGATCGAGAAAACATCCTCAGAATCATCAGAATCACCTCCAATAGAGAAAACATCCCCAGAATCCCCTCCAATAGAGAAAACATTTTCAGAATCTTTATTAAGGCCATTTCCACCAATAGCTAAAACAGAATCGGATTCCCCATCGAAATCAGCAAAACTGATTATATGATTAAAATCTCCTGAACTTAAGTCAAGAATATTATATATTCCTTTGGAGAATACTGTAGACTTGTCCAATTGACTGAATATGTCAAAAGAATCAATGCTTCCCTTTTTCAAATCATCATAGATATCATCCTTTAGGACTTGTTCCTTTTCCATATTCTTAATATCATTGTTCATGATGCTCTCTTCAAGGAATTCCTCATCATAGCGTTCTTCAGAATCATTCAGATAGTTTTTTTGCTTAGATTTCTTCTTATAGAATCCTGCAATGTCATTTTCATATTGAACTAGATTCAAGGTATCCCTTAATAAGTAAGCCTCCAATTCATATTCCTTTTCATCTGTTATTTCCTTAAAGAAAATCTTGACGGCAGGATTATAATTATGGCTTGAAGGAGATGCGAATGCTCGAAGCCATCTCCTTTTGTCCTTTGAATCGATTATGGAAAATTCGAATGTTTCAAAGAAGGATTTCCTATTGAGAAGATTATTCAATATCATGTCCAACTCATCATGATTGATGTCTATTAAATTGAGATTCGCAAAATCATATAAACCAAGTATTTCACTTTCCCCTATGCTGAAATAATCTAAAAACTTTTCATTGACCTTAAGTATTTCATTCCCTTCAATCAGAATGTATGGCCTTTCGGAATTATTGAAAAATTCCTCTCCAGCAAAGTACAGCAAGTCCAGGTCCTCTTCAAAATAGGATAAATGAAAAAGCTTATCCTCTAAAAAGAATAGCTTATGCCTATAGATTGATATTAGGATATCATCTATATACTTGACTTCCCTAAACTCATAGGGTTCCTTATTTATGGCAACATCATTGAAAATCTTAAGCAATTTATTCTCTCTTAAAAAAGGGAACAGCTTTGAAAAGTATCTTCCTATGATATTGCTGTAATCCAAGACAAACTCATATTCATCAACATAGATTGAATTAATCAAGTCAATGTGGTTCTGTGAAATATATTCAACAATGAAATCCTGACTGTTTTTACAATACCTTAATACTATCAGGTCCTGATTCAGATTATCAAAGATCTTGAAGTTTTCATCATACTCCACTGATTTGACCTTAGGGGAATGTGTGAAAATTTCATATTTGCTTATATCGCTTATCTCTTTAATGATATTGCTTTCCATATCCTGTAGAACAATTCTCATTTAAATTCCCCCATCCATTTCAAACAGTATATTCGCTTCTGTGACTGATTCGTCGTTTACTATAAAAAGGTCATGCAATCTTGTTTCTTTAAGGCTCTTCAAAAATCCTAGAAGGTCTGAATAATCCAGATTTAACTTTTCATTATTGAATGCCCTTATTGATATTTTTATTAGATTGCCCTCTATGGCTCCACAAATGTCGAACCTTTCAATATCCACTTCATCCAATTTGAGAATATTCAAGAAATACTCACATAGAATCAGGTATAACAAGTCAATCTCATCCCTGCTGAATAGAATATCCTTATCTATATTGACGTTTATTATGCTTTCCTCAAAAAGTTTGGAGAAATAATTGTTCAGGAATATTCCTATAAAGTCCTCTAAGCTTAAATGCTCATAATATTCTAGCTTTTGGGAAATGATGTTATCTCTGCAAAGTATTTCAATTCTCCTTTGAAAGATCCTATAACGGTCATCAGATATTTCCCTATTGGAATCCAAATAAAAATTCAAGAGATAAATGAAAATATTTAAATTTTTATTCAGCTTATTATAGATATATTCCAGAATTAAAGACTCTCTTCCCAGTTCCTGTTCCAAATCCATTCTAGACTGCTGCAATTGTTTATATAATTTTCTATATTCCGTTAACTGATAATTTAACTCATTTTTTAATGATTCCTCATAACTTATATCCTGTGCAAATCCTGTAAGTGTTAACGGATCTTCCCCATATAATATGAATTCGCAATTTATGAATTTGATGTTTCCCTTTTTTGTCTTGATCCTGAAATTTAAATTGAATTTAAGAAAATCCTCTTTTTGCTCATTTATTTCGTCATATAGGTGAATCAAGTCAGTTTTAATGATGAAATCCTTAATGATGTCAAAAAACTCTTCAATTGTATTTATTTCTCTTGAAAGGTCCACTTGGCTTGGAGGAATTTCAAAAATGGAATAGATCTCATTAGACCAAAAGACCTTCCCATCCTTCACTTGACATACAGCTAATTTGCCCAATTTTAGAATGATCTCCTTTTTCCTGTTTAAGTCGGCAAATTCTTTTTTCAGCTTCACTTCCCTTGTCTGGTCTATAAAGATCACTTCTATGGCCGGCTGATTGTTAAATGAAGTGGGATAAATGAACTCTTTGATATGCCTTATCTCACCATTATAATTCAATTCTATATTATCCTGAAAGAAAAACTGCTTACGGTTTAGAATATCATCAAATATATACTTAAGTTCTTCAATGCTTGCAAATTCCCTAGAGATTATATTTTTATTGAAAATTTCCAACTCACCGATATCAGATAACTTGACATTGTTTATCTTGCAGAATGTTCGGTTTCCATAAACCCATTTGTTGGCCTGTATGATTCCCACGCTTAAGTTTGAATTTTCTATTGTTTCCTTGTTGGACTTGTTCAATATATCCAAATCATTTGAATTGCTTATTTTAAAGTAAAGCATATTCTTAAACCTGAAAAACTTATATACATTTGAGGATATGAGTATGTCCTCTACATAGCGCAAAACCTTGAATTCCAAATCATAATCGTTATTGTATGAATCAAAGAGCAAGTCCCTTATGTTCAAGTCCTTTAGAAAATCCAGGGAGTCGAATAGGTAAGCTCCCTTGACTTCATCCAGATCAATGTTAAAGTAGTCCAAGAGACGCTTGTTTAAAAAACAGACTAAAAAATCGTTGCGGCTCATGTCTGGAGATAAAACTCCTAATGAAAAATCCAATTCATCAAAGAAAGATGGATTGAATACTATTTTTTTCCTTTTCTTTTTAAATGAGAAATTATTAAAAGGGTATTCTTTAATGTATCTTTGCTTAGTGATTAGATTTCCTTCCATGTCCTCTATAATTGTAGTTAACATTTTATCACCTATATGTTTTGATTTAAATAGAATCTGATAATTTAAAGCCATTCAATTATTAAAATGTTTTTTTAAGATGACTAGCTATCCACCTAATCAGATTTTGATTTTAATGGAAGATACAAATATTAACACAATCAATCCTTAAAAAAATAATATACCTATTTAATCTTTTAGATTAAGATAAAAAATCTTAATGTCAGTATATATAATTAATCTTCAAGGTATAAATACTTATTTATTTGCGTTTGAATATTCAAATAAGCTTTAAATATATTTAAATGAATCGAACCCAAGCCATTTTTAATATGCGATTATTATATTCTTTTTTTAAAAAGATCAATGATTGTTTGAACCTATTTTCCATCCAAATTCTTTAAAAATGATTTATTAATCTACCATTTAATAATTTTTAAAAATATTATGATTTTAATTAAATTATTTAAATATAATTAAACATTGTTTAGCTAATTTTCCATGCCAATTTTTCCTAAAAAAAATAATGGCAAAAAATATAAATAACTATAAAAATTATTCAATTGTTTAAAATATTTGTAAAAAATTAATATAAATTATTATTTTGTTCAATAATTATCTTTATAAATAAAAAAAATATAACTTAGATTGGTAAATAATTATTTACCATTAAACTATAATTTATATTTTAAAATTCCCTGTATCCATAAAATAGATCAATATTTTTAAAAGATAAATTTATAGTTTCTTAAGTCTATTGGTTAGCCACTTTTTAATTTTAACCCCGTTACGTTAGATAGAAGACGGATAGCTAATAGATTTAAATTCTCCCTTTATTTTTTAAAGAATGAGAATGACCTATGGATATGATTTATAGCAAGGCTATAAATCACCTATAGGAAAAATGGATTTGATTTATATTAACTTATATTCAATTAAAGATGAAAGATACAACACTTAATTCTTAATATACCTATTTACATACATAATAAGTTAATATTTATCTCATCCATTATTGGAGTTTTAAATATGAAAAAAGAGATAATAGTGATTCTATTAATCTTTTCATTATTTTTAACCATATCTTCTGTATCAGCAATGGAATCCATTCATTATGATGATGAGGATTATTCTGATTTTGAATTAATTGATAATGAAAATTTTAATGGAGACGGAATTGAAAGTATCGGATATTCGTTAGAGGATGATTCTGAATCTAATTTTGCCGACAGCATTGAAGAAGAGAGTTTTATCGATGATGAGTATCCTATAGACGATACTGATGATGAAGAAGAGAATCCATTATTAGACAGTGAAATATTTATTGATAATACTGAAGATGATGATTTGATTCTATATAATGAAGACAACTATTTAAATTTAGGCAGTCAATTGAGGGCAAATAATAGAGGAACTTCCATATATATAAGCCCTGATGGAACAGGTACAGGAGAATCCGCAGATAATCCTACAAATTGGAACAATGCTTATTCCCTTGCTCAAAATGATTATATCATACACTTCCTTGATGGGATCTATGATATTATGAATTTCAATTTAAATAAAAATCTGAATTTGATTGCAGTGAATGTTGGAAGCGCTATCATAAACGGTAATGGCAATAGAATTTTCTATACCCAAAGAAATAACCTAACCTTTAGCAGTTTAACATTCATCAATGGAAATTACAGCAGCAATGGGGGAGCATTATTTTCAAATATGGGAAATATGGAAATAATTAATTCTACATTTATAAACAATACTGCAGCTAATGGAGGTGCAGTTTATGTATATTCAGGTAACCTTAGTATTGTAGATTCAAAATTCATTAATAATAGTGCAAATACAAGTGGAGGTGCAATATACTCCTATAGAAATTTGAATATTACTAACTCTGATTTTGAAAACAATTCTGCTAATAGTTTGGGAGGAGCAATATACTCATATAATGGTAATGTAGAAGGATCTAATTTTACAAATAACTCTGGTCGCATGGGTGGAGCTATTTACACTAAAGAAAATCTCAATGTTGATAATTCAAATTTTGATTCTAATAATGCTAGTGATCAAGGTGGAGCAATATTGGCTAATACCGCAAATGTTGATAATTCCAACTTTACCAACAATATAGCAAAAGGTTCTGGAGCTGGCGTAAGGTCTTATGAATCTAGCACCATTACAAATTGTTCATTTACTAACAACACATCCCTCAATGGAGCAGGTGGAGCATTATATTCAAAAAACAATATAGTGAATTCATCTGACTTTAATAATAATGCAGCTAGAACTGGTGGAGGGGCCATATATTCTAATGAGAATGTTTTAGTGGATGAATCATCTTTTGTAAACAATTCTGCTATGGGTGATGGTACCGGTAATGGAGGCGCAGTAGGAACATATAAAAATGGAACTATTGCCAATTCAAATTTCACTGAGAACTCTGCAGGCAGATCTGGAGGAGCTGTATATTCTCAAGGGAATATCATAATAGATAATTCCAATTTTGAAAAGAACAATGCAAGCAGATCTGGAGGAGCTGTATATTCTCAAGATGATATGATTGTTGACAATTCAATATTTGAAAGCAACTCTGCAATGGAAAATGGAGGAGCACTATATAATATTAATGGCTTTAATGTTACAAACTCTATCCTAAACAACAATAGTGCAGAGTTTGGAGGAGCACTATACGGTAACGATGGCTATTTGGAAAACAATGAGTTCACAAATAACCAGGTCAATGGAACTGCAGGTGCGATATATGCTGAAAACTTAGAATCAAAAAACAATGCTATAATCAATAATAGTGCACATTACTATGGTGGAGGGTTATTTGTTGAAAATCTAGACTCTGAAAATGATTTGATTGCCAATAACTCCGCAGAATATATCGGTGGAGGAGCATATGTTTACGGCAGTTCCACTATCAACAATTCAACATTTGATTCAAATGAAGCGGTTAATGGTGGAGGTTTATTCAATATAGGAAATTCAAATATTACAAATTCCACATTTGCTAATAATCAGGCATATGATGGATCTGCAATCATTAGCGGTAATTTAAATTTGAACAATAGTAATTTTGAAAACAACACCTCAAGAGGATATGGAATTGTTTATGCTGTCAATGCAACTGTTGAAAACAATAATTTCACAGACAATAGCGCATTGGAAGATAAGCAAATATATGTATTGAATGAATTGAATGCAAACAACAATTCATTAAACCCTAACCAAATCGAAGATGTTCAAGGCACACCTGTAAATGTGGAAAATGTTGATTCAGACACTTATTTAGTAGAGTTAGAAAATGGATTGTTAGGCTACTGCCTACAAAGGACAATGAACTTCCCTGATGTTGTATACTTATTGAATAACCTTAGTATCGCTCGCAATCAGTTAACAGGAGAAGATGTCAGTGAATATTTAAAGATATTGATTTATAAATATTACTTTAGCAATGCTGACAATCTAACTTATAATCTATGGGAATTTACAGATTCCGACTTCAGAAACAGCAATAAAGAAATAACCAAAGATGTGATTTCTTTATTTGATTCCGGATTCCGTGTTCCTGATTATAATGCAAGCTTAATATTAGAAAACGGCACACAGGTTTTATTTGATTTCTATACTGCAGCAGATGCAACCACTCAAAACCTATTCTTGTTTAACATCACATATATGGGAAACTTCTCAGATATGGAAATTGAAAAAATAAGTTTAAACAATAATGTTTTAAATGGTGAGCAGGTTCAATTCATAATCAGAGTTAAAAATACTGGAGATACCATATTACATGACATTAGTGTCATTGAAGACAAATATGATGGATTGGTCTATGATAGTTTTATTGATAGGGAAAACAAATGGACATACAGCAATAATAGATGGACATACAACAATCAATTAAACATCAACGAGACAATAGAATTCATCGTAGTGTTCAATACAACAAAATCAGGTAATTTCACAAACGTTGTCGTTGTTTCTTCAAATGAAACAGGTAATAAAACTACCAATAATACAACTTCAGTATACACTCCAAACATGACAATCCAAAAAATTTCCAACAATAAAGCAGTTAAAATAGGAGAAACAGTAAGATTTACAATCATTGTAACAAATACCGGTGACTGTAACTTAACTGGAGTCTACATAAAAGACAATGAATATTCCAATGGATTGGTTTATTTATCCTATATAGATAAAAATAATGAATGGACTTTTGATGGAATAGACACTTGGACATATAAGGGAATATTGCAACCTGGAGAATCCGTGAGTTTAGATATTCTATTTAAAGCTATTACTGCAGGAACCAAAATCAATACTGCTATAGCCGGTCATAACATAACCAATGATACAGTTAACAGCACTAATACCACCAAAGTAACTGTTCCTAATGACCCTGATAGCAATAAGACAAAAGATAATAAAACTACTGAAAGAATTCCGAAAATCGACAGAAATGTCAGCTTAAAAACCGGAAATCCTATATTGCTTTTATTGATCTGTTTATTGTCATTAGTATTGATTCCTATAAGAAATAGAAAATAAAATTTAATTGAAAATTTATGTGGATGGGTTTGAAAGATTTCATGAGAAAGCATATGGAAACTTGAAGACCTAAATCACATAAATAACTTTTTTTATAATAATGCTTAAGATATAAGATAGCATATCAAATTAATATTAAACAATATTCAATATTTTAAAGTTAAAATAGATAAAGACACATATTTTTTCCAGATAAATTTAGTGATCTTTTTTAATTTCCAATATATTAAAATAAACGGATATAATTGAATATTATTCAATTTTTTTACAATTAATAATAAAATTTTATTAAATTGTTTATAAGATAAGTATTTATATTAATAATTACACTATTTTTATCAAGAATTGATACTTCAGGATTTTTCATATTTTCCCTAAAGTTTCAATTCCAGTTATTAGAAAAATCATCCAAGTCGGAAGCAGTTTTTTCTTATAACTCCGAAAAGAGAAATATTATCCCGTTTCTAACTTAATAAAACTATATTCAAGCATTTCTAAATTTAGTATATTAAAAATGATATTTCTCTTTTCATTTCACACCGTAAATTAGTAAACAATAAATATTTATTTCAAAGAATAAACTAAAGAGAAGCTATTAAAAACAGCACTCATATTTAATCACACAAATCAGATCTCTTTAGTTTCTGATTAAATTAGTGGAATAATCGCCTCAGAAAATAATTCCACTATTTTAATCTAAAAGACAATTCCTATTTTTAAAAATAAACAAGCTTAAGAAAACTAATTTTTAATGATTAAACCATTAAAAGCTAATTTTATTAATTAAACTTTTACCTAAGGATATCCAAAAAACCTAATTCTAATTAATAAAACTACGCTAAAAGGACAATCCTAAAAAAACGCTAATTCTAACTAAAAAAACCACACATAAAAGGATAATCCTAAAAAAACCTAATTCTAACTAAAAAAACCACACATAAAAGGATAATCCTAAAAAATATAATTTAAAAAAAGCATTAAAAAACTAAAAAAAGAAGATATGAACTAATTTTAATGAATAAACCTTATCCCAGATCATTACCAAGAGATATAATGATGCCCAAGTAATATGCTGAACTTTACTTTAATATTGCCAAAAGTTTTATAAAACAATGAACTCATTATATGCCCATTTGAGATCATTAAATTTTATCATAAAAACATCCAACAATATTAAGTTTTTTAGATATTACATTAATTTCCCAAATAACGGAGTTACTACCCAATAGGTTTATCCATTATAACAAATATGTTTAAAACCTTTTTAAGTTAAATCCGAATTAGCTAAAACGATGAAAATATATTCCACAAATAATACATTAGATTTTGACAATAATTAAAATTAAATTCAGATGTTAGATTTAGGATTTTCTTATGAGATATGTTAGAACATTTCTCTAAATTTAAATTTCAACTATTATCATTAATTGCTTCGAAACAAAGGAATGAATATTTCCCAAATCTCGAAGCAACTAATGGAGAAATCGTTTGAAGAAAAATTCCTATTTATCAAGATTTAACTAGTCTTAAATCTTATTTGCTGTTTTATGGATGAATCATACTAATAAAGATTTTATCTAATAAGATTTAATCTAATAAAGATTTTATCTAATAAGATTTAATCTAATAAGATTTAATCTAATAAAGATTTAATCTAATAAAGATTTAATCTAATAAAGATTTTATTAAATAAAAAAATTTATAGTACAATTCTAATTCTAAATGTTAAAATTAACAAATATAAATATTTTTATTGAATAATATTCATATTTACATATAAAAATTAATGAAAAAATAAACAAAATATGAAAAAGTAGTATTTTTTAGAACAAATGAATTTAAAAAGGTTCATATCAGAAAAAAGAAAAATTTAATCTAAACAATGTTTAGGAAAAATATAAAAAATAGTGAAATAATCAAAGAAATCTTAAAATACCTGAATGTTACGATTTTTCAAAAAATTAGCATATGAAAGTGAAAAAGAGAATTCAAAAGCAAAAATAATACAATTAATCAGTTTTTCAAAAAAAATTCATAAAAAAAGACCACTGTTCAACCTTATTTTCAAATGAATTTTATCTTATGACTGTAAAAATATATCTTTTAATGAAAAAATAGTATAGCTGAATTTTGTTCAATTTTTAACTATATTTTAATAAAAAAAATAAAAAATGTTCAATAAAAATATTTATATGACCCAAATCGATATTCTTTATCATGAACTCCTCTCTTGGGTATTAGCAGGCATAGATTTTGGTTTTGTTGAAAACCTTAAGACATAAATGCGAAAAAGCTCTCAATCAAAAAAAACATAAAAATTTCATCCATTAATTGGTTTTCAACAAACCAAAATATTAGAAAGAGAGATTGATATTCATAAAAATCACTAAAAATGGAGGGTAACATATGGTAGAAAAAAAACCTACAGCAGAAAATTGGCCGGTGATCACTGGAGACTATATCGTAGGTGATCCTGAAAGTCCTGTAGCAGTGGCAACATTAGCCTCCCATATCGAAGAAATCCCTTCAGCCGCAGGAGCTGCTATTGCAGGTCCTTGCAAAACTGAAAATCTAGGAATTGAAAAAGTTGTGGCAAATATAATTTCAAACCCTAACATCAGATTCCTGATATTATGTGGTGCTGAAGTGCAGGGGCATATTACAGGTCAAAGTATACAGGCGCTTTATGAAAATAGCTGTGATGAAGAGAAAAAGAGAATTATTGGTGCAACTGGTGCAATACCTTATGTGGAAAATTTACCAATGGATTCCATAGAAAGATTCCAAAACCAGGTTCAATTAATAGATTTGATAGATAATGAAGATGGCTCAGCAATTTCAAATAAAGTAAAGGAACTAATAGAAAAAGACCCTGGAGCTTTGGAAGAAGAGCCCTTAGTTTTCAAGATTGATGAGAAAAAAATTAATCAGAAAACTAAGGAGACAAATAAAATCACCTCAATACAAGAAGATAAAATAAAAATAGAAGCTGACTGATGCTTTTATTTTTATTTTTTCTATTTTTTTTAAAATCCAAATCAAAATTGCAATTAAAATTATTTTACTATATCAAAATTGCAATTTAAATTTTTTTTTAACTATTTATTAAAAAATCCAAATCAATATAACAATTTAAGTTTTTTTTACTATTTTAAAAATCCAAATCAAAATTGCAATTTAAATTTTTTCTATTTTTAAAAATGCGATTATAATTGCAACTAAAACTAAATCTTTTCCAAAAAGAACTTGAACTCATTATGATCCATTATCTCAACCATATCAAATAATCCAAGATCTCTCAATCTATCAAAAGGCTTTCTTAAGATAAACCTATATGAACCAGCCCTATCTGCAGCTGGATTCCTCTTATCTGAAATAGCTACAACAATATAAACCTTCTTAATGCTTGACAAGAACTCACTTAAATCCAACTTTTCCTCATCAGAAATCTTATTTTTATTGCAATAATCCTTATAGACATTAGGCAATGCCAAGTCAAGGGTCTCAAATG
>Ga0129307_1001571_pt1 | contig 23153 bp, 22 predicted proteins | sample P1105metagenome_FD_94437 | JGI IMG/M metagenome (GOLD analysis project Ga0129307, IMG submission 94437) | Capybara group fecal microbial communities from Wisconsin, USA - P1105 metagenome | ecosystem: Host-associated > Mammals > Digestive system > Large intestine > Fecal | place: USA: Wisconsin... | reverse complement strand
ACAGGGTATAATTTTTATTGACGATAAAAATTTTTCGTGATATTATTTGCACAGTTTAAGAAAGGCACACGATAAGTGTGATGGTGACGGAATGATAAACAGATAGTTTGATTTGGTAAATGCAGACGAGAATTTAATGACCTCAAAGGGTCTGTTTGTGTATGCCGAATTGGATTATCGTATCATTGGGATTTCACCGGATGGGTGTGCTTTTTGGCATATAATCTTTAATTGTACGTATAACCTGCTTTCGGCATGAAAGCAGGTTTTTTATGTTCCCGAGAAAAGCAGACAGCAGGTTCGGAAACTTGTTTGAGGTCTTTCAAAGGAGGCGGTATATATGGCACAAATAAAGGTAAGTGAACTTAAGTTTTCTTATGAGGACAGTTTTGATACTGTTTTGGAAGACGTGAATTTTAATATAGATACGGATTGGAAACTCGGTCTGATAGGGCGAAACGGCAAAGGAAAGACGACGCTTTTAAATCTTTTTCAGGGTAAATACGAGTATGAAGGAAGCATAGTCTCGAGCGAGAGATTCGACTATTTTCCCTATGAGTATGACGAAGAAGACATGGAAAAAACGGCGGACGAAATGATAGAAAAATGGAAGCCGCAGGCCGAAAGCTGGCAGGTTCTTATTCAGATGAATCAAATCGGCATGGAAGCGGAAGTATTATACAGACCGTTTAAAACACTCAGTTTCGGTGAGAGAACAAGGGTAATGTTGGCCGCACTTTTTGCCGTGGAAGGTGAGTTTCTTTTAATCGATGAGCCGACCAACCATTTAGACAGTGAGGCGAGAGAAATCGTAAAGAAATATTTGCTTGGAAAGAAGGGCTTTATCCTCGTTTCTCACGATCGAGATCTGCTTGATGCGGTCTGCGATCATGTGCTGGTTTTAAACAGAAAAACCATCGAAGTGCAGGCGGGTAATTTTTCATCCTGGTGGGAAAACAAAGAAAAAGCAGATGCCTTTGCCAAGGCGGAAAACGAAAAGCATCTTAAGGAAATAGGCAAGTTAAAGGCAGCAGCCGACAGAGCGGAAAGGTGGGCCGATAAAAACGAAGCAACCAAGATAGGTTTTGACCCGACAAAAGAGCATGACAGATTCATGGGTACAAGAGCATTTATCGGAGCCAAGACCAAAAAGATGCAATCAAGGGTAAAAAATTTCGAAAAAAGAATCGACATGGAAATCGAAGAAAAAGAAGGATTGCTTCAGGATATCGAAAAATCAATAGATTTAAAGGTCGTACCCCTTAAGCATCACAAAGAAGTTTTAATCCTCGCAAGGGATTTATCCCTTAAGTATAAGGATGCAAAAAGTCCGCTGTTTGAAGGATTGAGATTTCAGATTAATCAGGGAGACCGCGTGGTGCTTCGAGGCGACAACGGGTGCGGAAAGACAAGCATTATTAAAGCAATTTTTCAAAAAGCGAATCCTTCAGATACGAGTGATAATCTTTTAATTGACGGGACACTTGATGTGGCTTCGGGATTAAAGATTTCCTACATCAATCAGGACACTTCATTTTTATCGGGGTCGTTAAGGGATTATTGCGAAAAGAACGGGTTCGACGAAAGTTTGTTTTTTGCGATTCTCAGCAATATGGATGTTAACCGCACGCAGTTTTCAAAGAACATGGAAGATTTTTCGGAAGGACAGAAAAAGAAAGTCCTTGTGGCTTCAAGTCTTATTACGTCGGCGCATCTTTATATCTGGGATGAACCGCTTAATTACATCGATGTATTTTCGAGAATGCAGATAGAGAAGCTTATTCTTGATTTCAAACCGACCATGCTCATTGTGGAACACGATGTGCGTTTCCAGGAAAAGGTGGCGACCGATATAATTAATATTGAATAATTCGTACTGCTTAAAAGAGGGGCGGTACATTATGTATCGCCCTCTTTCCTGCTTTTTCCATACAAAAGGCATCGGCACAAGAGAAATAAATATAGGCAAAAGAACAAATCTTTGCTAAATTATATATGGTTATTTTATAATCTGAAAAAAGAGTTACCAATACTCAAAATTAAGGAAGACTGAAATGAAAAAAGAAGAAAAAACAAATGTAATGCGAGTTCTCGATGCGAAAAAGATTGCATACGCGAGTCATACCTACGAAGCGGATCCGACTTTAACGGGAGAGCAGATTGCAGGCATATTAAATGAAGATTCCCAAAAGGTTTTTAAGACTCTTGTGACTCAGGGTAAGAGCAATACATATTATGTTTTCGTGGTTCCCGTAAATGAAGAACTCGATTTAAAGAAAGCGGCAAAGGCAGCAGGCGAGAAATCAATCGACATGATTAAGCAGAAAGAACTTCTTCCCCTGACCGGATATGTACATGGAGGATGTTCGCCCATCGGAATGAAAAAACAGTTTAAAACATTCATTCATCAAACGGCATCTTCATATGAAAAAATATACGTAAGCGCGGGAAGAGTGGGAGCTCAGATAGAAATATCTCCCGCAGATTTAATATCCGTTACACGAAGCATTGAAGCAGATATTATTGTTTAATGCACCCTTTGGATGAACAATTGAATAATGATGTTTTGAAAAAATTTTATTACCGTTAAAAAAAATTGTTGACGTGAAAAAAATCGTGTGATATTCTTTTTTCAAATTTAAGAATTTAAACCGTTGAAGCGGAGATAAAGGCAATGATGCCCTTACAGAGAATCCGGGGTGCTGAGATCCGGGTGTGAAACAAGTTGTCAAATGGACCGCAGAGGGCGCAGGGAAATGAGCAATCAAAGTATTCTGCGACGTTTAGGCTAACGTAACCGGCCGGAGATATGTAGGTATCTCGCTAAGCGCACGAGTCAAATCGTGAATCAGGGTGGCACCGCGGATATAGTATATTCGTCCTTGACAGAATCGAAAGATTATGTCAGGGACTTTTTTATTATCAATTACTTTTTCCTCCCTGTAAAACTTGTAATAACACCCCACAGTCTCTGACAAATCAGATAAATAATGACGAAAGGAAGAACAAATGAAAATACTGCCTTCTCTTGATGAAGTCAAAGAAATCGCAAAATCCGGAAAATACAATGTATTGCCGGTAAGCACTGAGATTCTTTCGGACTTTACCACACCGATTGAAACAATGAAAATTTTAAAGAACGTTTCGACACATTGTTATATGCTCGAATCGGCGCAGGCAAACGATACCTGGGGCAGATATTCTTTTCTGGGTTTTGATCCCAAGATGGAAATCACCTGTATCGACGGCAATTTAAAAGCCGGCAATCTTGAGATAAAAACCGCAAATCCTTCCATCCAGCTTCGTCAGATTTTATCCGAATACAAGAGTCCTAAATTTGATTACCTCCCCTCTTTTACGGGCGGACTCGTGGGATACTTCTCATACGATTACTTAAACTACAGCGAGCCCACAGTAAAGAGAGATGTTTCCGACAGCGAGGCATTCAAGGATGTGGATTTGATGCTTTTTGACAAAGTAATCGCTTTCGATAACGTGAAGCAAAAAATCATCCTTATCGTAAATATGCCGCTTAAAGATATCGAAGTCGGATACAACAAAGCCGTGATGGAATTAAAACAGCTTGTCGCTCTTTTAAAAAACGGCGAAAAAAAGAATGAAGAAGGCGGAAAGCTTTTAGGCGAAGTTACACCTCTTTTTAACAAAGAAGAATATTGTGCAATGGTTGAAAAGGCCAAGCATTACATTCACGAAGGAGATATATTCCAGATTGTTTTATCCAACCGTTTAAGCGCACCTTTCGAAGGAAGCCTCTTAAACACATACAGGATGCTTCGAACCATTAATCCTTCGCCTTACATGTTTTATTTTTCGGGAACCGATGTCGAAGTGGCGGGTGCTTCTCCCGAAACACTGGTAAAACTTGAAAACGGAGTGCTTCATACATTCCCTCTTGCGGGAACAAGAAAAAGAGGCAAAACAAGCGAAGAAGATGAGGCGCTTGAAGCAGAACTTTTAAAAGATGAAAAAGAACTTGCCGAACACAATATGCTCGTTGATCTTGGAAGAAACGATCTTGGAAAAATCAGCAAATTCGGAAGTGTGTTTGTTGAAAAATTAAGAAGTGTCGTTCGTTTCTCGCACGTAATGCATATAGGTTCCACGGTTGCAGGAAAGATAAGGGATGACAAAGATGCACTTGATGCAATCGAAGCGGTTCTTCCCGCAGGAACATTATCGGGAGCTCCCAAAATCAGAGCGTGCCAGTTAATAGGCGAGCTTGAAGGCAACAAGAGAGGCATATACGGCGGTGCAATCGGATATATAGATTTCACCGGAAATATGGATACCTGCATAGCGATAAGAATTGCTTACAAAAAGAACGGTAAGGTATTTGTAAGAAGCGGAGCGGGAATTGTGGCGGATTCGGTACCCGAGATGGAATACGAAGAGTGCTTAAATAAGGCAAAAGCTTCACTTACGGCATTAAAGAGTGCAGAGGAGGAAGACGAATGATACTTTTAATAGATAATTACGACAGCTTCTCCTACAATCTTTATCAGCTTGTCGGGGAAATCAATCCGGACATAAAAGTAATAAGAAACGACGAATTAAGCGTCGATGAGATAAGGGCATTAAAGCCTGAGAAGATAATAATATCCCCCGGGCCCGGAAGATGCGAGGAAGCCGGAGTAATCATTGATGTGATTAAGTCTCTCGGCGGCGAGATACCGATTCTTGGTGTCTGCCTCGGCCATCAGGCAATATGCACAGCATTCGGAGCCACGGTAACTTACGCATCAAGACTTATGCACGGGAAACAGTCAGATGTTGAATTTGATACGGAATGCCTCTTATTTAAGGGAGTCCCTAAGGTAGCGCCGGTAGCCAGATACCATTCGCTCGCAGCAGACGAAAAGACCATTCCCGAGTGCCTTAAAATCACGGCACTGACAAAGGAAGGCGAAATAATGGGGGTGGCGCATAAGGAATATCCGATATACGGAGTGCAGTTTCACCCCGAATCCATCCTTACCCCGGACGGAAAAAAGATGCTTGAAAATTTCCTGAACGGGTAAGAGGAAAGATACCAAATAAAAGAATATAAAACAGGCAAAACCAAACAGATACACAGTGAAAACGGAGGGAACAAAAATGATAAAAGAAGCAATCGTTAAAATCGTAAACAAAGAAGATTTGACATATGATGAAGCATACAGTGTAATGAATGAAATAATGAGCGGTGAAACTTCTCCCACTCAGAATGCAGCATTCCTTGCTTCTCTTTCGACAAAGAGCGCAAAGGCAGAAACAAAGGATGAAATCGCAGGATGTGCCGCAGCCATGAGAGATCACGCAACAAAGGTTGAGACGGGAATGGATATATTTGAAATCGTCGGAACCGGCGGAGACAAGGCTGGAAGCTTCAATATTTCCACAACCAGTGCACTTGTTGCAGCGGCAGGCGGCATGAAAGTCGCAAAACACGGAAACCGCGCCGCTTCATCACTTTGCGGTACAGCAGACTGCCTTGAGGCACTCGGTGTTAATATTTCACAGAGCCCCGCAAGATGTATTGAGCTTTTAAACGAAGTCGGAATGTGCTTCTTTTTCGCACAGAAATACCATACTTCAATGAAATATGTCGGTGCCATCCGAAAGGAACTCGGATTCAGAACGGTATTTAATATTTTGGGACCCCTTACCAATCCAGCATCACCCAAGATGCAGTTACTCGGCGTATATGACGAATATCTTGTAGAGCCCCTGGCACAGGTACTTGTAAGCCTCGGCGTAAAGAGGGGAATGGTTGTATACGGAATGGATAAACTCGATGAAATCTCCATGAGCTGTGATACAAAGATCTGCGAGATTAATGACGGATGGTACAAAACTTACACCATTGCTCCCGAAGATTTCGGATTTAAAAGATGTGACAAGGATGAATTAAAGGGCGGTACTCCCGAAGAGAATGCAAAGATTACACTTGGAATCTTAAACGGCGAAAAGGGTGCAAAAAGAGATGCGGTTCTTTTAAACGCAGGTGCTTCGCTTTACATCGGTGGCAAAGCTGAGAGCTTTAAGGACGGTGTTAAACTTGCTGCTGATATAATCGATTCGGGCAAGGCACTTGAAGTATTAAACAAATTCATCGAAGTCAGCAACAGACCGGATGCCGAATAAAAAAAGTACAGACTAATTCGGGCGAGCATTAAACAAAAAGAACATTTCGAAACATTCTTAGCCCGATTCAAGAAAAGATATGGAATAAAAAATGAGCGAAACAATTTTAGACAAACTCGCCGCACATGCGGTTGAGCGAACTGAAGCGGCAAAGAGAATAATAAGTGCGGCCGATATCAAGCACATGGCTCTCGATATCGAAAAAGACAGCCATTCCTTTGAAAAAGCATTAAGCAAAGAAGGTCTTTCCTTTATTCTTGAATGCAAGAAGGCATCTCCTTCCAAAGGTCTTATCGCCCCTGATTTTCCTTATGTTAAAATAGCCAAAGAATATGAGGAAGCCGGTGCCGACTGTATATCCGTTTTGACCGAGCCCAAGTGGTTTCTCGGCAAAAACGAATATTTAAAGGAAATTACCGAAACAGTATCCATTCCCTGTATCAGAAAAGATTTTACGGTGGATGAGTATATGATTTACGAGGCCAGAACTCTTGGCGCATCGGCAATTCTTTTAATCTGTTCCATCCTCTCAAAAGGTCAGATTGAAGAATATCTTGGAATCTGCGATGAACTCGGAATCGATGCGATTGTCGAAACGCATGATACGTCCGAAGCAGAGATGGCGGTAAGCGCGGGTGCAAAAATCATAGGAGTAAACAACAGGAATCTTAAAGATTTTACGGTGGATACCTCCAACAGTCTGAGACTTCGAGAAATCATCCCGACAGACAGAATCTTCGTATCGGAGAGCGGAATCAAAACTCCCGAGGATGCGGCAGCAGTCAAGAAAGCAGGAGCCGATGCGGTATTAATCGGAGAAACTCTTATGCGCTCAGACAACAAAAAGGAAGCATTAAGATTGCTTAAGAGTGTATTATGACAAAGATTAAATTTTGTGGTCTTAAAAGAACAGAAGATATAAAATACGCAAACGAGTTAAACCCCGATTTTATCGGATTTGTATTTGCCCCAAAAAGCAAACGTTTCGTGGATGCGGATACCGCCAAAGAACTTAAAAATCTTTTAGATTCAAATATCAAAGCCGTTGGAGTTTTCGTGGATGAAGACTTAAATGCGGTTGCAAAGCTTTTAAAAGATGGTATCATAGACATCGCGCAGCTTCACGGAAGCGAAGATGATGAATATATAAAGAGACTGAGAACTCTTTGTGACAAGCCAATCATTAAAGCTTTTATGATAGAATCCCCGGACGATATCAAAAAGGCAAATGAATCTTCAGCAGATTATGTACTTCTTGATTCGGGCAAAGGCAGCGGAGTTACGTTTAACTGGGATTTGATAAAAGAAGTAAACAGACCTTACTTTCTCGCAGGAGGCCTTGATTGCGATAACGTAGAAAACGCACTTAATAGCCTGACACCCTTTGCGGTGGATGTAAGTTCAGGAATAGAAACAGACGGATATAAAGACTTTGAAAAGATGAGCAGATTTGCACAATTGACAGAAAGGAAATAAAAATGACCAATCCAAACGGAAGATTCGGAATACACGGCGGACAGTACATTCCCGAGACTTTGATGAATGCCGTAATCGAACTTGAAGAAGCATACAATCATTATAAAAATGATCCCGAATTCAACAGGGAACTGACAGAACTTTTAAATGAATACGCAGGCAGACCTTCAAGACTCTACTATGCGGAAAAGATGACCAAAGATTTGGGCGGCGCCAAGATTTATCTTAAAAGAGAAGATTTAAATCACACGGGTGCTCATAAAATAAACAATGTTCTCGGTCAGGCTCTTCTTGCAAAGAAAATGGGAAAGACCAGACTTATCGCAGAAACCGGTGCGGGTCAGCACGGTGTTGCAACCGCTACGGCAGCAGCGCTGATGGGCATGGAATGTGTTGTATTCATGGGAGAAGAAGATACCAGGAGACAGGCTCTTAATGTATACAGAATGAGGCTTCTCGGTGCCGAAGTAATTCCCGTTACGACAGGTACGGCCACGCTTAAGGATGCCGTTTCCGAGGCCATGAGAGAGTGGACCAAGAGAATCGACGACACACATTATTGTCTCGGCTCTGTGATGGGACCTCATCCTTTTCCCACAATCGTTCGTGATTTTCAGGCAGTTATTTCCAAGGAAATCAAGGAACAGATGCTTGAAAAAGAAGGACGCCTTCCCGATGCCGTTCTTGCATGCGTTGGCGGCGGATCCAATGCAATCGGAACTTTCTATAATTTTATAGAAGATAAAGAAGTAAGATTAATCGGCTGTGAGGCAGCAGGCAGAGGTGTTGATACATACGAAACGGCAGCTACGATTGCTACAGGAAAGCTCGGTATTTTCCATGGAATGAAATCATATTTTTGCCAGGATAAATACGGTCAGATAGCTCCCGTATATTCGATTTCCGCAGGTCTTGATTATCCGGGTATCGGTCCCGAGCACGCATATCTTCATGATTCGGGAAGAGCAGAGTACGTAGCGATTACCGATGAAGAGGCAGTATGCGCATTCGAATATCTGGCTAAAACTGAGGGTATTATTCCCGCAATCGAATCCGCTCATGCGATAGCACATGCAATCAAACTTGCACCGACAATGGGCAAGGATAAAATAATCGTTATTACTGTTTCGGGCCGTGGAGACAAGGACTGTGCGGCAATCGCCCGTTACAGAGGGGAGGACATCAATGAGTAATATCGCAAAAGCATTTGAAAACAAAAAAGCGTTTATCCCTTTTATTACATGCGGAGATCCCGACCTTGAGACTACGGGAAAACTAGTAAAAGAAGCAGTCAAAAACGGTGCATCTTTGGTAGAACTCGGTATTCCTTTTTCGGATCCTACAGCCGAAGGCCCCGTTATTCAGGGCGCTAATCTTCGTGCGCTTGAAGGCGGCGTTACCACGGATAAGATTTTTGATTTTGTAAGGGAACTTAGAAAAGAAGTTACCGTTCCGATGGTTTTTATGACTTATGCAAATGTTGTATTTTCCTACGGAAGCGAAGCTTTTATAAAGACATGTTCAGAGATTGGAATCGACGGTATTATTTTACCCGACCTTCCTTTTGAAGAGAAAGAAGAATTTCTTCCCGAGTGTCACAAATACGGTGTGGATTTAATATCATTAATCGCACCCACATCGAAGGACAGGGTAGCGATGATAGCCAAAGAAGCAGAGGGCTTTATCTATCTTGTATCAAGTCTCGGCGTTACGGGAACAAGAACCGAAATCAACACGGACCTTGATTCAATCGTTAAGATTATCCGCGAGAACACAAGCGTTCCCTGTGCCATAGGATTCGGCATTTCAACACCCGAGCAGGCTAAGAAAATGGCTTCGATTTCAGACGGCGCCATCGTAGGTTCCGCAATCATAAAAATCATGGAAAAATACGGCAAGGAATCACCTTCATATGTCGGAGAATATGTAAAGTCCATGACGGATGCCCTGAAATAAAAAACAGAATTATTCGAAAAAAAATATAAATCAGCAAGTGATAAAGTGTATTAAAAACCAAAAATATCCACAGATAAAGCCCCAAAGAGTGATGACTCTTCGGGGCTTTTAATGTAAAATAATAGGGATTCATATAATACTGCAAATTTGAGGACTCATAGTGAAAATTCGAATCAGATTTATCATTTCTTTTATAATTCTATTGCTTTCGGAAATTGCCATAGGAAAATGGGGCAGGGGTTTTGTCAGAGGATTTGTTGGCGATGTCCTTGTAATACCCACGATTTACATGCTCCTTAGAGCGACTTTTTTCGGAAAAGACAGTATCTTCAGCGTATATGTGCTGCCGTTTCTCTGCTATTATCTTGGTTGGTGGGCTGAAATTCTGCAGGCAATCGGCATACTTGATATTCTTGGGATTAAGAGAGGTTCCATACTTGCGATTATGCTTGGCGGGCATTTTGACTGGTTTGATATTTTGGCATATCTTCTCGGACTTTACGCAATCGGAATATTCCTTGCATTTGAAAGCAAGGGAATCTCGACGATATTGTTGAAAAGACAGTAAAAATTGTCTTCAACTTCGCGATCCTCATGAAAATGCCCGAAGTACCATGCACTGAATTCTGCGTTGTCTGCTACACGCTGAAGATATCTTCGAAGAGCTGTTTCATCATCCGACATTTCTCCGTAGCACATTTCGGCGGCTACATCCGCGGGAGCCGTGTGAGAGAGGATGTAATCAACCTTAAAGTTTCTTTTTTCAAGATTAAACCATCCTTCTTCCATCTCAAATCTGTCGGGGATTTCTTCCCAAAACCATGAGATTCCCTCTCGTCTGCACCACTTATCCACACTGTAGGCACCGCCGAAAGTGAAAAATGAAGTGCCGTCTATATCAAAAATCTGTCCGCGCATAAGATGGATTATGTTTCGCTCGATTATGTGCACCTTTCCGCCGTTCCACTCTTCAACCGGGTAGGAATTAAGATGCCAAAAATGCTCATGGTTGCCGTCTATAAAAAGTGTGGTTACCGGGAGTTCCCTAAGTATCCTTCTTGTTTCTTTTTCTTCTTCGGGATTAAAACCGCATACTCCGACATCACCCAAAATAATCAGATAATCATCTTCGGTATACTCATTGTCTTTCCCTTCAAAGAAATCGATTACTTTTTTAATATCCAATGTTCCGTGTGTATCGCCGGAAATAATAAAACTCATTTAAAACTCCCTGAAAATAAACTCTCCGTTTGATTATATTATATCAAAAACGGAAAAGTTTTATCAGAATCTGAAAGTTTCTTTCGGACCGAGATAAGATCTTGCGGGTTCCTCTTCGGCTTTAAAGATTACCAGTTTTTGAAGCACAAAGTTAGGGTCGAGCGCAAAGATGTTTATTTCGTTAATGCCTTCATTTAAATTCAATGTAACATCCGTGAGTCTCGTATTTTCAAGAACGCCCAAAGACCAGTAGGGATTACCGTCTCCGACTGCAAAATAAGGGCTTATCATATTGACCTTTTTCATCTTTGAATTGTTGGCACCTATACCGAAGAAAATTACATTTTCTCTCGAATAAGGGTTGCTGGGATTCGTGTACAATCTAACGGTATATGCACCCTTTTCGGGAACGCATATTTTATATGTTAATTTCGGTGCGTCTTTTTCGGTCTTTGAGAAGATTATATCCTGCGGATAGGCTTTAAGGGCATCGAGTCCGCGGGTATAGTCTTTGATTATTTTGAATCCTCCCTTTGCGGAATCGGTCTTTGATGTATAGTCTTTCGCATCGATTGAAATATAATCCATACAGTCGATGGTTCCGGGCCAGTTTCTCTGATGAAGAGGTGCGTTTATAACCTTTTCATTCATATCGATCTTTTTGCCACACCAGTAGAATGTGCCGTCGGCTTTTTTGGAAGCGCCGATATCCGCCATGGTGTTTACGGGAAGTTTGATTACGACATTTCCGTCCGAGCAGTGGATACAGATTTCAGGCACAGCCTTGGCTTTTCGGAATTTCTTTCTGTCTAAGGTTACTTTAAGGGTCTTAAGTGTAAAAGGTTTTACGCTTCCCGATTCTTCGGAAACGCTTATAAAAGAATTGGGATTTTCGACCGTAAAGTTTGCTTTAACGATTCCGGCAGTACTTAAGAAAAGTTCGGCCTCGTCTTTTGAGGGATCAAGGAAAGCATCACTTACAAGCACATGTCCTGTCCAGAATTTACCTTCCGAAAAAGCATTGACGCCCTTAACCGTGACGATGAGTCGCTCTTTATTGGCAGGCTCAAAGTTATGGATAACGGGATATTTACAGCCTTCTTCACACCATGCGTTAAAGCCGATATGCTCAGAAAGCCCCATGCCGTACCATTTGCCGCCTTCGATTTTATGAAGTTCATCGACTATTTTACGATCGTAATCTATGCATTCGTTAATTTCTTTGCCAAGAGTCATTGCATAAGTGCTTCCGATGTCTGCAAAGCCATGATTTAACGTGGTAAGAAGCCACATTTTCTGTACATTCAAGTCAGCGGTTAAGGGAAGCCAGATAAGCTCATAGAAAGCAAATCGTGTATTTCCGGAAAGCTTGTCCAAAAGCTTCTTTGCGTCAGCCATAAGTTTTTCAACTTTTTCCAAAGCGTCGAAAGCTTCGTTATATGTAAAAGGAGCATACAGCCTGTCATTCATGGCTTCGGTTCTTCTTGCGGAAGTGATTCTTGTATATCCTTCGAGAAGCTCCACGCATTTTTTAAGGTCGGATTGTGAGAGTTTACCCTTGAAGTTTCTTTCAACACATTGTTTGGTATATTCATGAGCGCTGTCAAAGTTTGAAGTGCCCCATTTGTCAAAATCGTAAGCGAGATCAAGGAAGTATCCCAGGGGGTATTCGTTTGAGAAAATATCGCCGACATTTACTATCCAAAGATCCCTTATGCCAAAGTCGTAAGCGGTTGTCATCTGCTCCCATACTTTGGAAAGATGTGAAGTATTAAACCACTCAAAAGATACGGGGAGTCCGTGATAATCGAAATGATAATACATTCCGTAGCCACCCTTATGAGAACGCATCTGTTTGGTGGGAACGGTACGAAGGTTTCCGAAGTTGTCGTCGCAAAGCATGAGCGTTACGCCCTCAAGCTCGGGATCTCCCATCAGGCCTTCGGTCTTTTCGTCACCGTAAAAGTACGGCTCAACCTCTTTATAAAGTGCGAGCATTCTGGGTACTTCATCAAGATTTTTGTTAACGTTTTCCCTTATGAGTCTGTTCTGGGTTTTTAAAACTTTTCGAAGAAGATCGATATTGTCTTTTAAGGTAGCTTCTTTGCCCATGATGGCGGTGTCTGCTTCGCCTCGCATGCCCACGGTAATGACATTTTCAAACTTACCGCTTCGCTTAAGGCCGTCTTCCCAGAATCTTGTGATACCTTTTTCGTTGGTTAAGAAGTTCCATGCATCGCCGTATATCGAGCCCTTGCCGCGAAGGTATTTATATTCCTCGCCCTGTCTTAAGCAGGGTTCGTGATGGCTTGCGCCCATTACCACGCCGAGTTCGTCCGCGAGGATGGCATTCTCGAGACCGGGTCCGTCGTTCGGGAAAATGGCGGACCACATTGCGGGCCACATATAATTTCCTTTAAGTCTTAAAAGCAGTTCAAATACATGCTCGTAAACCTTCGCATTGAAACCGCCGAAACGCTTGTTGCAGAAATTACCGAATGCAGGCCACTCGTCATTAATGAAAAAGCCTCTGAATCTTACCGAGGGTTCTTTCGAAACAAAAGAGTAACTGCCGGGAAGTTTAAAACTGCTCATTTTGACGGGCTTAATGTCAAGCCAGTCGATAAAAGGTGATACGCCGAGCATTTCCGAAAGTTTGAAAAGGCCGTAGATAGTGCCTCTTTTATCGCTTCCGACGATTATGAGCGCATCGTTTTTAACCATGATTTTATATACTTCGCGCTTGTCTTTTATGGCCGATACATCCACGTCCAGATCTGCAATAAGCTTGTCCTCGACTGTTCCGACGAAGATAGGATTTTTAACGCTTCCTTTTTCAAGGAGCTTAGGATCTACAGTTCCCGCATATATCGTGTTTTTGGCTGTTTTGTTTTCTAAAACTACAGGTTCGGCACCGAAAACGGCTTTTACGTCAAGCGCAACTTTGGCTGCGATTTTTTTGATACCGCTTAATGTATTTGAATCAAGAATTATGGCGATTTCGCCTTTTTTAATTTTTTTCGAAGAAATAATAAAATCCATACGTAACCCGTCCTTTTTGTGTAGAAAATTTAAGTTAATTGCATCTGCCTCAATTATATATTTTAAGAGGCAACAAGGCAATAGTATTCTAGTATACATATTGCAATTAATAGCTATTTTAAGACAGAGCCGCCGTACAATTAGAATGTAGAAAATAGCCGGCAAAAAATGATATAATAAAATATCTTGAAAAAAAAGGAGAAATCAATGCAGGAAGATTCGTTAATGATAGTTATCCCGGGCAATCCCAAGGATATTAAGGACCCCAAAAAACTGGAGGCCAATTTAAGAAGTAAAAGCAACATCGAGATTAACAAAATAAGCCTTGATGAATTTAAAAGAATAGTTATGGATTTATCCATCGACAAAAGAGAATATACGATTTTTCTTTCGATGGAACCGGTGCAGATTCCGCCTTTTATTCGTGTTAATCACCTGTTTACGCCCAAAGAAAACAAGTTAATCGGCAAAGCGGAAGTCGGACTTGGTGTGAGCATGTCTTTTTCCGGTGATTCGAGAGTCTGCTTTTATGATCAGCTTCGAATCGTTAATGCAATGGTTCCCGGATTACTGGCAGTAATGGATGTTGCTGCAGAGAAACTGATTTCCGGTCGCTGGATTGCACTGGCAGCCGCTTCCAAGGTTATGCCTGCACCCAGATATCTCTTCACGGTTCAGGCTGTAAGCGGCGATGACGATGAAGTCTGGCTTCATACCCACGGTCTAAAAAGATGCGGCTTATACGAACTTGAAATTATGTTTTCCGATAAAGACCGTTACAGCACTCATTATCAGGTGATTGAAACCATGGCATACAGAATGCTTGAGGCAGAAGAACCTGTAAAACCCGGAGATGCTGTCTTTAACGCCCAGCTTTCAGACGGCAATTATATAGTCACAACAGCGGTTGACTGGAAGGAAGCCATGCCTTTTTATCCGGATGCAAAGCTTGGAAAAGATGCCGACAGAGACGAATATCACAGCGATGATTACTTTGTTGTAATGACATATATGACTCCCGAAGATGAGGATGCGAAGAAATATTCCAAGATTCAGGACTTTGACGATGTTATCGAAGACAATCCGATTTTCATGATAAGCACCGAGGAAACGGAGAGAATGAGTGCGCTTGCACGTGAGAGAATTGACTATTTCATCCGTGCCAAAAAGAAAATCAAAAAATGTGCATGCCTTGTAAAAATCGGCTTAAAGACCGATTCCGAGGATGAAAGCGGAATGTCAAGAGAACATATCTGGTTCGAACTAAAAGACACCAAAGACGGCAAACTTGTTGCAGAACTTACTCAGGATCCTTACTATGTCTCGGGCATTAAAAGCGGCGATATCGGTACGTACTCAACAGACGAAGTTACCGACTGGCTTATTTTAACTCCCGAAAGAAGAATTTCTCCGGACGACGCTTATCTTCTTGATATGTAATAATAATTTTGGCGAAAGTCTGAAGAAATTCATATGTTGTCATGTTTATTATCGAAAATATAAAAAAGGGCACTGTTATGAAAGTTTTTTTGCTTGAAGATGATGATGCGATAGGAATGGGACTTAAGTATTCTCTTGAAAAAGAAGGATACGAGGTTACTCATGTTACTACCGTCGCTGACGCGAAAAAGGCGTGGAAGAAAAATGAATTTGATATAAGCATTCTTGATATCAATCTTCCGGACGGAAGCGGATATGATATATGCAAATACATGAAGGAAACGGAAGATATTCCGGTTATTTTCTTAACGGCTGCAGATGCTGAAGTTAACGTCGTAATGGGCCTTGAACTCGGAGCGGATGATTATATCTGCAAACCCTTCAGGGTAAATGAACTTATGGCGAGAATTAAGAGCGTTTTAAGAAGAGCCGGCAGAGGTGAAGATAAAGGAAGTGCTGAAGCCTCGGCAAATATTGAGCGAATCGGAAATCTGTCTATCTATACAAATGAAGCCAAGGTAACCGTAAAAAATGAGGAGACCGGAAAAGAAGAAAACATCGAACTTACAGCGCTTGAATACCGTCTTCTTCTTACATTTGCCAACAACAGAGGAGTGGTTCTGACACGTAATCAACTGCTTTCCGACATGTGGGACATAAGCGGCGATTTTGTAAACGACAATACGCTTACCGTATATATAAAAAGACTTCGCGACAAGATTGAAAAAGATCCGTCCGATCCCAAGATTATAAAGACGGTTCGAGGCATGGGATATATTGTCGACAAGTAAAAAACATCAGAGGACAGACATGAAGAACAAAGAATTTCGAAACATGATAATAATAAGTGCTGTGATTACAATCCTGGCAGCGATACCCGTTGCGATTTTTTTGGGCGTCCCGGCAGGTGCGGCAGTCTTTATTACCGGAGTTCTTTTAACGGTTCTTTTCATCGTTTATACAAAGAACAGATATAAAAAAATCGAAAAACTCAATGACTATCTTGTAAGGGTTTTGGCGGAAAACGATACCGATGAAATACTCGATCAGGAAGAGGGCGAGCTTTCGATATTAAAGACAAATATTTACAAGACCACGTCAACTTTAAAATATCAAAAGGAACTTCTTAGTGATGATAAGAAGAATCTCGCGGCGGCACTTGCGGATATCAGTCATCAGCTTAAAACTCCGCTTACATCCATGATGGTTATGAACGACCTTTTAGTGGATGAGAAAGACGAAGATAAAAGAATTGAGTTTTTAAACACGCAGTCTTCCCAGCTTGACCGAATGAACTGGCTCATTCAGACTCTTCTTAAATTATCGAAGCTTGATGCGGGAACCATTGTCTTAAAACGCGAGGATATACCTGCGACGGAAATTGTCGAAGAAGCAATCAAGCCTTTTGAAATCCAGTTTGATTTAAGGAATATATCTTTAGAGTCGGATGTTTCGCCGGTTAATATAAGGTGCGATAAGAACTGGACCGTTGAGGCAATTCAGAATATTATCAAAAACTGCATCGAGCATATGGAGGACGGCGGACAGCTTTTCGTGTCGCTTGCCGATACCAATATTTTTACGCAACTCACAATAAAAGACACGGGCTGCGGAATTGCGGCCGATGATATTCCTCACATTTTCGAGCGTTTTTACAAGGGCAAAAATGCAGGCAAAGACAGCGTGGGCATAGGACTGGCTTTGTCAAAATCCATACTTGAGGAAGAACAGGCCGAGATAAATGTGGAAAGCACCGAGGGTGTTGGAACAAGATTTATTATCAAGTTTTACAAGACGCTTATTTAAACAGTAAGCAGTCCGATGTTTGGATAAAAAAATATATATTTTGCAATCTGCCGATTGGTGATATGGAAAAAGATTTATTTGAACCGATAAAAGAATATTTTAGTTTACTTGGTTACAGCTGCGACGGAGAAGTTAACGACATTGATCTTTATATGCAAAAAGATGATGAATCCGTTGCCGTAGAGTTAAAGCAGTCCATCGATTTTAAGGCAATCCGTCAGGCGGCGCTGAGACAAAAAATTGTCGACACCGTTTATATCGGAACCTTTATGCCCAAGAATCTTCGCTCAAGAGAAAACAGGGAAAAGATATATCTTTTAAAAAGACTTGGCATAGGACTTATAGTTGTATCCAAAAGAAGTAATCGCGCCGAGATAATATCCGAGCCCGTAGTGTCGGAACTCTCTTCTTTTAAGGTGCGAAACAAAAAGAAAAAGAGTGCACTTAAAAAAGAATTCACAAAAAGAAAAGTCAGATCCAATGTCGGAGGCGTAACGGGAACCAAATTAATGACCGGATATCGCGAGGATGCGCTACTGGTACTTGATTCGCTTAATGAACTTGGTGGTGAGGCATCGCCAAAGGCAATAAAAGCAATTTGTGAAGTTGAAAAAACGCCCAGTATTTTAAGAGACAATCATTACGGCTGGTTTGTTCATGTGGATAAAGGTTTATATGCTTTATCCGATAAAGGGTGCGAAGCGCTTAAGGAATATGCGGAGTCAATAAAGATACTAAGAACGAACGAAGCAAAGAATTAGCAGGTTTGAAAAATAATACCTAAGAAAGAAAAATTACAGACATAATTTTATGAAAGGGAAAATATGAAAACACCCACAATAGAAACCGAAAGACTGTTACTCAGACCCCTTGTTTTCGAGGATTGCTACGAAGCGTTTGAGAGATGGACTTCCGATCCCGATGTTGCAAGATATATGCGTTACAATGCCCACAAGAGTGTTGAAGAAACCAAGGAATGGCTTTCAACGGTAGATGAAGAAAGCGATACCGCATATGATTTTGCAATCTGCGTTAAGGCCGAAGGCAATTATCTTTGCGGAAGCTGCGGAGTATATTTTTCAAAAAGGAGCAATGTCTGGAATGTAGGATATAACCTTGCCAAAGATCATTGGAGACAGGGCTACGGAACAGAAGTTATGACCGCGCTTGTGAACTTTTTGAAAAATGACCTGAAAGTAACCGCAATAGAAGGCATGTTTGCAAATGAGAATGTTGTATCGGGACATGTTATGAAAAAATGCGGATTCGAAACTGTCGGACAAATCGAAGATTATAAATTTGACGGTATTACAAAACATGACTGCGAACTCTTAAGAATCAACGTAAAAGGTGAAAAAAAGAAGTTTAAGTTATCAAACGGAATCGAGATTGAACCCATAGGTTACAGTACATATCTTGCGGAGGAAGGAAGTATCAAAAAAGCGGTAAACGCCGGTTACAGATATTTTGATACGGCTTCTTTTTATAAGAACGAAGAGATGATCGGCAAAGAATTGAAAGATTCGGGACTTAAGAGAGAGGATTTATTCATCGCAAGCAAAATCTGGCCCACGGAATTTGGCTACAAAGAGGCATTTGAAGCATTTGAAAGATCGATTAACAAGCTTCAGACGGACTACCTTGATCTGTATCTTTTACACTGGCCGCGAGAAAAGGGCGACAGCCAGTGGAAAAGCCATCTTTGCCAGACCTGGAAAGCAGTTTGTGAATTGTATAATGCCGGAAAGATTAAGGCAATCGGTGTCAGTAATTTCCTTCCTCATCATATGAAGGTGCTCGAAGAAAACTTTGAGATTTTACCGATGGTCAACCAGCTTGAACTTCATATCGGATATATGCAGAATTACGCAGTGGATTATTGCAGGGAAAGAAACATCCACATTCAGGCATGGAGTCCTTTGGGAAGAGGAAGGATAAAAGAAAATCCTTTCATCGTAAAAATGGCCGAGAAGTATATGGTTACACCCGAAAAGCTCATGTTAAGATTTTTGAATCAGCAGGATATATCCATTATACCGAAATCAAACAATGAAGAGCGAATGAAAGCGAATCTCGATATTTACGATTTTACGATTGATGAATTCGATATGTCTCTTCTTTTATCACTTCCGCAGCTTGGATTTTCCGAGGAGCACCCGGATTTATAAGCAATCTTTTATGATTGTTGACATACTGATTTGGTTCATTTATTATCGACAATAATAGTTAACTCAAATACGGAGGAAAAGAACATGGTAATGTTTAGAAAATTAAGAAATATCTAATGGCATGAAACTTATAATATAGTTTCATGCTTCGGTAACTTCGAAACAAAACTATATATAAGGAGAATCGAAATGATATTTCAAGACAATATAATCAAAGAATATTTACGTAACGTTTATTTTATTTCAGGTACGCCCTGCGGCGGCAAGACCACGATAACAAGAGCACTCGGAGAAAAATACAATATCCCTGTTTACGTTATCGACGATCAGATGTCGGTACATCAGTTAAAGGCAGACAAGGAACATCAGCCCAATATGACAAGGGAGTTTAAGGATGCTGATGAGTTCTTTGGAAGAAGCGTTGAAGAGTACAGAAACTGGCTTATCGGAAACAGCAGAGAACAGCTCGACTTTATCCTGCTCGATCTAATAAAGATGTCACAGGATAAAAGAGTTTTATGCGATATTCACATTGTGGCTGAAGAGGCATTTAAGTTTACGGATCCCGAAAGAATCGCATTTCTCATAAAAGAGCCGAAAAATCTTGTGGACGATTACTGTAACAGACCGGATCATCAGCCTTTCAGTGATTTTATCCATTCTGCGTCAGATTACGAGAAAGCCAAGGCAACCTGTAACGAGACTTTATATTCACTGAATATCGAACGCTATAATTTCATCAAAAACAGTGATTTCTTCTGGCTTGAGAGAGACAATAACCGAAGCGTCGAAGAGACAGCGGATTTGGTTGCAGCGCATTTCGGCTGGAACAATCAGAAATAAAGAAAAAATTAAAGAATCGGGGGTGTGAATGCACTCTCGATTTTTTTATGATAAAATGATTAATAATTTTGAAAAAGGTGTATTATGAAAAGAATCAGAATAAACATTTCATATATAATCGGGATATTTCTTCTTTGCCTGATCGGTTTCGAAGTTTTCAGAATGATTCGAACCATCGACAGTGTAGGGGATTTTATTTATTACATTCCCGAGACAATTTGTTATATCGGAGGAGTAATCTTCGTACTCGGCAATATACTCGGAATACTTCCGGTGGGAAATTACAGAAAAGAACTCTTCGAGGGCCTTTGCGGATATTTAAAGGAAAACGGGGAGAAGCCCCTTGCCCCGTACAGAATTCCCGAAGATTATTTTGAAAGATTAGGAAAAGATATAAGAGATGAAGAGGTTCTCAATCTTATAGCAAAAGAGGTTGTTTCATACTGCGGAGTTAATGTCGGAAATCTTGCTGTTTACGATCAGAGCAATCTTATCGAAGCTGCAGGAACATATAATTCCGAAACAGATGAAATTCATATAAGTGTTGCCAATACACGAACGATTGATGAAGTGCTTGCAGTACTGATTCACGAGTGCATGCATTACATCCTGAAAGAAAAAGAACTCTGGCTTGAGGATGAAAGAGATAACGAATTCCTAACCGATCTTGCGTGTCTTTTCTATGGCTTTACAGACCAGATAAATAAAGGCTATATTATGGTTGGATACCTTAAAAGAAATGAGATAAGATATATAAGAAAACTGTTAAGAAGGTTTGATGAAAAGGGATGAAAGCATAAACAGCCATGTTAATATTCATATAACAGATTTCTTTAAAGTCTTTGGATAATTTCGAATATGTAGCATAAGTCGTTAAAATAATCGTCAGGCATGGCGGTTATTTTTTTGTCTCAATATATCTCGTAAGAGAGAACTTTCAAAGCTATCGTAAGAACTATTTCTTATAGGGTAATGACTCTACAGTTTTCTTTATGGTAAAATGAAAAATGGAAACAATGATTAATTTAGTTTAAAAGGGAATTCTATTATTTTTGCTCCTGATGCTTTTTCATAAGATAACGAGCAGTGTTATTTAGAAAAATCGCAATATTCCTAAATAGATGAGGTACTTAATGAAGAGATTTAAGTATATTATGCTTGCTTGTATTATTATTTGCAGCATAGGATGCCAAAACAAAAACTCAGCTATAGTTCCGACGGATGATGTTATTGTTGATAATAACTATGTTACTCCTGTCGTAAAGAATGATAGTAATGTTCAAAATGAAATAAAATCATCTGTAAATCTAACAGGAATTCCTAAAAATCAGCAGTATATGTGGGAATCAGATGCGGATTATTCGGATATGCCTGGTAAAACCAACATAAAGAAAATTGCATTATATTGGTATCAGGAGCCGGTAGAAGATATGCCCCTGTATACTTTGTATGAATGTGTTGAATTTTCAGAGAACGAAGTTATATATCAAAGTGGCCAAACTCCAGGATCGGAAATTGTTAAGTACGAATTAACAGAAGAAGATAAGGAAAGATATTTAAATGCTATTGATTACGAAATTGTCGAGGGCAAAGCGACAGGCAATGGTAAATGGAATGTTTCTTTTGAGTTTGAAAACGGTGATTGTTATGTATGCCATTTTTCATCAGATTGCGAAGCAGAACTTTTAAGAACATTGTTTGATAAAGTTGAAATGACAGACTATGACATTTCGCTTGCGGGATTTTAATTATTTCAAATAACACAAAGAATTTCAGTTTTTCCAAATAGATTCTATTTCGGTTTTAAAGTATAGGATGACAATATTTTATGAGTGGGTTTATTGATATTTTTAAAGATCTGGGTCCTTTTTTGATAGCAGGGATTCTTTTTATGTTTTTAATTCCTGCATTTATTGCACATATCATTCATGTATATTTTTATAATCCTAAAATTGTTTTTTGGGATTGGGATAAGATTAAGGATGCAGATGATGACAGTCTTACATGGGGTAAGCGAGTTCGAAGAGATATATATTTAAGGACTTTAAACTACGACGAAAAAGCAAAGAAAAAGTCGATTATATTCTTAATATCTTTTGGGGTTATTTGTGAACTATTTATGTTGAGCTGGCTGGTAATATGTGTTTTATTTTATTTTATATAAAAATTTCAGTTTTCCTCACTAACGAAAGCGAATTATATTTTGGTATAATGCACTATGTTAAAACATTAACTACTGTGGAAAATTAGAAGGGAATGAACTTGAATAAGAAAAAAACAATTGCTGTCTCGATTTCAATTATTTCTGTTTTTTTTATTGTTGGGCTTTTGTTGTTTTGTTTTAACTATTTTTTTCATAGGACAGTCAAAATAGAATCAGATATCGATATTTCTGAAGTAACGTGGTATTCGAGAAAAGATGCGATAAATCATACAGTTACTTCAAATAAATTCAATCATATGGCATCCTATGGTGAATTTATATATGAGTTTAATATAGATGTCGATGGTCTTATTGTTCCAGTTGAAATAAGTGTATTTAAATCTAACAGTAAAAAACATGATAACGTGAAGATTATAATACTCCAAACAGAAAACGAAGCATCGCTTTTGGTAAGTGTTTATCAAAACCGAAATGAGCGGTATAAAGATACATTTGATGTTCGCGAAAACAATAATATTCAGATTAATATCGGACCGTAATATTTTTTGTTAAATATGCAAATCAAAATTTTCAGATACTAATTGAGACAAAACCTTTTATCTCGGAAGATAATTAACTAAGAATATTTTGGTTTTTCTAAACAGATTAACTTTCAGTTTTATAGACAAAGCGGGATTTATCTTAGAGATAATTGATGGACGAGAATTACCAGAATATATGACAATGAATAAGGGGAAGATATGTGGCTGATCATGGCGGCTTTGTCCGCACTCTTTGCCGGACTTACGGCGATACTTGCGAAATGCGGGATCAAAAAGACTGATTCAGACGTGGCGACTGCTCTGCGGACGGTCGTTGTACTCCTTTTTGCCTGGATCATGGTGTTTATCGTT
>Ga0129307_1001568_pt1 | contig 23212 bp, 22 predicted proteins | sample P1105metagenome_FD_94437 | JGI IMG/M metagenome (GOLD analysis project Ga0129307, IMG submission 94437) | Capybara group fecal microbial communities from Wisconsin, USA - P1105 metagenome | ecosystem: Host-associated > Mammals > Digestive system > Large intestine > Fecal | place: USA: Wisconsin... | reverse complement strand
GCATTGTTCGCAACGGAGTCCGGCTGCGTTCGGCTGATTTCGGTGTGTTTGACTGTCTGATTATTGATACGAACGGAGACTTTCATATCCTGAAAACACCGACCGAAGAGGAATTCGACGCGTTTGAAGGAGAAGTCATGCATTCGTTCTCCTTTGGTCCCGGACTGGTTATTGACGGTGAAGCCCAGACCGATTACAACGCAGGGACCATGGGCGGCACATCCAAAAAGGCCCAGCGTCAGGTCATCTGCCAGATGGATCATCTGAGCTATCTGATTGTGACCACACACGGTCCGGAACAGTCCGGTTCGGAAGGCATGTCTCTCAAGCAACTTCAGGCGTTTCTGGTGGACCTGGGCGTAAAGCAGGCATACAATCTGGACGGCGGATCTTCCACCTGGCTTGTGCTGAACAACGACAAAATCAATCACAAGAGCAAACGCGGAATTGCTGACATCATCTATTTTGCAACAGCACAGGGGGGTAAGTAATGTACGGTGAGATGGAAGTGCTCTTTCGGCTGGGGCCGTTGAGTGTGACTCCTTACTCGCTGATGATGGGGCTTGCTTTCCTGCTCGCATTGGCTGTAACCTTTCTGACTTCGCACAGGACACTTTCCGCAGAGCGGATTGTTGCGCTGGTCGGCTTCAGCGCCATTGGCGCTGTCCTCGGCGGACATATTGTCTACAGTCTTGCCTTTTTCCCAGCGCTTGAAGCGGACTATGGCGGATATTCATTTATTTTACGGTTTCACGAAGGCGGAGCCACATTGTTCGGGGCCGTGTTCTTTGTCATGCTTGTCTGTTTTCTGCTTGCCCGGCATTGGCATCTCCGCCCGGCAGTATTGATGGATGCGGCTGCCCCCGGTGCTGCGATTGCACTCTGCGTGGGCCGCGCAGCAGAGTATTTCAATGGACAGGGACTGGGTCAGGCTGTCGAGAATGCTGTCTTTCAGCGCTTTCCGTTTGCAGTCTGCACCTATATGGATGAAGACTGGTCGGAATGGTATCTTGCTGTTTTTGTGTTTGAAGCAGCGGCGGCTCTGATCCTTTTTCTGCTGCTGATCTTTCTTCGGCGGCGCAGCGTACGCAACGGCTTCCTTTCGGGTCTCTTTCTCTCCGTATTCTGTGCTTCCCAGATTTTTCTTGAACAGCTTCGAGCAGATGACTGTATCCGCTTTGGTTTTGTCCGGTTAACACAGATCTGCGGTCTGGTTGTGCTGGTTGCTTTGCTCTGGGCCCGTACGGTTCGGCTGGTTCGCGCCAGGGGCTGGACCTGGGAAGAAACGGTTCGTGTGATTCGTTTTCTTGCTGCAACCTTTTGCGTTGTTTTTACAGAATTTGCGTTTGAGAAGCCTCAGTATTATCCTTATTTGTCCGCATGTATTGTGCTTCTGTCGCTCAGTATTGCATGTCCGGAATTGATAAGGGCAGGAAAACAGAACACAGTACGCCGCATCAGCGGTGCAGTGATCTCTCTCGTGCTCGGTGGCGCAATGCTGTATATACTGACACTGGGTCTTGAAAACGAATGGGATTATCTCTATGCGCTGATGGCCGTCAGCGTCTCGGTGATGGCATTTGATGCCTGCCCGAGGAACAAACAGGAATAAGAGAAAGAGGCGATAACGTGTATCGCGTAGTCCATCCGAGTACTCCGATAGAAGGCACTCCGCAGGAGAATGCCTATCTTGTTCTTGATGAAGTCGGCAATGCAGCGGGGCAGGGGCGTGTCATTTATCAGTATCTGCCGCATATGGACCCGGATTGTCCGATCAATCTGTATTTTGACATGAAATGTGACCTGGCCGGTCGTTATGTGCTTCTTGGCGCACTTCTTGCAAGGGCGCGCCAGCTGCGCGATGTGGATCCCAAAGTGCATGCAAGAGTGTATACCATGGTGCATCCTGAGGATACAGACAGCCAGGCTTTTTACACGAGCAGCGGCATGTCCCTTGAACAGAGGGAATCGCTGGTTTCGCTGCAGGTTCCGCAGGGGGAAAGCCGTCTGCCGATGGGCTGCCAGGTGATCTCGATCCCGCTCAATACGCCGGAAGAAAAGCTGGGTTTTCTCAGCCGTCTCAATAACAATGATATCCGTCATGTTGATTTTGTCCTGCTGCAGCAGTTCATGCGCACCTCACATTTTCAGGTTCTCGGCCTGACCCGTGAAAACAATGTGGTTGCCGAGCTGATGATGGTTGGAAACGGGAATGCAGCAGAACTGATGGCCATTTATACGTATGCGCCGTGCAGAGGCCAGGGACTTGCCCGGGCACTTCTTCACAGAAGTATGGTGATTCTCCAGTCGGAGGGCGTTTCGCATTTTGAGGCACGCATCATGACCCGATCCAAACCGCAGATGGGCCTTGCGAATGCTTTTGCTGCACAGGAAGAGGAAGTCATCTCTCTGTTTCCGGAACTGATGTTGTAAAAGGGGTGCACATTATGGCAAAACTGTATTTTCGTTATGGCGCCATGGGTTCATCCAAGACGGCAAACGCCATCATGGTGCAGTATAATTACGAAGAGCGTGGACAGCGCGTTCTGATGGTCAAGCCGGCGATGGAGAACCGCGACGGAGCGAGAACGGTGATGAGCCGGTGCGGCCTGAAGACTGAATGTGTGTATATGGAGGAACTTCCGGAAAAAGATCTTTCTCCGTATGCCTGCATTATCATTGATGAAGCGCAGTTCCTGAAGAAGGAGCAGGTTGCCTTTCTGGTTCATGTCGTGGATGATCTGAATATTCCGGTCATCGCCTATGGACTGCGGACGGATTTTCAGAACAACTTCTTTGAGGGCAGCATGTGGCTTATGGCCTGGGCAGATACAATCGAAGAAGTGAAAACGATTTGCTGGTGCGGAAAAAAAGCCATCTGCAATGCGCGCGTATATAATGGGAAAGTCGTCAAGGAAGGCGATCAGATCCTTCTGGGCGGCGACAGTCAGTATATATCACTGTGTCGAAAGCACTGGGCGAACGGCGATGTCGGAGCATTCCAGAACCTTCATCTGGGAGATTGATGAGAAGTTTTTCCCGGAGAAGATTTTCCTGTTGCACAAACAGGGAAAAAGTGCTATAGTATCGCCCGTCGCCAAAAGGCGGTTGCTGATATAGCTCAGTCGGTAGAGCGCATCCTTGGTAAGGATGAGGTCCCCAGTTCGAATCTGGGTATCAGCTCCAGAAAAAGCCATGAATCGCTGGTTCATGGCTTTTTGCTTATGTACATACACTGAAGGGAAAGTCTGTTATCGCATAAAAACCTCCTGTCCGGGCAGAATGTGGACAGGAGGCAGTTTGGGAAATCGTGGATTATAGTGTCTGTCTTCCGGGAAGGATACGCAGCAGGAAGAGTCGGATTTTCTGCCACCAGCTCAGGCTTCCGATAAGGGCCTGCACTGTGTTCCGGTAGAGCGCAATATCCGTGTCCAGAGGCAGCTCGTGTCCGTAGAACACTGCGGAGGCACAGTCGCTGAGCTGCTTCAGGACGGATGCGGAGGGACTCTGTGAACTGATACGTTCGAAGAAGGAGGCAGGGGTTTCTGCAGGAAAACGATCAAAGTGCATGACGTGGAGAACACGGAAGAGCTCATGGACCCAGACAAGCCAGACGCCCTTGTCGGTTTTTTCACGCCTGGCGCGCTGATTGGGCAGTGTGAAATACACTCTCAATGCGAACGCGGCAGCGAGCAGCAGAAGAAGAATCCAGAGAAGAGGAGACGAACGGGGAGCCTGATGGGCCGGTGCCTCAGGATCCGGCTGTACGGATGGAGAGGGAGAAGGTTCAGTTGAGGGTGAAGTGTCATCCGGAACCGGCGATGGTGACGGCGTCGGGGCCTGCGAAGGGGAAGGCGTGGGCTCATGATTGCCGTCTGAATCATGGGATGGTGAAGGGGACGGTTCATTGCGATGCGATGGCTGCGGTGTAGGCTGACTGGAAGAAGAATTCTGCTGATCGGAAGAGGAACGGGTTTGAGTTGAGCTGGGCGTCGCTTCAACCGTGAGCCAGCCGAAACCGGGAAAATAGACCTCGGTCCAGGCATGCCCGTCGCGGCCGGTGACATAGGCGTTGCCTGAAGCACCGGGGGTGACGAGAAAACCTTCCACATAGCGTGCAGGAATTCCGTTCATGCGGCAGAGAACCGTCAGGGCCGTGGCGAAATAGGTGCAGTATCCTTCTTTGGTCTGCAGAAGAAAATAACTGACAAAATCGACGTTTTCAGGAACAGGATCCACATCCAGTGTATAACGGCAATGTCCCTTCAGATAGTCAGAGAGGGCCTGAACCTGCTGATAGACTGAGGTCCGGTCGCTTGTGATCGTGTGCGCCAGGTCGTAGAGCTGAGCGGGAAGATGGGAAGGAAGTCGTGTATAGACTTCGCAGATGCTTTCATAGTCTGCATCCTCTTTGGCACCGCACAGCGTGATCAGTTCCTCGAGTCCATTCAGGCCCAGCCTGGTGAGGGGAGCGCGGACGGTCCATGCGTCCCCGGAAACAAGATCGCGCGTTGTAAAGATTTCTGACGCCTGGTTGAAGTAGGGAACGATATCACCGCTGCAGGACAGATCACGTACTCGCTGGGGAACGAACAGGTCCGAAGCGCTTGAGGAAACCATCTGAACAGATACAGTTTGAGGGGAAAGCAGTGGTGAGTTTGAAAAGACAGCATCCGGGAGAGCCTGGTTAAACACATTGCTGCGGACAGACAGCCAGCGCGGTGAAATCCACAGATAGCGGCGTCCGCTTACGGTGCTGATCCAGTGGGTTCCTGTATATTCATCCTTCGCTGTTCCGCGGAGATAAACAGTGCCCGGTGCTTTGACCACCATCACCAGATGGTCGTCCGGATTCGCAGGACCGCCAAGCCGGTTAGAACCGCTGGGATAGTAACCTTCCGAAGCAAGCGAGAACACATTGCGCGGCTCTGCATAGAAGAAATAATCAAGAACGCGCTGACGGATGGTTTCAGCAGCCTCCTTCAGCGGTTCAATGGTGATGCCGCTTTGTGGAACAAGCAGGAAAGACAAGGCAGTTAAAAGGACGGCCAGGGGCAGGAGAGAGCGGATGCTGACATGAGCGGTCCCCGCATGTCCAGCCATCAGAATGACGGCTATGACAGACGGCACAAGACAGATGAGCAGGAACGGCTGTTTGAGCGACCAGGCATAATACAGAAAAATAAACATCAGAGAGCCCTGGAAGGCGGTGCCGTACTCACGTGATGTACAGAGAAAGGAAAGTCCGGTCAGACAGAGAGCTGTCAGGATGGACACTTCATGGGCGAAAACAGGCACTGCGCCGCGGGCGCCTGAAAACTGGAGCACCACAGCCATCACTGTATCGAAGACGGTCTGAAAGCCTTTCATGGCAATCAGCCAGATGCCGGCGGCGACAGCGCATGAGATGCCAAGCACAAGCGTCATACGTCTTGACAGAGAGCCTGCCAGATACACGACAATGCTGAGAACAAGAACCAGAAATCCCAGGGCGGTATATTCGCTCAGCAGAAGATGAAAGAAGCTGAGAATGAATCCTGTTCCAAAAAGCAGGACCAGAAACGCGCGCCGGAAAGACGGGGTCAATGACAGTCGCAACAGGATTCACCTCCTTGTAGCATTGAAGGGGACAGTCAGTCTGTCTCCAAGGGTGAAACATAGCATACTTCACAGCCTGCCTGCTGCAGACGGGAGACAAAGGGAAGAAGCGCCGGATCGGACGGGTTGACTGTGATCAGATAAAGGCGCAGAGCAGGTCCGATCCGCCGCATCTGACACATGATTTCGACGAGTTCTCCATTCAGTACGGAGGTGATAATGACCGCCGCACCAAAACGCCGAAGCCGCCCTGATTCAATCAGCAGAACCTCCTCAAACGAGGAACCGGTCGTCCATTCCATCCGTGCGAGGTTTTCAGCGATCAGCGTCAGTCCCATCTGTCCCTCGACTTCAGTAGGGTGGGTTCCGAGAAGCGGAAGACGAATGCCGTGGTCCCGCGCGCTTTCCACTTTCATCACAGAAAGGGCGGTTTCCAGCAATGCATCCTGAATACTGGGCGTGGCCGGTTTCTCACAGTTCAGAATGACAAGTGCATCGGGGAGGACAGGCTCCTCAAATTTACGGACCAGCAGTTCCTGCTTCCTCGCCGACAGTTTCCAGTGTATTTTTTTCATGGGATCGCCTGTCTGATAAGAACGGATGTCGGCGGGGCTGGTGATATCTTCATTGGCTTTGGCCATGGTGCCCATGCCGGCTTCGACCTGCGAATAAACCAGGGGCTCCACCTGAAAATCGACAGGAAGAACAAGCAGTTCAGGCAGATTGCGGTTTATCCTGAAATTCCGGGTAAAGATACCGAACACATCATGAATTTCACAGGAATTGATTCCGGGACAGAGGACGCCGGCGTGACGGGTCGTAAAGATCAGGGAAAAGCGTTTTGCCTGCGATGAGCATGGAATTTCCAGGGCATGGGGTGGCGAGTCGTCATCGATGCTGACCAGAAGCTGAATCGGGGATACAGGCAGCAGGGAACGATAGGCTGCAGTGATGACCATCTCCGCCTGTTCTCCTCTGCGGACGTGATCCTGCAGAAACTGCAGCTCGATCTTCACATGCTTTCCGGCAAGACGGACGGAAAGCGGGGCGTAGATGAGCAGAAGGGAACACAGAACAGCAGGTGCCAGAAAAGCAGGAGACCCGGTGGAAAAGGCAAGAAGAAAAAGAAGGAGAGTCGCGCAGAGCAGATAGAGATAACGTTTTGTCATACTCTGACCGGGACGGCAACGTTCTGCAGAATGCGGTGAAGCACCTGCTCGGCCGTCGCGCCTTTCATACGAGCTTCAGGACTGAGAACCAGCCGGTGTGCAACGACCGGCAGACACATATTCTGCACATCTTCGGGAATGATATAATCGCGTCCGCTCAGCAGCGCATAGGCCTGCGCTGCATGCACCAGAGCAATGGCCGCGCGGGTCGAAGCGCCAAGCTGCAGTCCGGGTTCCCGGCGTGTAGCAGCACAGAGTGTGGCAATGTAGGAACGCACTTCAGGGGATGCGTAAACCTGCTTGACCATTTCCTGCATTTCGACAATGTGGGAACCATTGCAGACCGGTGTAATCGTGTCCATGGGACGCTGCACGCCGGAATAACGCTCCAGAACATCCATTTCCTGCTCAATGGTTGGGTATCCCATGGAAATGCGCAGAAAAAAACGGTCCATCTGAGCTTCGGGCAGCGGATAGGTTCCCACAAATTCGCCGGGGTTCTGTGTGGCCAGTACCATGAACGGCTGAGGCAGATAGTGTGTGGTGCCGTCCACGGTCACCTGATGCTCCTCCATGGCTTCGAGCAGTGCGGACTGTGTTCTCGGGCTGGTCCTGTTGATTTCATCCGCGAGGACAATCTGGCTCATGATGGCGCCTTCACGATATTCCATTTCACCGGTTTTGAAATTGACCATGGTGAATCCGGTGACATCAGAAGGCATAAGGTCCGGCGTGAACTGAATTCTCCGGAAGGAACAGTTCAGGGAACGTGCGAGCGCACTGGCGAGTGTGGTCTTTCCGACACCCGGGACATCTTCAATCAGAACGTGGCCCCGGCAGATCAGGGCAATCAGAGCGAGCTGGATGGCATCCTCCTTGCCGACAATAACACGGCTGATCTGATGTTCAAGGGCTGCGATCAGATTGCGGGGTTGAACCATCGAAACACACTTCCTTTTGCTAAATTCAGGTGAATCATACGAATTACCGAGTAATAAGTATACAGAAACAGACGCAACCAGGCAAGTCATTGACTTGACTTGATGGTTCAGGAACTTTAGAATCAGCATATGAACGGAAGGAACATCGGATTTCTTCCCAAAGGATTGCGGAGGCGGAAATGATGAAGCGCATCCTTGAGATGCTTTGTGCAGGGGCTTATATTTCAGGCGAAGAGATGAGCAGGGAACTGGGTATGACACGCGCAGCCGTGTGGAAAAAGATCGAAGCGCTCCGTCTGGAAGGCTGGAATATTGAGAGTGCAGGAAAACGCGGGTATCATCTGGATGCAGGCGACCGGATCGACCCGGTTCTGTGGGAAGGCCTGCTCAGAACACGCGTTCTGGGAAGACAGACCAATTATTATGCCTTTTCACTGGACTCAACCAACCATCAGGTCAAGCAGATGGCGATGCAGGGCTGCGCAGGCGGCAGCCTTGCACTGTGCGAAGAACAGACAGCCGGGCGTGGAAGGCTCGGCAGAACCTGGGTTTCCAGTCCCGGTGTGGGCCTGTGGCACTCTCTGCTGCTGCGGCCGCAGCTGAAACCGGCGCAGGCTCCGCTTGTTACCTTTGCCTGTGCCTGTGCGATGGCTCTGGCCCTGGAGAAACGGGGTATCAGGGGTGTGCGCATCAAATGGCCCAATGACCTGATTCTTGAAGGAAAGAAGATCTGCGGCATTCTCAATGAAGTGTGCTGTGATATGGACCAGATTGAATATCTTGTCCTTGGGGTGGGACTCAATGTGCGCAAAGGCTCTGTGCCGGAAGAGCTGAGAGACAGAGCGGGGTGTCTGGAGGATTTCTGTGTGCCGCCAAAGCGCAGGGAAATCCTTGAAGACTATCTCCTGGAGATGGAAAACATCATGCAGAACCTGGAATGCAGTGGATTTGAGGCCCTGGAGGCTGTCTATCGCGGGATGAGCTGCACTCTGGGAAGCAGAGTGCAGGTGATCGGAGCCGAAACCTTCGAAGGAACAGCAAAGGATATGGATGCAACCGGCGCGCTGCTTGTTGAAGATGAGGAGGGGCACATGCATCGTGTGCTTGCCGGGGATGTCTCTGTGCGCGGGGTGATGGGATATGTCTGATGTTCGCGGAGTCGGTCTTGATCTGTGTGAAATCGCCAGAATGGAGAAACTGCTGGACAGACCAGCGTTTTTGAAGAAGGTTCTGACAGAAAAGGAACAGGAATATATTGCGTCGCGGGGAAAAATGGCGGCAGAATCCATGGCAGCCATGTGGGCAGCCAAGGAGGCCTGCCTGAAAGCGTTTGGAACCGGGATTACAGTTCCATTGACTGAGGTCGAAGTGCTGCACGATGAAGGACGCCCATATTATTCGCTGCATGGAAAAGCACAGGAAATGCTGGGGAACGGCCAGCTGTTTCTCAGTATCAGCCATGAGGCAGGCATGGCTGCTGCATTCTGCATATGGACGCTCTGATTGCCTGGTGCCTCTGGAATGAATGGAACAAATATGAAGAAAGCGCCGGAATTCTGATCCGGCGCTTTCGTGTTTCATGGAATCAGGGCTGGGGTGCAGGGGTTTCAATCGGTATTGGGGAGGCAAGTTCCTGTGCATAAAGCACTTCAAGTGTTTTCACGTCGGCAGTACCGGTCTGTCTGAGACCGTTTGCTTTCTGGAAAGCCTTGACTGCGGCAATGGTGCCGGCGAGATAGGTTCCTGAGCATTTGCCTGAATAGTATCCGAGTTCTGTGAGTTTTTTCTGCATCCAGTATACAGCTTCGGAAGAATTGTTTTTCTGGAGCTTTTCAAGAGGAAGCGGCGGCTCAGCCCCGGAGATATAGACAGGCTCAGCTGTGGGCTGCGGTGTTTCGACAGGGAGCATATTTTTTTTGTTCAGAGAAGGCTTTGCAACGGAGGCCCGCAGCTCAGGGTCAGCAGGAAGGTCTTCTGTGATGGTAACAACGGTTCCCTTGCCAACGTTATCATAAATCCATTTGGCGTCGGAAACGAGGAGCCGGATACAGCCGTGGGAAGCACGCTGGCCGAGCATATTATAGCTCTTGATGGAGAGGGACTTGGTATCGACACGTGCGTAGATGACGGAATGGAAGGCGATTTCAGACGTGATCTGGGTCCAATACTGTGCATAATCGCCCCACTTGGGGAAGAAGCACCAGCGCGCCTTTCTTCCGTTCAGGGTAAAGTCACCGATGGAGCTGGGGTTTTTCTTGGTTCCGGAAGAGCAGATCATCTGGCGGACCACTACCGTGTATTCACCTTCCGCGTCACGGCTGTAGACGGTGACAACCTGGTTGGTGACATCGACTGTAATATGGAAGGGGACAGGTTCCGGCGTGGCTGCCGGTACCGGCGTATCGCCCGGAAGCACAATGGAAGCGGTGTTAAACAGAAGATCCCAGGTTTTCTTTCCAACAACGCCGTCAACTTTAAGTCCGTTCTGCGTCTGAAACGCCTTGACAGCATTTCGGGTGTTTCCCTGGAAGTTTCCGGACACCGGTCCCTCGTAATATCCGAGATCCGTCAGCCGCTGCTGAAGCAGCTTGACATTTTTTCCGGAAGAACCATAGGCCAGGCGCTTTTTATAAGCAACCGTTTCAATGGCATCCGGATTGTTGCCGTCAACAATTTCACTGTCCCTTTCAGGCTCAGGCGTAATGACAGCGGCGCCGGAACGGGAACGCGCATCGGAAGAATAGATCAGTCCCTGTGTATCGCTGTCTGCTTCCCCGGTGGCAGTCAGTCCCATTTTTACCTGGAATGCGCTGACCGCCTCAGATGTTGCATCCAGATAAACGCCTGTGATTTTTCCGGTGTAGTACCCAAGGATCGTCAGACGGGTCTGCAGGCGGGTCACATCTGTACCGGATGAACCGACGTGAAGGGGACGATAAAGGGTGGCGAATACAAGGGCCTGCGTGGTGGAATCAGCCTGACCGGATTCTTCAAGACCAAAGTCCTTCTGAAACGCACTGACTGCTGATTTCGTGGTCTCTCCATAACGTCTGGTAATCTGCCCGCTGTAATATCCCAGCTCGGCAAGATGCGTCTGGAGTTCCTTGACATCCGGTCCCATATCATTGAGAACGAGTGTACGCGCCTCTTCGTCCGATTCAATGACTGTGCTATCCGTTTCAAACGGAATATCCTCTGCCGAGGCCGTCAGACGGCAGAGCGGCTCCATGCAGGGAACCAGACTGAGGAACAGAACAAACAGCAGGGAAACAAAACGCTTCATGAAACAATCTCCTCAAAAAAGACATAGGAATACCATTAAATTTTATAAGAAATGACATAAAATTTCAATACTTCGACATAAAAAGTTACATATTCATGGCAAATCCATAGAATCAGCAGACTGCGCGGACAGATACAGGAGAAAAACAAGAATAAGATTGACAGAAAAAGGCGAAGATGTTAGACTTTTTGCAAGCCCGAAATGGGAAGTGAAATTGTGAAGAAGGAGAGCTCGAACATGAAGCAGCATGGAACGATCGCGATGACCATGATGATGTGCATGCGCCGCATGTGCATGTTTTGCCATGTCCGCAGCTCGATGGTCACTCGTTCCCATTGATGATGGTTGAAATCCATCCGGGAGGGCGCCTCGAGGCGGTCCTCTCTATTTTTATTTTCGGGCGGTTTTCCTTTCCCGTTGTTGGAGTCGAGACGCATGCGGTGCAAGCCGCATGAGACTCTGAAAAAATTTTTTAAAAGGAGCGTACTATCATGAAAAAGCTGACTGCACTGGTTCTTGCCCTTGTACTTTGCCTGACAGCCTCCCTGGCACTGGCTGATACCGTGAAGATCGCGGTTCCCAACGATGCCACGAATGAAGGCCGTGCTCTGCTTCTTCTGCAGGCGTATGGCGTTCTGAAGCTGGATGAGAATGCAGGCATCACTGCAACGGTGGCTGACATCGTGGAAAATCCGCTGAATATTGAGTTTGAAGAAGTCGAAGCCGCCATGGTACCCAATGTCCTGCCGGATGTTGACTACGGCATCATCAACGGCAACTATGCCCTTGCTGCTGAACTGAACACTGCACTGCTTTATGAAAACAGTGAATCTCCTTATGTCAATGTAGTGTGCGTCAAGGGCGGAAACGAGGAAACGGATGCTGCCAAGGCGCTGGCTGCTGCGTGCCTGAGCCAGAAGGTTGCGGATTATTTCCAGAACTATGAAGGCACGGCGATCGCTGTCATCGACAGTCCGACTGATGGATATGATGCAACCGTCGATTATGCTGCACTCGCCGGAACAACCATAAAGGTTGCCTGCACGCTGGATCCGCATTCCTATGTGCTTGAGATTGTGAAAGGCATCCTGGCTGAGAAGGATGTCAACCTGGAAATCATTGTGGTGGACGACTATGTCACTCCGAACACCATGGTGGATGCAGGCGACGTGTTTGCCAACTTCTTTGCCCACCTGCCCTATCAGGATGACTTTAACGCTCAGAACGGAACCAACATTGTTAGCATCGCCGGTGTTCATGTGGAACCCATGGGTCTGTATGCCGGCAAGCAGGCGGACCTTGCTGCCCTGAATATCCAGTAAGCAAAACGGTACCTACGAAGTCTCGCCGGAATGGCGAGACTTTTTATTGCGAATTCAACACCTGTGAGATATAATGGCTCGAAGCATGCAAGGATGGAGGCAGGTACATTGATTCAGCTGAAAAACCTTTCCAAGCATTTTACAACGGTCGATGGGCCGGTGGATGCACTTCGGCACATCAATCTGACTGTGAATGACGGCGACATCTACGGGATTATTGGCATGAGCGGGGCAGGGAAAAGCACGCTTGTCCGCTGCATCAACATGCTCGAGCGGCCTACTGAGGGCAATGTCATTCTTGACGGAAGAGACCTGGGCACACTGAGTACGGCGGAACTGCGTGAAGTGCGCCGCAAAGTGACTATGATTTTCCAGGGCTTTAATCTGTTAATGCAGCGGACCTGCCTGAAGAATGTGATGCTTCCCCTGAAACTGATTCATATGCCGAAACAGCAGGCAGAAAAACGTGCGATGGAGCTTCTGGAACTGGTCGGGCTTCCGGACAAGGCAAATTCTTATCCCGCTCAGTTGTCCGGTGGACAGCAGCAGCGTGTCGCCATTGCCCGTGCACTGGCGACTGAACCGAGACTGCTGCTGTGTGATGAAGCAACTTCTGCCCTGGACCCAAAGACCACCCATGCCATTCTGGAGCTGATTCGCGACATTAACCGCAAGATGGGGATTACAGTCATCGTGATTACCCATCAGATGAGTGTCGTGCAGGAAATCTGCAACAAGGTTTCCATCCTTGAGCATGGTGAAGTCGTTGAAGAGGGAGAAGTCAGCGAGGTGTTCTCCAATCCGCGGTCCAATGCGGCGAAGAACCTGATCTATCCTGAAATGGCGGACGGGAACAGTCTGGTATCGGAAGGCGGACAGAAGATTCGGGTTATTTTCAACGGTGCAATGGCATCCAAAGAACCTTTGATTGCCAAGATGGCGGTGGACTGCGGCATACTTGCAAGCATACTCGGTGCATCGACGCGTTCCGTCGGTGACCGGGCGTACGGCTATATTCTGCTGGACATTCCGGGAACGCCGGCCGATCTTGCAAAAGCTGTCAGTTATCTGAGCCAGATGCCGGATGTCATCGTGCAGGTTGAGGCGGAATATGAGCAGAAGGAGGCAGCAAGAGAATGAATTTTGCCAATGCATTTACGCCGGAGAGAATGCAGGAAGCATGGAAAGTCCTGCTGACAGAGTTCCCTTTTGCGATCTGGGAAACCATTTATTCTACGCTTCTTGCGACGCTCATGGCCATTGTGATCGGGCTTCCGCTCGGTGTCATTCTGGTGACAGGGGAAGCGAAAGGCATCCGTCCGCTTCCCAAACCGCTGATGAGCTTTCTGAATCTGCTGATTAATCTGCTCCGTTCTGTACCATTCATCATTCTGATGGTCATGATTATCCCGCTGACCCGTGCCATCGTCGGCACTTCAGTGGGCACGCTCGCATCCGTGGTTCCGTTGACGGTGGCTGCTTTTCCGTTTATTGCACGCCTTGTTGAAAGCAGCCTTCGTGAGATCAACCCCAATATCATTGAAACGGCACAATCGATGGGCGCAACCCCGATGCAGATTATTCTTCATGTGCTGCTTCCGGAAAGTGTGCCGAGCCTGATTACCAATTTTACGCTTGCCATTACTACGATCATGGGTTATACCGCGATGAGCGGCGCCGTTGGCGGCGGCGGCCTGGGAAAACTGGCTCTGGCGTATGGCTATCAGCGATACCGCTATGCGGTTCTTTATCTGGCCGTGATTGTTCTGGTTCTCATTACACAGGTGATCCAGTCGTTTGGCACCTGGCTGGCGCGCAAGTGCGATAAGAGACTGAAACACTGAGAAAACGAAGATATCTGATCCGGAAGAAACAGGGATGCCGTGCTCAGCGAAAGGCAGCCCTGTTTCTTCACATTTGCCGGACGGTGTGGTAATATGAAGCATCTGTGCATGAAAGGAGGGTGTGCTCTGGACCGATTTGTACTGAAAGCACCTTATGCGCCAAGCGGTGACCAGCCTCAGGCCATTCAGGCTTTGGCTGACGGCATAGAGAAAGGCATGAAGAATCAGGTGCTCCTTGGCGTGACAGGGTCGGGTAAAACATTTACCATGGCATCCGTGATTGAACGGATTCAGAAGCCGACACTGGTGATTGCGCACAATAAGACGCTGGCAGCTCAACTCTGTACCGAGCTCCGTGCTTTTTTTCCTGACAGCCGTGTGGAATATTTTGTGAGCTATTATGACTATTATCAGCCTGAGGCCTATATTGCTTCTTCGGACACATATATCGAAAAGGATGCGTCGATCAATGAAGAGATCGACCGTCTAAGACACAGTGCAACAGCTGCTTTGCGTGAACGGAGAGATGTGATTATTGTTGCATCCGTCAGCTGCATCTATTCGATGGGCGATCCCAGCGAATATGAAGGACAGATGATTTCACTGCGTCCCGGAATGACGCTTGACCGGGACAGGCTGATTCGAAGGCTGATTGATATTCAGTACGAGCGAAACGATATCGATTTTGCCCGCGGTACCTTTCGGGCAAAAGGGGATGTCCTTGAGATTATCCCTGCGGGTGAATACAATCATGCACTTCGCATTGAATTTTTCGGGGATGAGATCGACCGGATCGCAGAGATTGATTCTACCACGGGTCATGTGTTAACGACACTGGAACATGCCAGTATTTATCCCGCAACGCATTATGCTACCGACCCGGAACATATGGAGGAAAAACTGCAGGTTATTGAGCAGGACCTGAAAGAGCGGGTCCGCTACTTTGAGGAAAACGGAAAGCCGCTTGAAGCCGAGCGTATTGCACAGCGTACAACATACGATCTGGAAATGATGCGCGAAATCGGCTATTGTCAGGGAATCGAGAACTACAGCCGATACTTCGACGGAAGAAAACCCGGAGATGCGCCGTACTGTCTTCTGGACTATTTTCCTTCTGATTTCCTTTGCATGATTGACGAAAGTCATGTTACCATACCCCAGATCCGAGCCATGTACAACGGTGATCGGGCCAGAAAAACCACACTTGTGGAGTATGGATTCCGCCTCCCGTCTGCCTACGACAACCGGCCGCTTCTGTTTGATGAATTCACGCAGCGGATTCATCAGACCATTTATGTTTCTGCCACACCCGGCGTCTATGAAATGGGGCTGGCTGAACAGGTGGTGGAACAGATCATTCGCCCTACCGGACTGCTCGATCCGGAAGTGGTTCTGAAGAAGGCGACCGGGCAGGTTGACGATCTGGTGGGTGAGATCCACCGGGTGGTTGAGAAAAAGGGCAGAGTGCTGGTGACGACCCTGACGAAACGGATGGCCGAGAGTCTGACGGATTATCTGCAGGAGCTGGGCATCCGCGTGCGCTACCTGCACAGTGATATTCTGACCATTGAGCGGATGGAACTGATTCGTGATCTGCGAAAGGGCGAATATGACGTCCTGGTGGGCATTAACCTGCTCAGAGAAGGGCTGGACCTTCCTGAAGTCCAGCTGGTTGCCATCCTGGATGCTGACAAGGAGGGCTTCCTCAGGTCAGAAACGACCCTGATCCAGACGATTGGACGTGCTGCGCGAAACGTGGAAGGCCGTGTGATCCTCTATGGCGATATCATGACCGAAAGCATGGAGAAAGCGATTACCGAGACCAATCGCCGGCGGGCCCTCCAGAAAGCCTACAATGAGGCGAATGGGATTACACCGGAAACGGTGCGTTCCAGCATACGGGAAGTTCTTGAGATCACCAGGCAGGTGACTGAGACACTTCCGCCTGAAGTGAATGACGAAGAACGGGAAGAACTGATTCGTCAGATCGAAGATCAGATGCTGTCGGCTGCAGCTGCACTGGAATTCGAGAAAGCAGCGAAACTCCGTGACCAGTTGCTCAGCCTGAAAGGTGAAGCCCCTGTGAAACCGCAGATTCAGCAGAGACGCGGACGGTCATCCCGTGCGAGAAAATCAGAACACTGATCAGATTTCTGAAAGGAATTAAAAGATGAAAAAAAAGAGGAATGGACAGGCAGGATGGTTCCTTGTCCCGGTACTGATTGCACTTCCGGTCATAGCGGGTCTGATCTATACCTATATAAAGTATGGTCAGACGATTTCAGAATTGCTGCTGGCAGCATGTAAAGTGGTGATTATCAGATGAAAATCATTGGACGTATATTCAGCTGCATTTTTGCATTTGTGCTGGCGGTGGCTGTTCTTGGAACACAGCTGGGTGTTCTGGCTCACCATATTGTAACAAGCCGGGAGTTCTATAAGCAGCCGGCCCGGGGAATACGAAACGAGCAGCTGGGAAGAATGAATGAACTTGTCGGAGCCCTTTCCAATCAGTATGGGTTTGATCCTGCGGCCCTGTCTTCGGAAATCAACAGAGAAACCTTTAATCGGTACGGAGATGAAGTGGTTGGTTTTCTTGGATCTCTGCTGAAGGAACAGCAGGATGAGGAAGCCGAACTGATCTTCCCGTATTTCATGACCACAAACCTGATTGATACAGTCCGCGATGATGCAGGATTCCAGGCGAGGGTCGAGAAAGGCCTGCAGAGAACGGTCTCTCAGAATGAAATCGTGACACCGGTTGAACAAATGGCGCAGAAGCTGATTTTCCCTGTCCGTCCCCAGCTGATTATTGCGGGTTACAATATGGCGTCTGAGAAAGTCAATATACCGGATATGATTCGACTGCTGGACAAATGGTGGCTGATTCCTGCTGCCGGTGTTGTGCTTATCCTGCTGATTCTTCTGTGTGATCACAAAAACTTTGCGGCATGGACAGGAAGCGGGCTTGCTGGAGGCGCGCTGATGGTTGTATCTGCCCTGATTATGGGTAAAGCCATTGGTTTTTCCTCTTTCGTTGCGCAGATTAATCCTCTGTTTGCCAGATATCTGAATCTGATCTGGAAAAACATGTGGATGACGGCGGCTGTTTATGCGGCAGTTGTGCTTTTGGCCGGTCTGGCGCTGATTTGGTTCCATGTGCGCGGCAAGAGGACAGCAGCATGAAAAGAGTAGTCAGCAGGTTTCATGTCGGGTCCGAAAAAGGCGGCAGAAACACACTCACCTTTGGATTTGTTTCGGATCTTCATAATGGAAACTATCGCGAGTGGCTCTCTTTACTTTCAGGTGTGGATGCGATTCTTGTAACCGGGGATCTGCTCGACCGTCACAGGCCGGGGATGGGCAATGCCTGCGCTTTTATTCATGATGCGCCGGAAATTGCACCGGTTTTCCTTTCTCTGGGTAATCATGAAACCCGCTCCGCAGACGGGCCGGAATTCCGGAATGCGCTGAAAAAAAGCAGGGTGACCCTGCTTGACGATCAGTTTATTGATTACAAAGGAATTGTCATCGGCGGGCTTTCCTCCAGAGAGCGGGAATCCCATAAGCTTGCACCGGAGCTGATTCCTGATATGAAACAGTTTGTGCAGCGCATGTCTCTTGCGGCGGGATATAAAATCCTCCTGTGCCATCATCCGGAATATTATGATGTCTGCGTACGCGGACAGGGGATTGATCTGACGCTTTCCGGTCATGCGCATGGCGGCCAGGTCGAACTGTTTGGACAGGGACTTTATGCACCGGGACAGGGGCTGTTTCCCAAATATACGCATGGTTTTTATGATCAGGGAAAACTGCTCGTCAACCGTGGTATTACAAATTCCACCCGGGCGCCACGTCTCTGGAATCCGTGCGAGCTGATCATTTTAACAGTTGCATACTGAAGCACGGCAAAAAACAGCGAAATGCCCATGAGCATTCCGCTGTTTTTTTGCCGTGCATGCAGGATAGCTGAAGGTCAAATTGGTTATGGGTCGGGGAAAGAAAGTGAAATGCACATGCCGTCTGTGGCACACTCGGTGGATGGAAAAATGTCCACCGCATTGGGAAGGCTTTCTTCCGGGGTTTCCATGGAGGTGGAAAAATGCGTAAGGATCAGATGAGCGGCCTGTGCATCCCTTGCAAGTGTGGCAGATTCACGAAACAGCATATGGTGGTTTTTCATTGCAAGAGGAAGCTTGTCTTCTTCTCCATACATGCCCTCCAGAATTAAGAGATCGGTTCTGAAGGCGTTGGACAGAATGCTTTCTGTAGGACGTGTATCAGATGCATAGGTGAAAGAGATCCCTTTTCGCTCTCCTTTCTGAACCTCAGCGGGGAGAACAGTTCTTCCATTGACAAGGACGGAAGAGCCGTGCTGCAGGATTTTCCACATTTCAACAGGTACCTGGAGCTTTCTGGCTTTATCGGGATCAAATTCCGGCATTCTTTTCAGAGAAAAAGCGTAACCGAGGCAGGGGATCCCATGATCAAGGGGAAAAGCCCGAATATCAAGACCAATGGCAGAAAAAGAGGTTTCTGTCATTGGGAGCTCATGGAGTATGAGATGATAGGGAAGCTGCGGAGCGATGACGCGCAGTCCATCGATTACACGCTGCAGGCCGTAAGGACCATAAATATGGAGCGGCTCTTCTCTTCCGGCTTTGGCAAGTGCGAGGAGGAAACCCGGGATGCCGGAACAGTGATCGGCGTGAAAATGCGTGAGTAACAGTGCATCAATGCAGCGAAAGCCCCAGCCCAGACGCATGATACCGATCTGAGTGCCTTCACCGCAATCCAGAAGGATAGATCGGCCATCGACACGTATATACAGACTGGCCAAAGCACGGTTCGGCATGGGAATGGAACCGCCGGTTCCCAGAAAGCAAAGGTCGAGCATTGCCACCATCCCTTCAATACATAAAAAAGCACATGATGATGTTCGCGTTCCATGCGGAAAAATCCTTCCGGGGGGAAAGAAAAACCGCAGACAAATCTGTCTGCGGAAAATGGTCAGGGGCGAATCATTATTTGAAGCGTTTAATGGACTTGAGAATCCGTTCGCCGATCAGAATAGCAATCACGACGCAGAGAACACATTCGATTGCCATATAAGAGCCATTGTAGGCAAAGGAGTAGGTCCATGCTTCGAGACCGGTGCGCCCGTCGGCCCAGAAAAAGACACCTGCCAGTACAGCCGCGATATACCGGCCGAGAGAAGCGACAAATGCACCCAGGGCAAGTCCGGCTTTTTGATCAGACATATTGCGGAAAAGTCCTGCCAGTCCAAGCATGGCAAATGCGAGGGGGTAATCAAAGATAAACTGAAGTACATTCAGGAACCAGCCGCCGAACAGATAATCCAGGATGCCATACAGTGCACCGAGAAGCAGTCCGGGTCCGACGCCATAGATATAGGCAAACAGGATCAGGGGCAGCATGCTTGCAGGCGTGACAGAACCGCCGTTGGGCATTGTGAAGAGACGGATTCGGCTCAGCACGACGGTCAGCGCCATGCACATGGCACCGACAGAAAGCATCTGTGTAGTCCAGACGGTCTTTTTGCCTTTGTTGGTTACAAAGTACACGATCGAAGCTGCAAGCATGACAACAATCAGAATGTATCCCCAGGCCGGAAGTTCACTGAACTTCCGGAATACATCGTGAAACCAGGACGGATTCGAGGCTTCGGCTTCTTCAGCGTATGCAGTGGTCAGGAACAGGGACATAGAAAAAACCTCCTTCTATTGCATCCCAAATAATAAAACCCGCGAATACGCGGGAAAGCTGATGCAGACAGCCGGAGGCTGTATGTCCGCTTCCCTACGGTAGGATGACCTACACAGGTTCCAAGGGTCAGATTCACATCTTCTCAGCAGCAGTCATGCCGCACCCCCAGCGGTGGATGCAATTGTCGAAATATATTATATAGAACAGGCAGAGAATGTCAATAGTTCCGGGAGACTGTAAACAAGCCTGAACAAATGCCCCTGCCAGGAGTGGCATGAAGAAAGAGGGCGGTGCACAGACTGACCGGCCCCCCGCGCGTCTCATGTATGGACGAAATGCTGATTTGCGCAAACAGGACGGTTGATGTATGATATCTGCGTAGTAATAGAAACTGACAGGAGGGCGCATGAATCACTTTTTTGCATATATGTCCCGGCTGAAACTGATTCGCCGATGGAGTCTGATGAGAAATACGCAGCCGGAAAATGATGCAGAACACTCGCTTCAGGTTGCAATGATAGCACATGGAATCGCTTTGATTGCGAAACAGAGATATTCCAGAGAAGTCGATGAGGAACACGTCGTGACACTGGCAGTATATCATGATGCGAGCGAAGTTCTGACCGGAGACCTGCCCACCCCGGTGAAATATTATTCCAGGGAAATGCGCGATGCGTTTTACACTGTGGAAGATCAGGCAGTGAAGAGACTTTCAGCCATGCTTCCGGAAGATCTGAGAGATTCCATTGAAGCATGCATGTCAGAAAACGGAACCTATGAAAGAACGATTGTAAAAGCTGCAGACCGGATCAGTGCGTATACAAAATGCATTGAAGAACAGCGTGCAGGCAATCATGAATTTGATGCGGCTGCTATAACGATTCGAAAGTCCATTGAAGCTATGGACCTGCCTGAGGTACAGGACTTCATGAGAGAAATGGTGCCTGCGTTTGCACTGACACTGGATGAACTGAATAAACCGGAGGGTTGCTGATGGTCCTGGGCATGAGTTCTGCTGCCTTCTATGCAAGGATGAATACAGAAGATGCAGCTGGACATCTGAGACAATTTACGGTTGATACCTGTGAAGTTTTTCTGGAAACATTCAGCGAATACAATCAGTCGTTTGGAAAGACTGTCAGAGAACATCTGGGTGCGCTTGAGTGCATTTCTGTGCATCCAAAAGGAACACAGTTCGAGTCGGACCTGTTTGCTTCGTATGCCAGGCAGCGGGAAGATGCGCTGCACATTTTTGAAGGCGTTTGTGCTGCCGGGGAGGCGCTTGGTGCGTCATTCTATGTGCTGCATGGACCACCCGGGTTCAAAAGCAGACTGCGACCGGAGAAAATACGCAATCTGCCGGTGGTATTTCCTGAAATGCAGAAAGTTGCAGCCGATCACGGGATGGAAATTCTGTGGGAAAACGTTTCATGGTGTGCATGCAATGAACCCGAAGATGTCGGCACACTGCTGGACATGTTTCCGGATCAGCGGTTTGTCCTTGACATTAAGCAGGCATTGCATGCCGGAGTCGATCCTTTCCTGATGGCTGAGGTGATGGGAGAGCGTCTGGCACATGTTCATGTGCTGGACTGGGATGCAGAAGGAAATTTGCTGCTGCCAGGGGAAGGTGTGTTTTCCTTTGAAAGACTGTTTGCATGGCTGCACAAAATAAACTATCAGGGTGCTGTAATACTGGAACCATACAACCACTTGACGGTCGACGAAAAGCGCCTTGAACAGAGTCTGATGTATTTGAGAAACATGATTGCGCATCCCCAATGGACGTGATATGATTTGACTGATTACAGATTGGAGGAAATGAAGCATGAATTTGGTTAAGAGGCTGCTGTCAGGATTCCTTGCTCTTTTGATGATCGGTGGCATTGTTCCTGCTTTCGCTGAAGAAGAGGAAGAAGAACTGTCATTTGATGATATGGTCACAGAAACAGAAGAAGAAAACTTTGATGAGTTTATGGACTGGACGATTACCGATTCGGTGCAGGAAACCATTGAAGACATCGATAACTGGGAAGTCGACACTTCTGTCAATCCGGATGACCTGGAGTTGAATAAGGAACTGCCCGAGAATGTGGTAAACATTCTTATGATCGGGATTGACACACGGTCAAAAAAGATGGACAGCGATGCAGGACTCCAGCATAATGACGTGAACATGATTCTTTCCATCAATACAGAAACGGGTTCTATTAAACTGACCAGCATTCTTCGCGATATGTATGTCACGATCCCTGGATACAAGAATAAATCGAGAATCAACAATGCCTATGCGCGTGGCGGCGGACAGCTTGCGATGCGTACGGTGAACCATAATTTTAACCTGAATATCCAGCATTATGTGACCATCAATTTCTATGGACTCGCTTCTATCATCGAATCAATCGGCGGCATTGATGTGGAGATGACAAAAGGTGAGGCCTATGCTATCAACCATTACATCAAAGAGCATCCGCCAGTATATGATACGAAAGACGGCAGCGAGAGAACGCCTCTGGAAGTGGTTGAGGGTACACAGCACCTGGACGGCATTCAAGCTGTTATGTATGCCCGTCTCAGAACCGGTATGAAGACCGGCAACGGCGATTTTAACCGTACTGCCAGACAGAGAAAGCTGCTGGAACTTCTCCTGAAAAAGATTATGCAGGATATGAGCATGAATCGCCTGAGCGAATTGATAACCACGACGCTTCCGTATGTCACAACCAATGTCAATGGTGGTACGATTCTCAGTCTGGCGTATGCTGTCCTGTCAAGTGACATTATTTCCAGGGCACATAATGGGGAGGAACTGATTGCCCAGCACAGAGTTCCGATGGATAAAACATACAAATACCTGGATGTGGAAGGCAGCAGCGTAATTAATCTTTCAAGTGACAACTGGAAAACGAATATCAATGCTCTTCATGCCTTCATTTATGGTGAGTAAATCCAGCGAAAATGAATGAAAATCTGAATAGTGTGGACTTGTGGAACAAAGCCTTGCGATGGACGCAAGGCTTTTTCCGAATGATTAAACGGACACAACAGCACGGGAAATATAAAAAACACGAACGATTTTCAAATGTGACAAAATGATGTTCATTTATGACAAAACAGAAACAAAAATGTGACTTTTTGTATGAAAATCCCTTGACACGGAATTGTGAACGTGGTATTATCCCACATGCTGACTCGAGAGAGCACAGCACATGAACCTTGAAAACGATACAGAACAAAAGTCATCTAAACAGATGACGCGCAATCAAAGAGACAGTGATTCCGATGAGTGACATTCAGCCCGAGAGGGTATGAATAGAAACAGGAT
>Ga0129307_1001566_pt1 | contig 23220 bp, 17 predicted proteins | sample P1105metagenome_FD_94437 | JGI IMG/M metagenome (GOLD analysis project Ga0129307, IMG submission 94437) | Capybara group fecal microbial communities from Wisconsin, USA - P1105 metagenome | ecosystem: Host-associated > Mammals > Digestive system > Large intestine > Fecal | place: USA: Wisconsin... | reverse complement strand
CCTTCCTTCAGATTCCGCCTCGCGACGGACACCCTTGGCTTTGGCTATGTCCTTCCCACTGCCGGGCGGACTCGGGACTTTCACCCGTTAGAACGTGCGCTCGCCGGGCGCACCAAAAAAGCACGGGACGCCTTCCGATTCCGGAAAGCATCCCGCGCTTTGTCCCTTACTCCGCCAGCAATCCGCGCCGCCTGAGGCGCGAGAGAAACACGAAGCACACGATGATCTGCACGATGGTGGAGCACGGCACGCTCAAGCCGATGTAGAACAGCCGCCCCGTCGTGACGCTCATGTACCACGCGACGGGGATGCGGATCAAAAACGCCGCGGCGATCCCCTGCGCCATGACGAACGCCGTGCGCCCGAGCCCGTTGTAAAAGCCGATGAAGCAGAACAGGAAGCAGGTGAACAGGCAGTCGACGGCATAGGCGCGCAGGTAGTCGAAGCCCGCGAGGATGATGTCCTCATCCCGCGCGAAGATGGCGCAGAGCAGGTCGCCGCGGAAGAACGCGGCGCAGAACATCGCCACGCCGAACGCCGTGGACAGGGCGATGGCGGTCCTCAGCCCGCGAAGCGCGCGCTCCGGCTTCCGCGCGCCGGTGTTCTGGGCGACGTAGGCGCTCATGGACTGCATAAACGCCTCCGGCACCAGCATGATGAACGCGCAGACCTTCTCCGCCACGCCGACGCCCGCCGAGGCGATCAGCCCCAGCCGGTTGGTGATGGCGAGGATGACGAGGAACGACAGCCCCACCAGCAGGCTTGACAGGGCGATCGGCGCGCCGAAGCGCGTGATGCGCCGCGCGATCGCGCCGTCGGGCCGAAGCTCCCGCCGCGTCATGGTAAAGGGCAGCGTCCGCCGCCGGAGCAGGAGGAGCGAGGCCAGCACGCTCACCGTCTGCGAGGCGACCGTGGCGATGGCGGCGCCCGCCGCGCCCATGCCGAGGCCTCGGATGAGCAGCAGGTCGCCCGTGATGTTGCACACGCTGGCGATGGCGACGGTGATGAGCGGCGTGCGCGAGTCGCCCATGCCGCGCATGACGCTGCCGAGCACATTGTAGGCGACGATCATGACGCTGCCGCCGCCGCAGATGGCGAGGTAGCGCCGCGTCTCCGCGAACGCCTCCGCCGGCGCGTTCATCGCCCGCGCCAGCGCGCCGGAGAACAGCGTGATCAGCGCCGTCAGCGCAACGCCGATCACGAAGAACATGACGATGCTCGTGCCGATGATCTTCCCGCCGGACGCACGGTCGCCCTCGCCGAGCTTCTGGCCCAGCAGGATGGTCGTGCCCATCGCAAATCCGCCGATGAGGCCGGTGAGCGTCAGCATGACCTGCGAGCCGATCGCAACGCCGGACACGTCCGCCGCCGCGGCGTACTTCCCGACCACCAGCAGGTCGACCGCGCCGTAGAGCGCCTGCAGAAACAGCGCCAGCAGGATCGGCAGCGAAAAGCGCAGCAGCGGCCCGACGATCGGGCCCGTGGTAAAATCCGTTTCGGTTCTCATCGTATCGTTTCCCCTTTCCCAAGGCGAAAGCCGGATAAGAGAACAGGCATCTCAACCTGTCGCCTTATCCGGCTCGTCATGTCCAGCTTCGGTCGTTCTTTCTGCGTTACGCCTTCCAGAGCGAGTGAAGGTTGCAATAGGCGTAGACCGCCTCGACCTCGTCGCCCTCGCAGAGCATGAAGCACGCCTTGGGCGCATCGCCGGGCTTGAGGGTCTTGCGCTGGTTGCCCTGCTTGGTCTGGATCGAGATCCACTCGATATAGTGCACGTCGAGCATCGGATGCTCCACCGCGCCGACCGTGACAGTGACCTTGTTCCCCTCCACGGTGTAGACCGGGACGTGCTTTTCGTGCGCGCCGTCGCTCGTGCCGGGGACGAGCTCCTTCATCGGCTTGCCGCAGCAGGTGATCGGGCAACCCTCCACCTTGACCGCCGCGATCATGTTGCCGCAGTGCTCACAGATATAGAATTTCTGCTCCATACTTCGCTCCTCCTTATATATATGTTGTACCTATTATATCGGACCGGGCGGACCGGCGCAAGTACAAATTCGCATCGCCGCCGCAATCCGGTTTACGCCTGCTCGAAAACGGTCTTCATCATCTTGTAGGTCATGTAGCAGTCGAGCTTGGCGACCGTCTCGCGCGGGGCGTGCATACTCAGCACGGGCACGCCGGCGTCGAGGGTGTCGATGTTGCGCTCCGCCATGAACTTGGCGACGGTGCCGCCGCCGCCCGCGTCGGTCTTGCCCAGCTCCGCCATCTGCCAGAACACGCCGTTGTCGTTGAGCAGCTTGCGGATCTTGCCCACGACCTCGGCGGAGGCGTCGCTCGCGGAGGACTTGCCGCCCGAGCCGGTGTACTTGCACAGGCCCACGCCGTAGTTGATGAACGCGGCGTTCTTCTTGTCGTAAACGTCGGCAAAGTTCGGGTCATACGCCGCGGTGACGTCGGCGCTGAGGCAGAACGAGTGCGCAAAGCACTCGGCAAGGCTGACGCCCTGACTGTCGCACAGGTCGCCCATAAACTTCTCGAACGCGGCGGACTTCATGCCGCTGACGCCCTCGGAGCCGATCTCCTCCTTGTCTGCGAAGATGCACACGGCGGTCTTTTTGGGCGCTTTCGCGTCAAAAATGCCCGCCAGCTCCGCGTAGGCGCAGACGCGGTCGTCATGACCGTAGCCGGAGATGAAGCTGCGGTCGAAGCCCACGTCGGAGGACTTGCCCGCAGGCACGACCTCCAGCTCGGCGGAGATGATATCCTCCTCCGTGATACCGTACTTTTCATAGAGCAGCTGCAGTACGCCGAGCTTGAAGCGGCTCTTGACCTCCTTGTCCGCGAAGGGCACGGAGCCGACCAGCACGTTCAGGCTCTCGCTGGGGATCGCCTCGCCCAGGGGCTTCTTGCTCTGCTCGCGTCCCAGGTGCGGCAGCAGATCGTTGATGATGAACTGCGGCTCGTCCGGCTCCTCGCCGATGTGCACCGCGGCCGTCGAGCCGTCCGCGCGGACGACGACGCCGTGGATCGCCAGCGGGATCGTCACCCACTGGTATTTGCGGATGCCGCCGTAGTGATGGGTCTTGAAGTAGGCCATCTCCGCTTCCTCATAGACGGCGCGCGGCTTGAGGTCGAGGCGCGGGGAGTCCGTATGCGCCGCGCCGATGTTCGCGCCATGCGCGAGGCTCTCCGTGCCGATGACGGCGAGCATGATGCCCTTGCCGCGGTTGTTGCAGTAGACCTTGTCCCCCGCCTTGAGCGCCATGCCCGGCTCATAGGCGCGGTAGCCCCGCTGCTCCGCGAGCCGGATGCAGTACTCGACGCAAAGGCGCTCGGTCTTGCCGTGGTCGAGGAAGTCCTTATAGTCGGCGCAGTAGCGCTCCATCTCCTCCCGCTCCGCGTCGGAGAGACGGTCGTAACCGTTCTTCGGCTGATACAGCAGCTTCTCCGCCAGTTCGTTCTTGTGTGCCATGATCGGTTCCTCCTTATGCTTCGTAAAGTTGCCTCGCAAACGCGCGCGCGGCTTCGTCCGCCGCGGCGCGGTCCGCGTAGTTGTTGTCAAATGTCAGGTCGCAGACGGCGGTGAACGCCTCCTGCGCCTTCTGCGCGCGCACGCGCGCGGCGGCGGCCTGTTCGCTGATGCCGTCGCGCGCCATGATGCGGCGCACGCGCACGTCCTCCGGCGCGGTGACGGCGACTGTCACGTCGCAGATCGCGGCAAGCCCGCTTTCAAAGAGCTTGATCGCATCCACGCCGGCGAGTCTGCCGCCGTCCTCCGCGATGGCGCGGATGATGGCGCGCGGCAAGTGCGCGCGCACGATCGCGTCCAGCGCCGCGAGCCGCGCGGGGTCGGCGAATACCTGCGCGGCCAGCGCCGCGCGGTCCAGCTCGCCGCCGTGCAGTACGCCGGGAAACGCCGCGTCGATATCGGCCTGCAGGGCGGCGTCCGTGCGGAGCAGCTCGTAGTAGCAGGCGTCGCAGTCGAAGATCGCCGCGCCCTGCGCTTCAAACGCACGCAGCAGCGTTGTCTTACCCGCGCCGGTGCAGCCGGTGAAGCCGACGACGCGTTTGCCGTCGCGCGCGTCCACCGTGTGAAACCCCGCCGCCTTTTTCAGGCGGTTGCCGATGGCAAGCCCCAGCCCCTCGCTGTCGGGACACTGGGCGAAAATCTCCGCAACGTCCGTATCGTCGAAAGAGCGCAGCGCGTCGAACACGCGGCGCGCCTGCTCCGCCTTGTCCCGCGCCGAGCCGATGCAGCGCACGACATGGTTCGGAAACAGCGGCGCGGTTTCGTCGAACAGGATCAATCCCGCGCCGTCCGGCACGTTCAGGCGCAGCCACCGCGCGCTCTCCGCGCACGATCCCGTCACGACCGTCACCGGGGCTTTGGGGGCGTAGTGGCGGTACTTCATACCCGGCGCGCGGGGCTTTTCCCCGTCGGAGAGCCGCGTTGTCACCGCCTTGTCCACGGCGACCTCGCCCAGCACCCGCTCCAGCGCCTCCAACGGCAGCCCGCCCGGGCGCAGCAGGCGCGGCGGCGTGACCGTCAGATCGATGATGGTGGACTCCACGCCCACGGCGCAGTCCCCGCCGTCCACCACGCCGTCGATCCTGCCGTCCATGTCCGCGCGGACGTGGGCGGCGGTGGTGCAGCTCGGCCTGCCGGAGAGGTTGGCGCTCGGCGCGGCGACCGGCACGCCGGCTTTCTCGATGATCGCACGCGTGACGGCGTGGTCGGGGCAGCGCATCCCCACGGTGTCCAGCCCGCCCGTCGTGCGCAGCGGCACGAACGGCTTCTTGCGCAGGATCATCGTCAGCGGGCCGGGCCAGAACGCCGCCGCGAGGCGGTACGCCGTCTCCGGCACGTCCTCGCAGTACCGCGCAAGCCAGTCGGCGGACGGGACGTGCAGGATGAGCGGGTTGTCCTGCGGTCGCCCCTTCGCCTCGAAGATGCGGCGCACGGCGTCGTCCTCCAGCCCGTTCGCGCCGAGTCCGTACACGGTCTCGGTGGGGATGGCAAGCAGACCGCCCCGCCGCAGGATATCCGCCGCCGCTTCGAGCTGCGGCTCGTCCTGTTCGGATTCGATTTTAAAGTACTGTGTCTGCATTTACTCCTCCGCTGCCAGCAGCGCCGCCTGATCCTGCATGGTCAGCGCGTCGATGATCGGGTCGAGCTCGCCGTTGATGACGGCGTCGATGTTGAAGTTCTTCACTTCGCCGGTGAGGCGGTGGTCGGTCACGCGGTTCTGCGGGAAGTTGTAGGTGCGGATGCGCTCGTTGCGCATACCCGTTCCCACCTGTGCGCGGCGCTCGCTGGTGATCGCGCCCTCCACACGCTCGCGCTCGAGCTCGTAGAGCTTGCTGGCGAGCATCTGCATACACTTTGCGCGGTTCTGCACCTGCGAGCGCTCCTCCTGACAGTTCACCACGATGCCCGTCGGCTTGTGGATGAGCCGCACGGCGGAGCTGGTCTTGTTGACGTGCTGTCCGCCCGCGCCGCTGGCGCGGTAGACCTGCATCTCGATATCCTCCTCGCGCAGATCGACGTCCACCGTCTCCATCTCCGGCAGCACCGCCACGGTCGCCGTGGAGGTGTGGACGCGTCCGCCGGACTCCGTCTCCGGCACGCGCTGAACGCGGTGTACGCCGGACTCGTACTTGAGGCGCGAATATGCGCTGTCGCCTGTAATCGTAAAGTCGGCTTCCTTTACGCCGCCGAGCTCCGTCTCGTTGTAGTTCATCAGCTCGATCTTCCAGCCGTGCTTTTCGGCGTACATCGAGTACATCCGATAGAGGTCGTAGGCAAACAGGGCGCTCTCCTCGCCGCCGACGCCGCCGCGCAGCTCCATGATGACGTTCTTGCCGTCGTTCGGGTCGCGGGGCAGCAGCAGAACGCGCAGCTCGTCATACAGCCGCGCGCGCGCCGCTTTCGCGTCCTTCAGCTCCTCGCGCGCCATCTCCCCCAGCTCCGGGTCGGAGAGCAGCGCCTCGCTTTCGGCAATGGCGTCCTCCGCCGCCCGGTAAGCGCGGTAGGACGCGACGACGGCTTCCAGCTCCTTCTGTTCGCGCGTCAGCTTTTTGAGCTGCGCGGGGTCGGCGTAGATCTCCGGTATTTCCAGCAGCTCGCCGATCTCGGCATAGCGGCGCTCGATCTCCTTCAGCTTTTCCCACATGGCTCAGCTCTCCGTTTCTTCGTCGAACTCGTCCGGGATCGGACGCAGCTCCACTCCCATCCGGTCGGCGATGGTCCTGAGAAACTCGTCGCGCCAGAAGATATACCCCTGCGAGCCGGGACAGAGCGACGCCTCCGCCACGTGCTTCTCCTCCAGATAACGGTCCATCTGGTCAAAGACGCTGCGGTATTGCTCCTCGCTGCGATGGGTGATGACGTAGGCGACGTCGTTCAGCTCATAGCCGCGGCGCTTGAGGAACCCGCGCATAACGCTCGAGCAGCGTCCCGCCCAGACCGGCGTGCCGAGGATCGCAAGGTCGTATTCCCACAGGCCGCGGTCGATCATGATGCGGTTGACGGGTCTGGTCTTTTTGCGCATGGCGTCCATGCCGCAGCGCAAAACGCCCAGCACGCCCTGCCGGTTGGAGCTGTCGTGCAGATAGGCGATCTCGCAGTCCAGCGCAGAGGCGATCTCCCGCATGACCCGCTTGGTCTTCCCCGTGCGGGAATAGCAGATGCAAATGATTTTGTCGTTCATAGGTCCAGATCCATCCTAAACAGTAGTTCGTTCGCCAGCGCGAACGCCTCGCGCACGAAATAGTTGATCTCGAGCGCGTCATAGTAGCTGTTGCGCGGCAGCTTCGCCGCCACGCCGTAAGCCCACGGCACGCCCGACGCAACGCCCGCGCGGTAAACGTGGAAGTCGTTGGTGACGTAGGCAAAGGGCGCGCTTGGGTCGAGCCCGCGCGAGGCGAGCAGTTCCATGGAGTAAGCGAAGTTCGTGCGCGTGCTGGTGGCACGCTCCTCTTTCCAGACGCGCCCGGCGTCGATCCCGCGCGCAACAAGATAGCGGTACATACACTCTGCCTCTGTGATGTCCTCGCCGCTGCCCTGACAGCCGGAGACAATCACGGGGACGTCCGGCCTGTCCGCGAGAAAGTCGAGCGCCGCGTCCAGCCGCGCGCGCAGCATCAGCGACGGCTGCGTCCCGTTCACGCCCGCGCCGAGGATGACGACGCAGGAGACGTCCTTCCCCTCGACGTTCCCGTCCGCGCCGGAGACGACCAGCGCCTCCAGCACGGCAAAGCCGAGAAGCCCGACGCAGAACAGGGCAAGCAGCACGCGCCGCAGACGCGGGAATTTATCCAGCATCGCCAGCGCCGCGCAGAACACGGCGAAGCACAGCAGCAAAAACGCGCTGAACCGCATCCCCGGCACGCCGAGCACGGCGAAGCCTCCCGCGGCGAGCAGCGCCGCGAGCGCCAGGCAAAGGCGCTTCACTCCCCCGCCTCCGCCGCCAGGGCCTCCCAGCGCTCCATCAGCGCTTCCAGCTGCCGCTCCGCCGCCGTCTTCTGCTCGTAGAGCGCGGCATACTTCTCGTAGTCGCCTCCCGCGTCTTCGAGCTGCTTGTCCAGCTCGGCGACGGCGATCTCCTGCGCGGCGATCTCGCGCTCGACAATGGTGAGCTGGCGTTTCGCGCTCTGCGCGTTCCGGTTGGGTTTGGGTTTATTGACTGTCAAGTTCTTTTCCTTGACGATCTTCTTTTCTTCGGCAGGCTGAAGCTCCGTCTTGATGCGGCGGTAACGCTCGAAGCCCACGGGATAGTCGGTAATGACGCCGTCCTCAAGCTCCCAGACGCGGGTGGCGAAGCGGTTGATGAAGTAGCGGTCGTGGCTGACGAACAGCAGCGTGCCGTCGTAGGCCTCCACCGCCTCCTCGATCCACTCGCGGGACGCGATGTCGAGGTGGTTGGTCGGCTCGTCGAGGATAAGCAGGTTCACCGCCACGTCCATGATGGTGCAGAGGTACAGGCGGCTCAGCTCGCCGCCGGAGAGCACCTTGACCTGCTTGAACACGTCCTCGCCGCGAAAGTGAAACTTTGCCAGCTGGTCGCGCGCCCACTGCGTCGTCGCCCCGCGCTTCGACCAGAGCATCGTGTCCACCAGATTTCGCTCCGGCACGTCGAACTGCACGATCTGCGGCAGGTACGCCGTGCGCACGGAAGGCCCGAACTTGATCTTGCCCGCGTCGGGGTACTCGCGGTCGAGCAGGAGCTTGAGCAGCGTGGTCTTGCCCATGCCGTTGTCGCCGATCAGCGCGATGCGCTCCCCGCCCGTGACGGTGAGATTCACGTCGCGGAACAGCGTCCGCTCGCCAAACCCCTTGGAAACGCCCTTGAGCTCCAGCACCTCGTCGCCGAAAAACTCACGGCTGACGAACTGCGCCGTCAGGCTCTTTTCCTTCACAGGCTTGTCCGTCGTGCGCATCCGCTCGATGCGCTTTTCGATGGAGAACGCGCGCTTGTGCAGAAGCTCCGTGTTGTGCTCGTGCATTTTGCGCGCCGTTTCGCTCAGGCGGTCGATCTCCGCCTTCTCCTTCTCATAGCGGCGCAGGCGCTCCAGATAGCGGCGCTCCTTCTCCACGGCGTAGAAGCTGTAGTTGCCGGAGTAGAACTCCGCCTTGCCGTCCAGCACCTCGATGCAGCGGGTGACGGTGCGGTCGAGGAAGTAGCGGTCGTGGGAGATCGCCAGCACCGTGCCGCGAAAGCGGGAGAGGTAGTCCTCCAGCCATTCGGTGGCGTGGAGGTCGAGGTGGTTGGTCGGCTCGTCAAGCAGGAGGATGTCCGTATCCTCCAGAATGAGCCGCCCGAGGTTCACGCGGGTCTTCTCCCCGCCGGAGAGCGTGTCAAACAGCCGCGCGCGCATATCCGCGTCAAGGGAAAGTCCGTTTGCGACCTTGTTGACGGCGGTCTCGGTGTCGTAGCCGCCCAGACCCTCGAAGCGGGCGGACAGCTCGCCGTAGCGGCGGAGCGTCTCGTCGCTCTCGTCGCCCGCCGCCATGCGCTCGGACAGCGCCGCCATCTCCTCCGCCATGGCGCTGACGCGCTCGAACGCGCTTTGCAGCACGTCCTCGACGGTGTAGTGCGGCGGGTAGACGGGGATCTGGGAGATCAGCCCCACGCGGCGGTTCGGCGCAAAGACGACGTCCCCCGCGTCGGCGCGCAGCTCGCCGGTGAGGATGCGGAACAGCGTGGTCTTGCCCGCGCCGTTTTTGCCCAGCAGCCCCACGCGTTCGCCGCGCTCGATCTGGAAGGTCAGGCCGTCCAATATGTTCTTTTCGAGGTCGAAGGACTTGACCAGCCCCGACACGCTCAAATCTATCATTTCATCAATTCTTCCGTGATCCTGTCAAAATGCATGGAGTGCGACGCCTTGACCAGCAGCGCCGTGTCCGGCACAAACGCCGCGCGGATAGCGCTCAGCGCCTCGTCCACTGTGGCGTACCAGTCCCCGCCGGAGGCGGCGGCGATGCCGCGCGCGCTCTCGCCGACGGCGATGACCCTGCCGATCCCGAGCGACTTTGCCAGCGCGCCCATCTCGCGGTGCGCCGCCTCGGTCAGCGCGCCGAGCTCCTTCATGTCGCCCAGCACGGCGACGGTGTTCTTCCCGCCGCCCAGCGCCAGCAGGCGCAGCGCCGCGCCCATGGACTGGGGACCGGCGTTGTAGCAGTCGTCCACCAGGGTGCGCCCGTCCGCGAGGTGCACCACATGGGTGCGCGCGCCCGTCGGCTCGTAGCGGCGGACGCCCTCCTCGATCTCCGCGACGCTCAGCCCCAGCGTCTCGCCCACGGCGGCGGCGATGGCGGCGGCGTAGATCATGTGCCTGCCCGGGACGGGGATGTGCAGCGCATAGCGCGCATTTTGGCTCGTCACCACGCAGGAAACGCCGTCGAAGCCGTGCATCTCCACGTCCGTCACGCGGAAATCACAACGCTCGCCCTCCCCCGCGCGCAGGATGTTTTGGGGCAGCTCGACCGTGTTCAGCATCGCGTCGTCGCCGTTCAAGACCGCGACTCCGTTCAGCGCGAGATGCTCGAAGATCTCGCACTTGGCGCGGAACACGCCCTCGCGCGAGCCGAGCTGCTCGATGTGCATATCGCCGACGTTCGTGATGACCGCGACGTCCGGCTTCACCATGGCGCCGAGGTATTCGATCTGCCCCGCGCCGTCCATGCCGGTCTCGAAGACCGCCGCGCGGTGCGTATCGTCGAGGCAGAGGATCATCCGCGGCGTACCGATCTCGTTGTTGTAATTCCCTTCGGTTTTGAGGGTTTCCCTGTACTTTTGTGAGAGGACGGAGGCGATCATGTCGCGGGTGCTGGTCTTGCCGACGCTGCCCGTGACCTGCACCACGGGGATGTCGAACCGCGCGCGGTACCACGCCGCAAGCTTTCCGTAAGCAACGGTCGTCTCGCGGTAGAGCGCGTTCCGCTCTCCGACCTTGATGTAGAACCTGCCCTCCGCAAGCGTCTCCGGCGTCCGCGCGCAGAGACAGCCGGCCGCGCCCGAAGCAAGCGCGCTGTCGATAAAGCTGTGGCCGTCGTGCTTCTCGCCGACGATGGGGATAAACAGCTCGCCCGCGCGGACGGTGCGGTTGTCGGTGCTGACGCCGGTAACGACGGCGTCGGGGTCGCCCGCGAGCAGCGTACCGCCCACGGCGGCAACGACGTCTTGTACGGTTACGGGCTTCACGCTCTTCTCCTCGCTTTCAGGGATTCCTCCACGATCCGTTCGCACAGATCCTCGTAGCTCAGCCCCATCGCCGCCGCCTCCTGCGGGACAAGGCTCGTCGGCGTCATGCCGGGCAGGGTGTTGATCTCAAGGAAGTACGGCGTGCCGTCCTCCGTGACAATGAAGTCGGCGCGGGAGTAGACCGAAAGGCCAAGGACGCGGAACACGGTCTCCGTCGCCTCGGCGAGGCGCTTTTCCCACTCCGCGGGGATCGGCGCGGGGGTGATCTCCTCCGCCGCGCCCGCCTGGTACTTGTTGGCATAGTCGTAGAAGCCCGTCTTGGGGATGATCTCGATGGACGGCATCGCGCGCCCCGCGAGGACGCCGACCTGGATCTCGCGCCCGCTGACGTACTGCTCGAGCACGACGCGGCTGCCGTAGGCAAGGCACTCGCGCAGGGCGCTGCGCAGCGCGTCGCGGTCGTGCGCGATGGACACGCCGATGGACGAGCCGCTGGCGATGGGCTTGACGACGCAGGGCAGCTCCGTTTCGGCGGCGATGGCGTCGATCTCGCCCTCGGTGTAGGTGACGACGCGCCAGCGCGGCGTGACGACGCAGTCTGCGACGAGGCGCTTGGTCAGGTCCTTGTCCATGGCGATCGCGCTGCCGAGGTAGCCGCTGCCCGTATAGGGCACGCCCATCAGGTCGAACGCCGCCTGCACGCGCCCGTCCTCGCCGTCCGCGCCGTGGAGCGCGAGGAACACCACGTCCGCCTTGCGGCAGACGTCCAGCACGCCGTAACCGAAGACGGACGCGCTCTTGTCCCTGCGGCTCGCGCGCACGGCGGCGATGTCCGGCGTCTCGCGCGCGACGGTGAAGTCTCCGCACAGCCCGTCCGGCGCGTCGAAGATCGCGTCGAGCGAACCGGAGTAGTTTTCCAGACCGAGGAACAGGTCGACCAGCACCGCCTTGTGTCCCCTCGCGCGCAGGGCGCGGCAGACCTTCGTGCCGGAGGAAAGCGAGACGTTGCGCTCCATGCTCAACCCGCCCGCCAAAACGATGATATTCAAGCAAAAACCTTCTTTCAATCTTCTATAGACATACTTATTCTATTTTAGCAGATGGTACTTTAACACAAACCCGCGCAAAAAACAAGTGTTCTTCGCAGTATCACGAAAAAACGCCTTTGCGGCGTACCGCAAAGGCGTTTTTCTCATCGAAACAGGTTCATATCCTTGTCGTACAGCTCGACGCGGCGGACGCGCGCGAAGTCGCTCGCGCGGTCGGGCAGAGCCGCCGCCACCGCCTGAGAGAGCAGCGCAGGGTTCAGCCCCGGGTTCTGCGCCGCACAGACGACGTCTGCGGTGACAAGGTTTTCCGCCTCACACCATTCGATGCTTTGTATCAGCGGGATAACGTTGATCTGCGCCAAGTCCTTGTGCTTCGTGCGCTTCTCGACCAGCACCTCGTCGCGCGAGAACAGCTCCCGCAGCGCGTCGAGCGTGCCGTCCGGCACGCCGTGGTCGTAGTCCAGTTCGAGCCTTGCGCGAAGATACGCGAAGTCGCGGGCGGGACGCTCCGCGCGGTAGCAGTCGCGCACGAGCAGTCCGGCGGGCAAGCCCTCGTTGAGCTTTTCCGCGATGCCCGCGCCGTCCGTGTCCTGCTCGATCTCAAAATCCAGCAGCTCGCAGTCGCTGCTCTGCCCCACCGGCAGCGGCAGGACGATGGAGATCAGGGGGTGCGGGTGGAAGCCCTGCGAGTGCTTCAGATGGATACCCGCACGCAGGAAGACGCGCTGGAAGGTGCGCATCAGGTCAAGGTGGGAAATGTAGGACGCCTGATTTTCCTTGACGAACAGCAGCCGTAATTTAGCCATCACACGCCCTCCCGATCAGGCAGTTCGCACCGCAAGCGGAGCACTTCGTCCGGCAGTCCGGCGTGGTGACGCCCTCGTAGCAGCGGTCGTGCTCGCGCATGAGGAACGCGTCGCTCACGCCGACGTCGATGTGCGCCCACGGCATGACCTCGCCGTGTTCGCGGCGGCGGTTGGCGTAGAAATGCGGGTCGAGTCCGCACTCGTCAAACGCCTCCAGCCAGCGCGGGAGCGAGAAGTAATCCTCCCACGCGTCGAGCTTCGCGCCCTTGCGGAACGCCGCCTCCAGCACGTCGCACAGCCGCCGGTCGCCGCGCGAGATCACAGCCTCCATGAAGCTCGTCGGCGAGGGGTGCCAGTTGTAGGTCACGGTCTTGGTGTTGATGCGCTCGCGCAGCAGCGCGACGCGGCGCTCGTACTCCTCGATGGGGATCTGCGGCTCCCATTGGAACGCCGTGTGCGGCTTGGGCACGAACCACGAGGTCGAGACCGTGATGCGGACGCCGCGGTTCTTGTTGGTCGCGCTCTCGCGCCACGCGTGCATGACGTGGGCGGCGACGTCGGCGATCGCCGCGACGTCCTCGTCCGTCTCGGTGGGAAGGCCGAGCATGAAGTAGAGCTTGACGGCGCTGTAGCCGCCCGCGAAGGCGCGGCGGCAGGATTCCAGCAGATCGTCCTCGGTGAGGTTCTTGTTGATGGCGTCGCGCAGGCGCTGGGTACCCGCCTCCGGCGCGAAGGTAAGACCCGTCTTGCGCCCCTTTTGCAGCCGCTCCATCAGCGCCATCGAGAAGTTATCCGCGCGCAGCGACGGCAGCGACAGGCTCAGATGCTTCTGCTCGCAGAACGGCTCCAGCTCGTCGCACAGCTCCACAAGACCGCGATAGTCCGAGGTCGAGAGCGAGGAGAGCGTCATCTCCTGATAGCCGGAGTCCTCGACGCTCTCGCGCGCGTACTGGGCGCAGAGGTCTTTCGAGCGGTTGCGGACGGGCCTGTAAACGTATCCCGCCTGACAGAAACGGCAGCCGCGGATGCAGCCGCGGAACAGCTCCAGCGTTACGCGGTCCTGCACGATCTCGGTGCTCGGCACAATGGTCTTGGCGGGATAGTACGCCTTGTCCATGTCCGTGACGATGCGCTTGCGCACGCGCGCGGGCGCGCCGTCCCGCGGCGTGATTGCCTTGACCGTGCCGTCGTCGTTATAGCTGACGTCGTACAGGCTGGGGACGTACACGCCGCCGATGTGGCAGGCGCGGCGCAGGAACGCGCCCTTGTCCCAGCCCTCGCGCTTCGCCTGACGGTACAGCTCCAAAAGCTCGACGATCTGCTCCTCCCCCTCTCCAAGCAGGGCGAGGTCGATGAAGTCCGCGATGGGCTCGCAGTTGTACATCGCCGTGCCGCCCGCGATGACCAGCGGCGAGAGCGCCTCGCGCCGGCTCGTGCGAAGGGGGACGCCCGCGAGGTCGAGCATATTGAGCATGGCAGGAAACGCCATCTCGTAGCCCACGGAGAAGGCGATGACGTCAAAATCGCCGATGGGGTCGCCGGACTCCAACGCGTAGAGCGGCATCTGCGCGCGGCGCATTTCCTCCTCCATGTCGCCCCACGGGTGGAAGCAGCGCTCGCACCAGACGCCGTCCATGTTGTTCATGACGCCGTAGAGGATGCGCATACCGAGGTTGGACATACCGATCTCGTAGGTATCGGGGAAGCAGAAAGCGACGCGGGTGTCGACCCGCGCCTTGTCCTTCATCACCGCGTTGTACTCGCCGCCGACGTATCGGGCGGGTTTTTGCACACGCGGGAGTATTCTCTCTAATCTTTTATCCATAGCTTTTCTATTTTACACGCTTCCGCGCGGTTTCGCAAGACCCAATTGCGGCAAAAGCAGCCCAAGCGCGGCAAGCAGGAACAGCGCCGCGCTGTATCGCAGCGCCAGATACGCGCCGAGCGCCGCAAGCGTGAACGAGCACACGAGCGCGGCGCAGCGCGCGGCCCGCTCGCCCGCCGCCGGGCCAAAGCAATACGACACGATCAGATACAGCGCCCGGGAGCCGTCCAGCGGCGGGACGGGCAGCAGATTGTAGACGCCCAGAACGGCGTGTGCGCCCGCAAGCAGCATCCCCCGATCCCAGCCGTGCCGCGCCGAGAGAACGGCGAGCGGATATGCGCACAGCAGGTTGACCGCCGGCCCCGCCAATGTGACGCACAGCTCGCGTCCGTAGCTCAGACGCTTTGCTCCGCCGGCGCGGATCACAGCGCCCATCGCGCCGAGGCGTATCCCCTCGACCGGAACGCGGAACGCGCGCAGCGCTGCGAGGTGTCCCGCCTCATGCATCGCGGCGGCGAGCAGGACCGCCAGCGTCGCTTCGGCCGGGCAGACGGTCAGCGACGCCGCCAGCACCAGAAAAAAGCCGCCGTTGACCTGTATCCCGCGTTCAAAGATACTGCGCCGGATCGAGCCAGTCCTCCCCGTCGCGCACCTCGAAATGCAGGTGCGGCCCGGTGGCGTTGCCGGTCTGCCCCACCTCCGCCAGTTTATCGCCGCGCCTGACCTCGCTGCCGGACGAGGCGGTAATGCGGCTGCAATGCGCATAGAGCGTCAAAACGCCGTCCGCGTGGTGGACGGTGAGATACTTCCCCAGCTCCACGCTCTCCGCGACGACGCCCACCACACCGTCGGCAAAGGCGGCGACGTCGGCGCCCTCGTCCGCGGCGATGTCGACGCCGTAGTGGAACGCCTCGGCTTTGGTGTCGGGATGCTCGCGCCATCCGAACGCCGAGGTCACAACGCCGTCGAGCGGCGCGGCGTACGCGAAGCCGAGCGGATGCTCCTCAGCCGTAACGTGCCCGGGGAGTTCGACCTCCTCCGGAAGCTCCACCTCCGCCTCCGACGCGGCCTCCTGCGCCTCCTCCGCGCCGAACACGGCGACGTAGGCGTCCTCCAGCGCCCTCGCTTCGCCGGACACCGCGCGCCCGACGGCGGAGAACGCCGATACGAAATCCGCGTCGCGCACGAGCCACGTCCCCACCGCGGCGCGCACGCCCGCCATCGTCTCCGGCAGCAGCAGCTTGAGCGCGATCGCTGTGACGAATACCGCGCCGCAGAGGATCGTGCGCACCTGTCCGCGCAGGCTTGCCGCCTGCTCCGCCGCCCTTCCCGGCGTTTCCCGTCTTCCCGCCGCGGAGCTGCGCCGCGGCGAATGTCTCACACGATTCAAGGTTCCGCCCCCTTTCATGGGAGCGTATGTCCAAGCGTCGGAAAACAGAACAGAAAAACGCACCGAACGCCGTGACCGTCACGGCGTTCGGTGCGTAATGCGTTCAGTTGTCGAGATTCAGCAGCTCGTCCCGATACTGCTGCTCGTCGATCTCCTCCGGGGGCGTTTTGTACGAATCGGGATCGTGCCAGAACCCGTCGTCCGGTATCTCCGGCGTCGGCGTCTCTCCGCCCTGTTCGGGATCGTCAGGCTGTTCGCCTCCGGCATCCGGATCCGTGGCAGGATCGGTCTGCGGGTCGTCCGTCGGGTTCTCCGACGGGTCGACTGTCGGATCCTCCGACGGGTCGACCGGCTCCGCGGGGTCCGTCTCCTCGGGCGGTACGCTGTGATCCGTCAGATGCCAGGTGCAGGTGCCGATCGACTCGATGTCCACCAGCACAACGTCGCTGTCCCTCGCCATGATCGGCGCGCCGTCCGGCATTTTGTCTCTCAGACCGGCCTCGACCTGCGCGGCGTAGTTCTGGTACTGGTAATCCGACATCGCATGGTAGAGCAGCTTGCGCGTGTAGCCGAACCCCTTCTCCGTGTTGGGGCTGGTGAGGTCGACCGCATAGTGCGTCTCCTGCGTCTCCTCGGGGCAGAACTGTCCCGCGGGCATACTGCTGACGGTGCAGTACTGCACCGTGACGTGCGCGTCGCACACCAGCGCGGGCACGTTGCCCTCCGGAACGAGCACACTGCGCGTCTCGCCGCAGCCGCCGCCGGCCAGCAGCCCGGTCTTGCTGCAAACGGTCACGCGGGTCATACCGTTGGACGTCGTCGGGAAGTCCGTGTCGGCAAGCCCCTCATGGATATGCTGCATGACGATCTTCCACACCAGCGCGGAGGGGTTGTCGTTGGTATTGATGCGCTCCGGCGTATCGAAGCCGCACCACACCGCCGCCGTGTAATACGGCGTGTAGCCGACGAAATAGCGGTCGCGCTTGGAGTTGGTGGTGCCGGTCTTGCCCGCCTGCGTCATGCCGGAGAACGCGGCGCTCGTACCGGTTCCGCCGCTGCGCATGACGTTTTTGAGCAGCTCGTTGATGGTGTAGACCGTGGTCTCCTTCATGGCGACCCACGTTTTCTGCGTGTTGTCGATGACGACGTTGCCCTTGCTGTCCTTCACCTCGATGAAGGTTCGCGGCTCAACGTAAACGCCGTTGTTCGCAAACGTCTCATACGCCGCCGCCATCTCCATGGTGGACACGCCCTTGGTCAATCCGCCGAGCGCCAGCGCGCCCGCGGCCGAAATATCCTGCGTCACGATGTGCTTGGAGGAGAAGCCGAGCTTGTCCACCATGAACGAATACGACGCCCCGGGGGTCAGCATCTGCAGCGCGCGCACAGCGCAGGTGTTCGACGAAATGCGCAGCGCGTCCTGAATGGAGATCAGGCCGCGATAGCCGGAGTATGCGTTGACGGGCCACGCGCTGCCGCTGAGCTCCATGACCGGATAGTCGTCGAGGACGCTCGCCGCGGAGAGCACGCCCGCGTCGATGGCAGGCGCGTAAACGGACAGGGGCTTGATGGCGCTGCCGCACTGGCTGGTGCTGATGGCGTAGCTCCATTCCAGCGCGCCCTTGCGCTCGCCCACCCTGCCGCCGATGGCGACAATGTTACCCGTGGCGTTGTCGATGATGGTCATGCCGGACTGGAGCTGCTGGCCGCTGGACGACGTATAGTTGAAGTTGCCGCGGTCGGCGTAGACCTGCTCGACATAGTTCTGGATCTCGGGATCGACGGTGCAGTAGATCTGGTAGCCGCCGTTGTAGACCATCTGCGAGGCGACGCGCTCGTCATAGCCCTGCTCGACCAGCGCGGCGACCACGTCGCGATAGACCTGCTCGACGAAGAAGGAGTCCAGCTCGCTCGTCGTCTCCGTCTCGGTCTCCGCCACGCCTTCGCCGGTATAGTTGTCGTCCCAAACGAAGACGAGCTTCTCGGCCTTGGCGTTCTCGTACTCCTGATCGGTCAGGTATTGCTGCTCCCACATCTTTTTGAGCACCCATTCCTGACGTTCCTTGTTCGCCTGGCGGTACTTTTCGCCGCGGGAGGGATCGTACATATAGGGATACTGGGTGATGCCGATGATGCAGGCGCCCTCGGCGACGTCCAGCTCCTCGACGGTCTTTCCAAAATAGGTCTCGGCCGCCGCCTCCAGCCCGTAGGCGCCGTCTCCGTAGTAGACGAGGTTGAAGTAGGTCTCCAGGATCTCCTCATTGGAGTAGTTCTCGTGGGCGCGCAGCGCCTGGAAGATCTCCAGGATCTTGCGGCGGATCGTCACCTGGTTGTTACCCGTGACGTTCTTGATGACCTGCTGCGTGATGGTGGAGGCGCCGCGCACGTCTCTGCCCGTGAGCATATTGCGGATCTGACCCACCGTGCCGTACCAGTCCACGCCGTTGTGCTCGTAGAAGCGCTTGTCCTCCACGGCGATGAGCGCCTTGACCACATGGTCGGGGATCTGGTCATAGGTGACGATGGTGCGGTTCTCGCTGCCGTGGAGCTTGGTCATCTCCACCCATTCGCCGCTCGCCTTGTCCTGATAGTAAACCGTGGAGCTCTGCTTGAGCGTGAGCGCCTTGATGTCGACGTCCATCTCCGGCTCCAGCACGGTGTTGACATAGCGGTCGAAGGTCCGGTAAAAGAACCCTGCTGTGAGAACGCCGATGACGAGGATCGTGAAGATCACTAGAAAAAGCCCCCCGAAAAATCTCAGAATGGGGTTTCTCTTGTGTCGGCGCGTTCTTCTGCGCGGCGCTGCCGCGGCAGTCTGTTCCATGACGGCGGCCTCCTTTCCTGTGATTTGCTATAAATAAAAGCAGAGGATATTAAGCTGTATTGTACATCATACCACGGCTGTCAAGTACTGGCAAACGCCGTCGGCTGTCGACACGGCCTTCTTTTATGCACTCTGCCCAAAATTGAAAAGAACTCTTGCTTCTTTTCGGTTTATCGGTTATACTATGCGCAACGAAAAGTTTGGAGGTAATACCCATGAGCGAGGATTTCGGCCCCAATATCGTCACCGTCGTGGACGAGGAGACCGGCGAAGAGATCGAGCTGGAGTTCATCGACGCGCTGGAGCACAACGGCACGGTCTACCGTGCGTTCTTCCCCGTCGTGGACGAGGGTACGGAGTCTGAGGATGAGGAGGAATACGGCCTGATCATTCTCAAGGCGGAGATGGTCGACGGCGAGGAGATGCTCGTCCAGATCGAGGACGAGGACGAGATCAACGCCGTGTACGACCTCTTCATGGAGCAGTTCTTCGAGGACGAGGAGTAATCGAAGGGCCATATGGTTGTAAAGTGCCCTGCGGGGTGCGTGATAGCGTGTCTTTTTAACCCACATTTCGTTATACGGGATGCCGGATCGGATGGCGGTTTGCAGGACTCTCGGCTGCATTTCGCGGCTGAACGTTGGAAGCAGTAATGCCGGACGGAGGCGACCCACCTGACCTTTGGGTGCAGGTTATAACGTGCGCTACACGGCCTTCGCGGGGTATTTTCTGTCACTTTGCCGAAAGATACTCCCCCCAAGCCGCGCCCGCAAAGATGTCCAAAAATTTTTAGCTTCCCTCTTGATTTTTCATGCAAGATGAATTAAAATAACTTTAATAGCTGTAACGTAGTGCTTCGCGCACGGGCTGTTCGCCCTTGAGCGAGGCGCTTTTTGTTTACACAGAAAAGAGGAGGAATGCTGCATGACACTGGTAACGAACGGAAGACTCATCACCCGCGATGCGGACGCCAAAGGCTATTACGAGCACGGCGCGGTCGCCTATGAGGGCACGAAGATCGTCGAGGTCGGCGAGGAAGCGGCGCTGAGGGCAAAATACCCCGACGCGGAGCTCATCGACGCAAAGGGCGGCGTCATCATGCCCGCGTTCATCAACGCGCACACGCACATCTACTCCGCTCTCGCCCGCGGATTGTCCATCGTGGGCAACAACCCCACGAATTTCTACGAGGTGCTCGACGGGACGTGGTGGGCGATCGACCGCCACCTCTACATGGACGGTACGAAGGCGAGCGCCGACGCGCTGTACCTCGACTGCATCAAGCAGGGCGTGACCACCATCTTCGACCATCACGCCAGCTTCGGCGAGATCCCCGGCACGCTCCACACCATAGCGGAGAGCGCGAAGGAGTTCGGCATTCGCTCCTGCCTCTGCTACGAGGTCAGCGACCGCGACGGCGAGGAGAAGTGCCTGCAGGCCATCCAGGAGAACGCCGACTGGATCACCGAGTGCGAGCAGCGCAAGGACCCGATGCTCGCGGCGATGTTCGGCGGACACGCGCTGTTCACCATCTCCGACAAGACGTTTGACCGCATGGTCGAGGCGAACAACGGCCGCACGGGCTACCACATCCACGTCTCCGAGGGCATGAACGATGTGTACGACAGCCTGCAGAACTACGGCCGCCGTCCGGTGCAGCGCCTGCAGGACCACGGCATCCTCGGCCCCAAGACCATCCTCGGCCACTGCATCCACGTCAACTCCGCTGAGATCGACATCATCAAGAACACGGACACGATGGTCGTCAACAACCCGGAGAGCAACATGGGCAACGCCGTAGGCATCTGCCCGGTGCTGCCGCTGTACAAGGCGGGCATCCTGCTCGGCATGGGAACCGACGCCTACACCAACGATATGCTCGAGTCCATCAAGGTCGCGCTCTGCTCCCAGCGTCACAACGCGTGCCTGCCGAACGTCGGCTGGTGCGAGGTCACGGATATGCTGTTCAAGAACAACGCGAAGATCGGCGCAAAATACTTCCCCGACCCGCTTGGCGTACTCAAACCCGGCGCGGCGGCGGACATCATCGTCATGGACTACAAGCCCTTCACCCCGTTCTCCGACGCGAACATCGACGGGCACATGATCTTCGGCATGACCGGCCGCCAGTGCCAGACGACCATCGCGGGCGGCAAGCTGCTGATGAAGGACCGCGAGCTCGTCGGCGTGGACGAGGAGGCGGTCAACGCCCGAATCCTGGAGGCGGCGAAGAAGCTCTGGGGCGAGCTGAACCACTGCACCTACTAAGCGGGCAAACCCGTTTCCAAATCTGACAAGGAGGAAGAATACCATGTCCGAGAAAATGTATCCCATCCCCTTTTCGTCGCTGATGAACTGGGTCACCGCCGAGTACGCCGCCAGCGGCGACGTGTTCGGCGTCCATAAGGCGTACCGCGCGGGCGGGAAGACGCTGCCCATCTTCGGCGAGACCATCGAGACGCCGTTCGGCCCCGCCGCTGGCCCCAACAGCCAGCTTGCGCAGAACATCATCGCGTCCTACTTCGCGGGCGCGCGGTTCTTCGAGGTCAAGACCGTGCAGAAGATGGACGGCGCGGAGCTTGCCGCCTGCGTCCCCCGCCCCTGCATCCTCGCCGCCGACGAGGGCTATAACCAGGAGTGGAGCACCGAGCTGACCGTCCCGCAGGCGCAGGACGAGTACATCAAGGCGTGGTGCGCGCTCAAGGTCCTCTCCAGGGTCTACGGCCTCGGCGATCCCGACGGCTTCGTGTTCAATATGTCCGTCGGCTACGACCTCGCCGGCATCAAGGGCGAAAAGGTCAACACCTACATCGACAACATGATGGACGCGTCGGCGACGCCGCAGTTCATCGAGTGCAAGCGCGTTTTGAAGGAGCTGTTCCCCGCCGAGGCGGACTATATCGACGGCATTTCCCCGCGCGTCAGCCGCTCCGTCACGGTGTCCACGCTCCACGGCTGCCCGCCCGACGAGATCGAGCGCATCGCGTCCTACCTCATCACCGAGAAGTACCTGCACACCTTCGTCAAGTGCAACCCGACCATCCTCGGCTACAAGACCGCGCGCAGCATCCTCGACGGCATGGGCTACGACTACATCGTCTTTGACGAGCACCACTTCAACGAGGACCTCCAGTGGGAGGACGCCGTGCCGATGTTCCACCGTTTGCAGGCGCTGGCGGACAAGACCGGCGTGGAGTTCGGTCTGAAGCTCTCCAACACCTTCCCCGTGGACACCACGCGCGGCGAGCTGCCGGGTCAGGAGATGTATATGTCCGGCCGCAGCCTCTTCCCGCTGACCATCGAGATGTGCAGCCGCATCTCCCGCGCGTTCGGCGGCAGGATGCGCATCTCCTTCGCGGGCGGCGCGGAGTTCTTCAACTGCGACAAGCTGTTCGCGGCGGGCATCTGGCCCATCACCGTCGCCACCACCATCCTCAAGCCCGGCGGGTACAACCGCCTGCGCCAGATGGTCGAGAAGGTCGAGAAGCTTCCGTACCGCGCGTTCTCCGGCACGGATTCCACCGCGATCTCCGACCTCGCCGCCGCGGCGCAGAAGGATTTCCACCACCGCAAGCCCATCAAGCCCCTGCCCTCGCGTAAAAGCAAGGAGCAGGTTCCGTGGCTGGACTGCTTCCTCGCCCCCTGCAAGGGCGGCTGCCCCATCGAGCAGGACATCCCCGAGTACATCGAACTCGTGAAGAAGGGCCTCTACGGCCCCGCGCTCAAGCTCATCACCGAGAAGAACGCCCTGCCGTTCATCACCGGCACGATCTGCGCGCACCGCTGTCAGAACAAGTGCTCGCGCAACTTCTACGACGAGAGCATCCACATCCGCGACACCAAGCTCGTCGCGGCGAAGAACGGCTACAGCGCGCTGATGGCGTCCATCCGCAAGCCCGCCAAGGTCGCGGGCAAGAAGGCGGCGATCGTCGGCGGCGGCCCGACAGGCATCGCGGCGGCGTACTTCCTCGGCCGCGCGGGCGTTGAGACGACGATCTTCGAGCGCGAGGAGAAGCTCGGCGGCGTGCCGCGCTACGTCATCCCCGCGTTCCGCATCAGCGACGAGGCGATCGACAAGGACGTCGCGCTCATGCGCTCCTACGGCGTTGAAGTCAAGTGCGGCGCGCCCGCCCCCTCCGTCGCAGAGCTGAAGGCGCAGGGCTACACGCATATCCTGCTCGCCACCGGCGCATGGAAGGCGGGACGGCTCGACATCGAGGGCAACGTCGCGGGCGTCATCCAGTGGATGAAGGACATGAAGACCAAGGTCAAGCCCACGCTCTCCGGCAGCGTGGTGGTCGTCGGCGCGGGCAACACCGCCATGGACGCCGCGCGCGTCGCCAAGCGCGCGGGCGCTGACGCGTCCATCCTCTATCGCCGCACCAAGAAGGAAATGCCCGCCGACGAGCACGAGCTCCAGCTCGCCATCGACGAGGGCGTGACCTTCATCGAACTGGCAGCGCCGGTGAAGCAGGCGGACGGCAAGCTGACCTGCGAGAAGATGCGCCTCGGCGCGCCCGATGCGAGCGGCCGCCGCTCCCCCGAGCCGACGGGCGAGACCTTCGACATCCCCTGCGACCTCGTCATCTCCGCCGTGGGCGAGAAGGTGGACGACGCGCT
>Ga0129307_1001565_pt1 | contig 23223 bp, 20 predicted proteins | sample P1105metagenome_FD_94437 | JGI IMG/M metagenome (GOLD analysis project Ga0129307, IMG submission 94437) | Capybara group fecal microbial communities from Wisconsin, USA - P1105 metagenome | ecosystem: Host-associated > Mammals > Digestive system > Large intestine > Fecal | place: USA: Wisconsin... | reverse complement strand
GGTGACTATAGCACGGAGGTCCACCTCTTCCCATTCCGAACAGAGAAGTTAAGCCCCGTCGCGCCGATGATACTGCATTAGCTTGTGGGAAAGTAGGTCGTCGCCACCCCCATAAAGGAGCCCTAAAGGCTCCTTTTTTTGTTTGCCGTTTACAGTTTACTGTTTAGCGAAGAGAAAAAATTAAACTGTAAACTGTAAACTTTTAAACTAATTTTCATTTGCCATTTAATATTGAAAAAATTATCAAAAAAAATGTTATACTTATTGATATTATTCGTAATTTTGCAGACTAGAAGGAATATCGGTTCTTTGAACTTGTTTGTTATGTTCAAAAACCTCGAAAAACAATGGAGGTATAATGAAAATAATGTTTGCAAGGAAACAGGTTATTATTACTTTTTTAACACTATTTATTAACGCATTAGCGTGGGGACAAGTGACTTTCTCTGGCGGTGGCACAGGCACCGAAAGCGACCCTTATGTGCTATTGGATAAAGCAGACTGGAACGCATTCGCCGAAAGCGTTAACGCGAAAGAAAACCCAAAAACTTATGAAGGGGAGTATCTCCGCCTTGGGAATGACATCACCGGTATTGATGTGATGGTCGGTTGGTTTACGGGAGGGACGTTCGCATCAGGGAATGAGTTTCGTGGAAATTTTGATGGAGATTGGCATACTTTAACCGTTGATATTCAGGGTACTGCAGATTATTCCGGTCCATTCGGCTGGGTTGACGGCGCAACGATAAGGAACCTGACAGTAGACGGTACAATTACAATTAACAAATCAGGGAAACACGGAGGCGGGATAGTTAGCTGTGTTGAGGACAGGGAAGCAGACGGCATACCCACAAATATCATAAACTGTACGAGCAAGGTTACCATTTCATGTGATGTCAGTAGTGCCGGATATCATGGAGGTTTGGTGGGCTGGCTTTACAGTGGCGGTTTGAATTTTGAGAACTGTATATTCGAAGGCAGCATGACCGGCAACACAAACAATTGCGCGGGCTTTGTAGGTGAGATCGAAAATATTGCTTTACCCAACAAAAGTGTCAGCTATACGAATTGCACCCAGGCGCATTGGGAGATTGCGCATACAGCAAGCACGGTTTTTGCCACATTCCATCTGCCGACAAATTTTGCACCTCAAATACCGGAAGGCCAAAGAAGTGGTTGGGAGACCGCTTATTACACCCATAAAATAGGTAATGACGGACAAGGCACACCTGCATATTGCAAAAGCAATCCGATTCCTGTGCATTATAATAAGATTTTAAAGCATTATATAAGGGAGCATACTGGCGTTGATAAGGAATTCTATGTTCCAGCAGCCGTCGTAACGGGTATAAATGGAACAGATATATATACCGCCCCGGTTATTCCGACGGTGACATATTACGGCAGAGAGCTTGTATATGGCATAGATTTTACGACCAGTATAAGCAAAGAAGGGAAGACGAGTAATGTGACAGTTTCGGCCAAATCAGGTGGTGATTATTACGGATCGGAGACATTTACCGGGGTAAACGTGCAAAGCATCAGCACATGGGCAGATCTGAAAACCCTGTTGGCAAATAGCAGCAAAACAAGACATATTACATTAAACAACGATTTTGAATGTCCAAATGCAGCTGGTCCATTGGAGGTGAAAGGTACTGTTGTCATGCGGATGAATGGACATACTATCGACCGTAATTTGTTCGAACTTCCAGCCAATTACATCCCATCCGATGACATACCAGGTTATAACAGTATGGGATATGACAATGGCTATGTCATGAAGGTTGTAGACAATGCAAACTTGACAATTTATGGCGGTGGCATTATTAAAGGCGGCTGTAATTTGGGCGATGGCAGCGGAATACTCAATTATGGAACATTGACAATTGAAGGTGTCACTATCAAAGAGAACTTCAGCAGAAGAAAGAACACGAGTGGTCCATATGGTACTGGAACCGGTATATATAGTCCGGGAACATTAAATGTCGATAAATGTATAATCACCTATAATGTTGGTGACGGCGGCGGCAGCGGTATTTATATGTTTGGTAAAAATACCCCTGGATCAACATATACAATAAAAAATTCTGAAATCAGCTATAATAGGTCTAACAGTAAAGGCGGAGGTCTCCGTATCTTAACCAATAATGCCGTGGTTGAGGATTGTAAGATTAAAAATAATGTTGTGAAAAACCAAGGCAATGTCACAACAGACGTTTCGGATGGAGGTGGCATTTATGTTCATGAAAGCAGCAACAGTAAGATTAAAAAATGTGAGATAACTGAAAACAATAGTGATTGGAGAGGAGGAGGTGTTTTTGTAAACACGAACGGGGGCCTGACGATGGAAAACTGCAAAATAAAAAACAATTCATCATTGGGTGAACAAAATGTGTCCGGCACAGGAGGCGGAGGTGTATTTCTCTTTGGTTCTGGAAATCTTGTTTTAAAAGATTGCGATATAGAAGAAAACTCAAGCTATACGGTGGGAGGTGTGTATAGTGAAGGTAGCAAGCTAAAAATAGAAGGCGATATCAGAATCATAGGGAATATAGGCGATGCTACGAAAGCCAATGTCTATCTGGCAAGTAATAATGGAGTTATTGTTATCCAAGGTCCGCTTAGCAGCACCGCTTTAATAGGTGTGTCGAAAGTAACAGGAAACCCATTGCCAACTAGTTTAACAGTAACATCAGGGCTAAAAGGTAAAGGAACGGAAGAGAATTTCTTTAGTGATAACTATATGATGTATTGGCTGACAACGAATAGTAATAAGGAAGTATTGTTACAAAAGACATTGAGATATTCAGAAGATCATACAACTTCTAGCTGGGCTGAGATGGTTTATGTAAAAGAAGGCATACAGTTTATAAATGCCCCTATTATTGTTGATGCAGAATTTGAAATCAATTATCCGATAAAATACGGCTCTAAATATGGCGCCATATTTATAGAAGCAGAAAGGGAAGGACGGCTGGTTTATGCCCAAACATCACCAGTTAAGGTGTCGGTTTTGACAAACATCAAGAAAGCTGTAAAAGATGGAAAAGACGATGTTTACGGATGGTACACCATTTCATCGCCAGTTAGCAATGTCTATTTATCAGGTGAAAATGCAGGTGTAAACCTCGTGACATCGGTGGTGGCTCCATATAATTTCGACTTGTTGAGATATAATGAGGAAACATCACGATGGGAGACATACGTCGCTCATCCTTATGATTTTAATGTGATGGAAAACGGCCGTGGATACATGTATAGAAATGCCAACGACCTTCAAGTCCAATATGATGGTGAGACTAATACTGACGTTGTTAAAATTGATTTGACGTGTAGCTCAACGGTAGTGGAAGGCAAGCTTAGAGGCTGGAACCTGATAGGAAACCCATTTACATTTGATATATATAAGGGAAATGGAAGTTGCGCTATTGACAATGGCGATTTGTTAACTGAAGGTTTTTACACTTTGACGAAGAGTGGCTCATGGGAAGCTAAAAAGGACGGCACCGCCATCAAACTTGGTGAGGGAATACTTGTGAAGGCAAAGGATGCCGGGACTTTGGTCATAGAGAACACAAACGCGAAGGCGTCGAAGGAGAGATATAACAACGAATTCATCGCATTTACTGTTGCGAACAGCAGTTACGAAGACGTGACATACGCCATGTTTAAGGAAGGCAGCGGTTTGCCGAAGATAAACCACCGCAATGAGGATATCCCGATGATTTATATCAATCAAGATGGTGAAGATTACGCTATCGCCACTATGGGTGATGAGACAAAGTCATTCAACCTCAGCTTCAAGGCGAAGACCACAGGTCAATATACCTTGAGTTATAAGACAGAAGGCGTGTTTGACTATCTGCATGTTATCGACTGCTTCACCGGGCGTGACATCGACATGCTTGCAGACGAGAAATATACGTTTATCGGCTCGCCACAAGATAAGGAAAACCGTTTCATTGTGCGCCTGCAGTATAAGCCGAATTACGGCAGCAGCGAAGGCGTTTTCGCATATCAGAACGGCAACGACGTGCTGGTTAGTGGCGAAGGCGAGCTTCAGGTGTATGACGCTATGGGCCGCATGGTGTTGAACAGACGCATCAACGGAGTGGAAACAATAAACTTGAATGCTAACGGAGTCCATATCCTGAAACTGATAGGTGATGAGATATTGACACAGAAGATGGTCGTCAGATAGATAACAGATATCAGATAAAAGATAAAAGAGATGAGAAAGATTATATTATCGGTTATATTTGCAATAGTTTTGAGTGTCGGTGCGAGCGCACAGACAGATAATATTGTATCTGACTGGAATGAGCCATACCGTTCGGCGTTGAGTGACATGCCGTGGATTCCTCCATTTGCTGTAGGCAATATAATTAATGATGTTAACGCATACGCACCTCTTGGCGATGGCCTTTTAATTCTAACGGTTCTGGGAGCGGGATATTTTTTACGAAAAAAAAAGATAAAAAATAATATATAACAGAAAAAATATTTTTATTATCTTTGCGTCTTAATTTTCAAAATTAAGGACAAAATGAGCGGATTTTTCGGAATCGTATCAAAAAGGCCATGTATCACAGACCTTTTCTATGGCATTGATTATCATTCACATCTTGGTACTACGGCGGGCGGTATCTGTACATTCGACGGTAATACTTTCAACCGTTCAATCCACAGCCTCAAAGGCTCATATTTCAGGACAAAATTCGAAGACGAACTCCCTAAGTTTAATGGCAACAGCGGAATCGGTATAATCAGTGACACCGACGCACAGCCTATTGTGGTGAACTCGCATCTCGGCAAGTTCGCTATCGTCACGGTGGCGAAAATCACCAACCTGAGAGATCTTGAGAAGGAGTGTTTGGACAACAAACAGCACTTCGCTGAGTTGAGTCATGGCGACACCAATCCTACTGAGCTTGTGGCATTGCTCATCACTCAGGGCAAGGACTTTGTCGATGGTATCCAGAACGTTTACGACAAGGTGAAAGGCTCTGTCTCTATGCTCATCCTCACTAACGACGGCATCATCGCAGCCCGCGACCTGTATGGCAGAACACCTATCGTCATTGGTAAGAATGAGAATGGCTACGTGCTGGCATCAGAAAGTCACAGCTACATCAACCTCGACTATTCGACAGAACGTTTTGTCGGTCCAGGCGAGATTGTGAGAGTTACTGCAAACGGCGTGAACCAGCTGAAGGCACCTAACGACAAGATGCAGATCTGCTCGTTCCTGTGGATTTATTACGGCTTCCCGGCAACTGACTACGAAGGCATCAACGTGGAGGAGATGCGTTATCGTGGCGGTTACGCTATGGGTAAGATGGACGATGTGGAGGCTGATTATGTGGCTCCTATCCCGGATTCAGGTATCGGAATGGCTATCGGTTATTCGCATGCGACAGGTATCCCATACGTGCGCAGCGTTGTGAAGTACACTCCTACATGGTCGCGCAGTTTCATGCCTGTCAACCAGTCGCAGCGTGAACATGTGGCAAAGATGAAACTCATCCCGAACCACGCTCTTCTGAAAGACAAACGCGTCATCTTCTGCGACGACAGTATCGTCCGTGGCACACAGCTTCGCGACAACGTGAAGATGCTTTACGACTACGGTGCGAAAGAGGTGCACATCAGAATCAGCTGCCCTCCATTGCTTTACGGTTGCAATTTCTTGAACTTCAGTGCTTCGAAGAACGAGCTCGAGCTCATCACACGCCGTTGCATCCAAGAGCTTGAAGGCGACAGCACCAAGAACCTGGAGCTTTACAGCGACGCTTCAACAAAGCAATATGCTAACCTCGTTGAGCTTCTGCGTAAGCATATCGGTGTCGACACATTGAAATTCAACACATTGGAGAATATCTGCAATGCTGTCGGTTTGCCGAAATGTCAGCAATGCACACACTGCTTCGACGGTTCGTCGTACGGTGACAAATAATATTATTTGAAGATAATATCGACTGAAGAATCACGGGAGAGTCCGAGCAACGACGCGGCTTTCCCGTGATTTATTGCTATCTCGAGGAAACCGTGTGTGCCGAAGAGTGCCACGATGTCGGGCATCATCACTTCGGTGTAGCTGCGGCAGATCTTGTCGATGATATATTTTCCCAGCCTAATCTCAAAAGCCCTGCCGTTTCTGATCTTTTCGAACAGTTCTTTGGTGATGTTCGACACCACGTTTTCATAAGAATCGACGAAGGTGATAATTCCGTGGATGGAGTTGGCGTCGATGGTAGGCTGGAAGGTGATGCATTTTCTGATCTCAGGATAAGGGCCGCCGATCTCGCTGAATGGCACGCCTTTTGCAATCATTGCTGCAACTTTCACAAAGCGGTCGCGGGTTGTGAAGGTGAAGTAGTCGGTGTCCTGAATCACGTCGATGATGACGGCTTCGTAAGGCGAGTCGCCGATTATGAGCGAGAAGATATCGTTGTCGGTGCCGATGAAATAATGTCCGTTGGCTTTCAGCGCGATATGCGGCTTGTCGGACGATTCCTCCGTCTCCACCGCGATGATGTGGATGGTGCCTTCCGGGAAGTTTTGATAGCAGTTGCGGATGATAAACGCCGCTGAGGCGATATCCCACGGCTCGATATTATGGGTGATATCGACAATGGTAGCATCGGGAAGCGCTGCCAAAATGGTGCCTTTCACCGCCGCGACGTAATAGTCGGACAGTCCCCAATCGCTTGTAAGTGTTATGATTGCCATTGTTTTTGCCGTTTCCGTTTTAACGCTCAATTCCCAAATGCAAAAATACATTTTTATAATGAAAAATTTTTATTGAAATAAAAAAGTTATGAACAATTTTTATTTTTTATATTTGCATATCAAAAAAATGGTAAAAAATTAGTTAAAAAATAGATGGCTGAGCAGATTGTCCAGATAGAAAATGTCAACCCGAGTGATTTGTATGGTGCTAAGGATCAACATCTTACGATAATTAAGAACTTGTTTCCGAAGCTGAAGATTATTGCGCGCGGTGATTTCGTGAAGGTGATTGGTGGGGAAGACGAGGTGAATTATTTCCTCGACCGTCTCAACATGTTGGTGAACCATCTGGAGCGTTTTGGAAGCATCAATCCGCAGGTGATTGAGGATATGATGGTCTCTAACGGGCAGACGGCTTACGTGCAGAGCATGAACGACAGCGACGTGCTGGTGTATGGTCGTAATGGCCTGCAAATCAAGGCGATAACGGTCAACCAGAAGAAGATGGTGGATGCTGTTGGCAAGAAAGACATGATCTTCGCCATCGGTCCGGCAGGCACAGGAAAGACTTACACGGCGGTTGCTCTTGCAGTGCGCGCTTTGAAAAACCGTGAGGTGCGCCGTATCATCTTGACGCGTCCGGCGGTGGAGGCGGGAGAGAACCTCGGATTCCTGCCTGGCGACTTGAAGGAGAAGCTCGACCCGTATTTGCAGCCGTTGTATGACGCTTTGCGCGACATGCTGCCGCAGGCGAAGTTACAGGCATATATGGAGGACGGCACCATTGAGATTGCGCCGCTGGCATTCATGAGAGGCCGTACGCTTGACCATGCTTTTGTCATCTTGGATGAGGCACAGAACGCGACGCGAGCCCAGCTCAAGATGTTTCTCACACGCATGGGACGCGACGCTAAGTTCGTCATCACTGGCGACGTGACGCAGATCGACCTGCCAAAGAACCAGCCGTCGGGACTGCCGCAGGCTGTCGATATCCTTGGCGATGTGAAGGGGATAGAGTTTATCTTCTTAGATGAGAAAGACGTGGTGCGCCATAAGCTGGTGACGGATATCGTCAATGCTTACAAGAAGTTTTATCATGATAATGATGATGACTCTGTAGAGACGACGGACGGCCATCCGTCTGAATAACGGGAGCCCTACGGGAAGAAGTTTAAAGTTAAGAGTTGAGAGTTAAGAGTTAAAAGTTAAAAGAGAGGTTTTAGGATTATTGAGGAAGAATATTTTGAAAGATTTTGAGCCGAAGGCGACCCGAATAAGATAAGAGTTAAGAGTTAAAAGATATTAGATATGAAAGCATTAACAAGAACAGATTTTGATTTCAAAGGTCAGACAAAGGTCTATCACGGCAAGGTTCGTGATGTTTATTTCATCGATGACAAATATTTGGTGATGGTCGCTACCGACCGTATCTCGGCGTTTGACGTCATTTTGCCGGAAGGTATTCCGTATAAAGGCCAGATTCTCAATCAGATAGCAGCTGAGTTTTTGGATATGACCACCGACATCGTGCCGAACTGGAAGATCGCTACTCCAGACCCGATGGTAACAGTGGGCAAGCTCTGCAAGCCATTCCCGGTGGAGATGATTATCCGCGGATACCTGACAGGTTCATCATGGCGTACCTACAAGAGCGGTCAGCATACCATATGCGGCGTGCAGATTCCTGACGGCATGAAGGAGCACCAGAAGTTTGCTGAGCCTATCATCACCCCAACGACGAAGGCAGAGGAAGGTCACGACGAGGACATCTCGAAGGAAGAGATTATCCGTCAAGGACTTATCAGCAAGGAAGACTATGAGAAGATTGAGGTCATCACTCGCAAACTGTTCCAAAGAGGCACTGAAGTCGCTGCCAAACACGGCTTGATTTTGGTTGACACCAAGTACGAATTCGGCAAAATTGGCGATCAGATCTACCTCATGGACGAGATTCACACCCCGGACTCATCGCGTTATTTCATTGCCGACCAGTACGAGGAGTGCTTCAAGAAAGGCGAGCCGGTGAAACAGCTCTCAAAAGAATTCGTCCGCGAATGGCTGATGGCAAACGGCTTCCAGGGCAAGGAAGGACAGAAAGTCCCGGAGATGACCCCAGAAATCGTGAAAGGCATCTCGGAAAGATATATCGAGCTTTACGAGAAGGTGACAGGAAAGAAGTTCGAGAAGGCGAAGGAGACGGAGGATGTGAAGGCGAGGATTGAGAATAACGTGGTCAATTGGTTAAAAGATAATAGATAAAAGAGAAGAGAGTAAATGAAATGGCAACACGACTCAACTCGTGTTGCCATTTGTTGTCTATGCGGCTTGTTAATTTAATGATTTACCAAGGTCTGCTTGCACTTTTACATTCGGCTCCCCAAATTTCAACACTTATAATTCTAGAAGCTTCATAATCTAAAAATACTGTATTTTCGCATGAACCAGATTTATTAAAATCTATAGATTTATTAGGATCGGTACGTTCTTCTCCAGTGTCTTTTCGGATATATGTAACTTTACACAATACTTTACCATTAGCGGGCTGATCTTTGCTTGGTGTAGTTGTTATTGTTATATGTGGCCCAACACCAGGGACATTAGAATGCATATGTGTGCTTTGGGAGACATACGCATTAATGTATCCACCGGCACCACCTTCAAGTTTACACTGATCGGCCTGTGCGTTTGCTGCAAAAGCAAAGCCTATGACGGCCATGAGCATTAAAAATATTTTCTTCATTGTTTCATTTGGCTGTGTTTATCCTGTTGCCTGCAGTTCATTTTTCTTGTTTTCCACATAGACCATACAGCCCGTTCAGTACCGAAAAGGACAATTGTTTACTAACAAGAAGCGTGGTACTGTATGCCACGTCTTTGAATGATGGTCCTGAGAAAACCAAAAGAATAAGAAATGGAACAACAGTCCACGCTGTAACGTGAACCATCATGCATCATCTTGATTCTTTATTGAAAATTTCTCAGGTTTTCATTCACAAGACAAGCATAACGCTTCTTTTCAAGAAATCATGATTGGCGAACCAATCAGTTGCAAAGATAGAAAAAATATTTTAACAGAACAATTTGTTTAAAAATTTTCAGGTAAAGAAAAAGAACTTATCCCTCCTTTTCTGTACCCAATTTTCTAAAAACAGCAAAATTTTGCATACTAACTTGAAAATTTTTCAAGAAGATATTCAAAATTTTACTATTTTTGCAAAGTGAAACTATAAAAACAATATGAACAATATTTGGACAAAAATAGGAAATACACCATTGGATTATGCTTCAGTGGCATCGTTGTTCCCCGATTACAAGTGCAAGTACAACAAAATCAGTGCTTTGGAAAAGCGGGGCGACATTATCAGGCTGAAGCAAGGATTGTATGTGACAAATCCTGATTTGTCGGGTAAGCAATTGTCGTTGTTTGTGATAGGGAATAACCTGTATGGACCATCCTATATATCGCTACAGTCGGCTTTGAGATATTATGGTTTGATTCCTGAACGAGTATATACAATTTGTTCAATGACAATGAAGCGCAGCCAAATGTTTTATAATGATTTGGCGAGGTTTGAGTATGTTCATGTTGATAAGGATGTGTTCCCAATAGGTGTAAGAGTGGAAACTTTGGATGATGGGACGGCTTTTCTTATCGCGACACCAGAGAAGGCTTTGTGCGATTTGATATCAAATATATCGCATCTTAATCTTAGGTATAAGAAAGAGATTCTAATATGGCTTGAAGAGGATATCCGTTTTGATATGGACGAATTGTTTAATTTTGACACAAGTATTTTGCGGGAATATGCCAGGGTTGGCAAGAAGAAGAATATGATTAATCAAATTATTAATATTATTGAGAGATGAGTACGGTTTTTGATCAGATGTTGGAGCGTTATGGGAATTTGCCCCAAGAGGCTTTATGGAATGCGAAGTATGAGGTTACTCAGCAGATAGCTTTGGCAGGATTGCGTCGCGGAGGTTTTTTCAACAAAGCGGCGTTTTATGGTGGCACATGTTTACGAATTGTCCACGGAATGCGACGTTTTTCGGAGGATATGGATTTTACTTTGTTAAAAGAAGATTCGACATTCCATCTGGAAGATTATTTCCAGGCTGTTATTGATGAGTTTAAACTCGCTGGACGCGATGTTGTTATTACCAAGAAAGACAAAATGACTCTTGGCAAAGTTGAGTCTGCTTTTTTGAAGGATGAAACAGATATGTATAATCTATCTTTTCAAACAGAAAAAACATTGAAAGTTAAGATAGAAATTGATGTCAAACCACCTTTGGAATTTCAAACAGAACTGATAAATTTAAACAATCCTTATCCATTTATTGTGCGTTGCATGACATTGCCATGTCTTTATGCAGGCAAGATGCATGCTTTGGCTTTCAGAAATTGGAAAACTCGAATCAAGGGTCGCGACTGGTATGATTTTGAGTGGTATGTGAGAAAAGGCGTGCCATTAGACTATAATCATCTGCGAGCTCGAATTAATGAGTTTAATGGATTGGATTTGAGTAAGGAGGATTTTTTAACACTGCTTAAAGAGAGATTATCTACAGCAAATATAGAATCAGTAAAAGCAGATGCTGTTCGTTTTGTTGAAGATGATCATGAGCTCGACATCTGGAGTAACGACTATTTCCTCCAATTAGCAGATATGATAAAATTTGTGTAAAATCATGAAAACCAATATTTTATACAACAAAATTCTCGAAAAACAAGATCCTTCCCAAGTCGAAGGCCTCTCCCGTTTCTTCAAAACCGGTCCGGGACAATATGGCGAAGGCGACAAGTTTCTTGGAATAAAGGTGCCGACGGTGAGGGAAGTGGTGAAAAACCAATGGCAGAATGCCACTTTCGATGACCTGGCAGAATGCGTCACCTCCGAATATCACGAGATGCGGCTTGCAGCACTGCTTACTCTCGTGCAGATTTTCAAACACGCGAAAAAAGATGTGAAGCTGCAAAAACAATGTGTCGACTTCTATCTTGCTAATACTCAATATATTAACAACTGGGACTTGGTCGATCTTTCGTGCTACGAGTTGCTTGGCAGCTGGCTCCTCGACAAGGACCGCGAGCTTTTATACGACCTCGTCCGCGACGGAAAGACCATCTGGGAGCAGCGTATCGGGATGGTGAGCACCATGCAGTTTCTGCGTCATGGGCAGCTTGACGACACTTATAATATTGCTGAGATCTTTTTGGCGAAACCGCAACCGCTTCACGACCTTCTTCAGAAGGCTGTGGGCTGGCTGCTTCGTGAGGCTGGAAAACGTGATGAGCGACGTCTTAAAGACTGGTTATCAACACGTTACAAGACCATGCCTCGCACTATGCTGCGTTATGCAATAGAGAAATTTTCGGAAGAGGAGAGACAAAGCTATCTCAAGAAATAGTTTAGTATCTCACTCTTTTACCGTATTTTCTTTCTGGGCGTTCATTCTCTTTTGAGCGCTTTTTCTTATCTCTTTTATCCTTCTTATCTTTCTTATCCTTAGCTCTGCTTCTTCGCTCGTGTTTTTCCTCTTCGCGGTCGCGACGGCGGCGTTCTTCGTGGAAGCTGTCGCGGGATTTGCGTTCTTTTTTGGAGGAGATTTCTCCACTACCATCTCTCTTCGTTCGATGTCCGGTCGAAATGACGTTTTTATCCTTTGATTTCGGCTCGCCGGTAGTGATTTCCACTCTGATTCCTTCGGTGTTCTTGGTCGGGTCGGCGAAGCAGTCGACGATAAATTGAGCTTTGTCGCCATCGACGGCAACGAATGAGAAGTTCTCCATCAGGTCGATATGGCCGATCTCGATGTCTTTAGTGCCTGTCACATCGTTGATTCTGCCTATCAATGAGTTAGGCTTGATATGGTCGCGCTTGCCCATGCCGAAGAATAGGCGCACCATGTGTGAGTCGTCGTGCTGTTTCTTATCCTTCTTATCCTTTTTATCCTTATTATCTTCAATAATATTAAGGTCTTTAGCGTCTTTGTAATAATCGAGGAAGCGGTTGAAGTTCAGCGCAACCACTCGTGTTATCAGTTCTTCGCGCGTGAGCCAGCTGAGTTTTTTGAACACCACAGGCAGGTAGTCGTCGATGTCGTCGCGCATGATGTCGACTTTCTCGAGGTTGTCGATATGGCGGAACAGCTGTTTCTCGCACACCTGCTGTGCTGTTGGGATGAGCTCGCGTTCCATCGGGCGTCCGAGCTGTTTCTCTATGGCTTTGATTTTATGTTTCTCCTTCTGGTGCACGAGGCTGATGCAGATGCCTGTTTTGTCGGCGCGTCCTGTACGGCCGCTGCGGTGCACGTAGGTGTCGATGTCGTCAGGGAGGTTATAGTTGATGATATGTGAGAGGTTGGTCACATCCAGACCTCTTGCTGCCACGTCGGTAGCCACCAGGATCTGTGTAAAACCTTGGCGGAAATGGTTCATCACGAGGTCGCGCTGCGCCTGCGAGAGGTCGCCATGCAGCGATGCGGCGTTGTATCCGTCGTGGATGAGGTTGTCGGCAACTTCCTGTGTCTCAAGTTTCGTGCGGCAGAAGACGATACCGTAAATCGATGGGTAATAATCGATTAGGCGTTTCAATGCGAGATATCTGTCGCTTGCCTTAATCATATAATAGTTATGGCGCACGTTGGCGGTGCCGGAGTTCTTCTGACCGATGCTGATGCGCACAGGGTCTTTCATGTATTTGTTGAGAATCTGCTCCACCTCGGCAGGCATCGTCGCTGAAAACAGCAGAGTGTTCTTCTGTTCAGGCATATATTCCAAGATAGCGTCAACGTCTTCCTGAAATCCCATGTCGAGCATCTCGTCGGCCTCGTCGAGGACCATCCACTGCACGTTGCTGAAGTCGATGCGGTTGCGGCGTATCATATCCTGCAGACGACCCGGTGTTGCCACTATTATCTGCGGTTTTTTGGCGAGGCTCTTGAACTGCTGTTCGATGCTCGCGCCACCGTACACCGGCACAATCATGATTTCAGGGATGTATTTCGCATAGCTGAGCAGGTCTTTGGTGATCTGCATGCAAAGCTCACGTGTCGGGCATAAAATAAGAGCTTGAACGCTGCGGTTTTTCGGGTCGATATTCTGCAAAAGCGGCAATCCGAAAGCAGCGGTCTTACCTGTTCCTGTCTGCGCAAGTCCCACTAAATCAGTGCGTTGTGATAATAACACCGGCAACACCTCCGCCTGAATAGGCATAGGCTCCTTGAATCCTAATTCATCAATGGCTTTTAGGATTGCAGGGTTTAAATTGAAATCTTGAAACATATATTGAAATTGATGGCGCAAAATTACAAAAATTTACTATATTTGCGGGATATTTTTTCAAAAGATGAGAAAGCTACTTTTATTTTTTATAGTATCCTTATTTTTGATTTCCTGTTCGTCAAAAGATGAAAAGCAATATACAGTAGAAGAAGTGCAGTCATGGCCGGTCGTTGATATTGATATGATATTCAATGACTTAGACAAGCCTTATCTTGATAAGAAAGCTGCGCAGATTGACAAATCATTCCAAAATCTGAAGAAAAAAACCACTTTCAACGGCACGGTTTTATATGCCGAGAAGGGTAGGATAGTCCTCGAGAAGGCGTATGGTGTGCGCGATTTGAAGAAGAAGAAAGGTGATTTGACCGTCGACGATGTGTATCAACTCAGCTCTGTCTCGAAGATGTTCACCGCTGAGGCTATAATGATTCTCAAAAGCCGTCAACTCATTGATTATGATGTAGATATAAAGACTTATATTCCTGAGTTTCCTTACGATGGCATCACTATAAGAATGCTTCTGACGCACCGTTCAGGGTTGTCGCGTTATGAGACGTTGGCTGATAATCATTGGCCGAACAAGAAGATTCCGTTTACCAACAATGACATGATCGACTATTATATCAAATACAAACCTGACCCGTATTTCAAGCCTGACAACGGTTTCCATTACTGCAATGTGAACTACGCTTTATTGGCGAGCATAGTGGAGCGTGTCTCGGGCAAGAGCTTCGTCGATTTCATGCGCGACGACGTCTTCGACGCCGTCGGCATGCATGATTCGTATATTTACGACATGCCTACCGACACAATGGTCTCGTTGTATCTCCCGAACTGTGTTCAGGGATATTATGTCGGTCGCCGTCGCCCTCGTCAGGCGCAAAACGAGTATCTCAACGGCGTCAAAGGCGATAAAATCATGTTTTCCAACGTCGAGGACATGTACCGTTTCAAGGTCGCCATCGATTATGGATTGTTTGTTCCCGACTCTATCCAGGCTGAGGCTTTTGTGCCGGGAAGTCCAAAGTATTCAAAGAGAAAGGACAACTACGGTTTCGGATGGCGCATCTCGCGCAAATATCCCGACTGTTACTATCATTATGGATGGTGGAAAGGCTATCGTTCCTTCTTCATGTTCGACAAAAAGAACGACCGCACCATCATCGTCCTGACAAATACCGACAAAGGTCCTAACTCCGATGTCTTCTGGAAACTGTTGAAAGACAATAGCATGGCATTAGCTCCGGCATCTATCAACATACCGGTTTTGGAACTTGAAAACAACCTGCGGTTCCCATGCTCATCATACCGTGACCGATAGTTTTATACTGCCTCGATGACGAGCTTGTAGCCTACGCCATGCACGTTTTCAAGCTTCACGCTTGGGTCTTCACATAAAAGCTTACGCAGCCGTTTCACGTACACATCCATGTTTCGTGCGTTGAAATAATTGTCGGAATGCCACACGCGTTTCAAAGCCAGAGGCCTTTCCACAACACGGTTTTTGTATTCAAATAAAAGATACAAAAGGTCTAACTCCTTGGTTGTCAGCCGTTTCTCTTTTCCGTTGCATGTCAGCACATTATGTAAGGTGTCTAAGGTACAGCCTCCGACAGTGAAGTAATGCTGCTTGTTTTCAAGGTTTTTTGCTCGTTTTTGAATAGCTCTGATACGAAGACCGAGTTCTTCCATACTGAAGGGACGTGAGATAAAGTCATCGGCACCGGCGTTAAACGCCCTGATAATCTCGGTCTGATGAGGCTTGATGCCGATAAAGACGATAGGTACAAACCTGTTTTTGTGGCGAATCTCCTTCGCCAAGTCCAGTCCGCTGATGGAGGTGATGTCAATGTCGATGAGCACAAAGTCGAACTGCTCCTTTCGAAAATGTTGTAAAGCCGTCTCCCCGTTGAGGCATATCTGAGTGGGATAACCACTCGATACAAGGTAGTTTTTTGTAATCGAAGCCAAATCCTTGTCCTGCTCCGCTAATAGGATTTTAAGGTCTAACATGTTTAGTTTGTTTTAAAATGGTAATTTGAACTGCAAATATATAAAAAATAAAAAATACTGAATATAATGCAATCTTAAATCATTCAGTATTAGTGATTTTTAACATAAATTTCATTTTTTTGCAAGAAATCTTAAAATTTTTTTACAAAAAAACTCCATTATGTCAAAAAAATGTGTATTTTTGCAATGCGTAACAATGTACATCCATAGTTCCCCATCCAGGGAATTTACATTGTTCGTAAAAGGTTTCATAAATTTTGGTTTTTGGTTCTGGGAACCATCTCCGCTCAAGAGATGGTTCCTTTTTTTATTTCTTTTCGTAAAAATGCATGTCGATAATGTATTTGTACACCTCTTTCGGCATGAAATAGCGCACGTCTTTGCCGTCAGCGATGGCGTCACGGATGAATGTCGAGGAAATCTCTATCTCTGGCGCGTTGATGACTTTTACGGAAGGATGATTTGCTAACTCGTTGTTGCTGTAGCCTTTACGTGGATAAACGAGAAGGTGGTGATATTTTAAAATCATCTCGTAGTTCTTCCATTTCGGGAAGCTCTCGAGGCTGTCCATGCCACAGATAAGGTAAAAATCGGTGTTCGGATGGCGTTCAGCCAGACGTGTCAAGGTGTCGATGGTGTACGACGGCTGCGGCATGTAAAACTCTATGTCGCACACATGAAAACGCTCGTCGTCTTTGATCGCCATCTCCACCATATACATGCGATGACGGTCGGCAAGCAGCGACTTCTTGTCCTTGAACGGGTTCTGCGGCGACACCACAAACCAAATCTCATCCATGTCACCGTACTCCGCGAGGTAATTCGCGAGCATCAGGTGACCGTTGTGAATAGGGTTGAATGACCCGAAAAATAACCCGATTTTCGTTTTCATAGTCTTTAGTTTTTAGTCTTTAGTTTTTAGTCTTTATTCATAGCATATTTAATACTAAAGTCTAAAGACTAACGACTAAAGACTACAGAATATTAAACAATTGTTCTTTTATTTTCTCAAGTTCGTCCTTCATCTTGACTACAAGTCGTTGAATATCAGCGTCGTTGGCCTTTGAGCCGAGGGTGTTGATCTCGCGTCCCATCTCCTGTGCTATGAAGCCGAGTTTCTTGCCGGCGCCTTCCTCGTCGATGGTCTCCTTGAAGTAGTCGCAGTGCTTGCGCAGACGTACCTTTTCCTCAGTGATGTCAAGCTTTTCAAGATAAAAAATCAACTCCTGCTCGAAGCGGTTTTCATCGTATTCGCCGCTGGTGAGCTCCTGCAGATTCTTGATAAGACGGCCTTTGATGGTCTCGTGGCGGTTCTTCTCGAAAGGCTCCACTTCGCCGAGATAGCCGAGAATGAGGTCGACACGTTTAAGAAGGTCTTTCTTCAGGATTGCGCCTTCCTTAACTCTGAAATCATCAGTCATTGCTATGGCTTGCAGCAATGTCTCCTTTATCTTTTCAAGAAACTCCTCGTCGTAATCCTGATCTGGCGACACGAAGATGCCCGGCATTCTGAACACTATCGCGGCTATGTCTTTCGATTCCGGGATGTTATATTCCTTCGAAATCCCTTGGATTTGCTCGAGATATGATGCCACGACCTCCTTCTCGATGTGGGTGTTCTGTGCCACGTCGGTGTTGGTGATGGTCATCATCACGTCGACTTTTCCGCGCTGCAGGCGTGTCGCAATCTCGTTGCGATATTCAAATTCGTTAGCCTTGAGCTCCTGCGGAAGCTTCACGATAAGGTCTAACTGTTTGCTGTTCAATGTCTTAATCTCGACAGAGATGTTGTTTGTCTTAAAAATCTGCTCGGCTTTGCCGTAGCCTGTCATCGAACGAATCATGTTTGTATAAAATTTTTGCAAAGATAAACAATTCTCACGCAGATTACGCAGAAAACGCAGAATTATTCTTCCACATATTTAAGCAGATGCTGATTAATCAGCCCGCAGATTCAATGCTCTGCGTAAATCTGCAACTCGCTTTAGCGAGTATCAAAAGTGGTCGGACAAAAATCTGTTTTATCTGCGAAATCTGCGTGAAAAAAATAAATTTGAAAAATTGTTATCCTAATGAATAATTTCTTTAACTTTGTGGATTGTTTTGAAAATATCTAAATCAATTTAAATAACTTTAAAAATTAGGATTTTATGTCAGAAAAAAAGACTTCACAAGATTTCATGGAAATGGAAGCCAGATATGGCGCCCATAACTATCATCCGCTTCCGGTAGTCCTCGCCAAGGGTAAAGGCGCTAAAGTTTGGGACGTGGAAGGCAAAGAGTATTATGACTTTTTGTCGGCATATTCAGCTGTCAACCAGGGACACTGCCATCCGGCAATTTTGAAGGCCATGTACGAGCAGGCTGAGAAACTCACCTTGAGTTCACGTGCATTCTACAACGACGCCCTCGGTCCATGGGAGAAATACGTTACAGAATACTTCGGTTATGACAAGGTTTTGCCGATGAACACCGGCGCTGAGGCCGACGAGACAGCTCTGAAGCTCGCACGTCGTTGGGGTACAGTGTGCAAGGGCATCCCGAATGACGAGGTGACCATCGTGTGCTGCGAGGGCAACTTCCACGGCCGCACCATCACCATCATCACCATGTCGAACGACCCTGATTCATACGCAAACTACGGTCCTCTGACACCTGGTTTCATCCGTATCCCTTACAACGATCCAGACGCATTGGAGAAGGTTCTCGCTAAGGACGGAAAGAAGATCGCAGGTTTCCTGTTGGAGCCTATCCAGGGTGAAGCTGGCGTTTACGTTCCGGATGAAGGTTATCTGAAGAAATGCTACGACATCTGTAAGAAATACAACGTTTTGTTCATGGCCGACGAGGTGCAGTGCGGTATCGCCCGTACAGGTAAGATGCTCGCTTGCGACCACGAAGGCGTTCGTCCTGACATCCTTATCCTCGGTAAGGCTCTCGGCGGCGGCGTGGTGCCAGTGTCAGCAGTGCTTTGCGACGACTATATCATGATGAACATCAAACCGGGTGAGCACGGCTCAACATTCGGCGGCAACCCAGTGGCAGCAAGAGTTTCTATCGCTGCATTGCAGGTCATCAAGGACGAACACCTGATGGAGAACGCTGAGCGTCTCGGCAAGATTTTCCGTGAGGAAATCATGAAGATCAACCACCCGATGATTCAGAAGGTGCGCGGTAAAGGTTTACTCAACGCAGTGATTATCAAGCCTATGAATGGCAAAGAGGCATGGGATGTGTGCTTGAAGATGCGTGACAACGGCGTTCTCGCCAAGCCAACCCACCAGCACATCATCCGCTTCGCTCCACCATTAGTGATCACCGAAGCTGAATTGATGGAAGCTATCGAGAGAATCAAGAAATCGATAATGTCGTTCTAAGATTTAGAGTGAAGTTTTGAGAGAGGAGTGTGGAGTTTTTAGCTTCACACTCCTTTTACTTATTACTTATCAACATAAATTATCCGATTCTCATCAACCAGATAAACCTTTTCGTAGCTCTTCGGGAGATGAATTGTCCAGATAAGACTGCCGGAACTGTCGATAAGGCTTAGTTTTTTATCCTTTTTCCAGTAATAAGAGATGAGAAAATCGCCGTCTGATTTCTGAACGGCATCTGCAAGGATATAATCGGATTCCGCTATGCCGTGTCTCAGGTCAAAATGGGCATTTTCATTTGAAAACGGTAACTCTACTTGTTTCCCGTTTTCGTAATTCGTTATCACAGGCGCCGCATTGAAATAGGCGTTCTGGCTGTCGATTTTGATGAGACAAAGTCGCGTCCCGAGACCGTGTTTTTCGTTAAATTCAGGAATAAAAGCATTGTCAACCAACGACTTGAACCTGATTTCGCCGTCACGCCGCTCCATCCGGCAAAGAATCCGTTTCTCACTTTTTTCCTTTTGTGAAACACCCAAAACGATATTGTCCCAGTCTTTGATTAAAAACACACAGTTTTGCCAGGCACAGACTTCGAAATCTTTGAATCTCAACGAGTCGCGGAACCGCAAAGGATAAACCTCTTTGATTTCCAGATTCTTATCCAGCCCGACGATGGCAGTCTCATTCAAAATCCTTACAGTCGAGTCCTGATGCTCCTCGTTGAAATACGTGTCCGTGTAGTTCACATTTATCAGCAGAAACAGCGTGTCGTGAAAAACGCAGCCGTTGTCGATTTTTATCTTGCCGAAATCGGGGATATAGGGCCTAATTTGGTCGGAATATCTTCGAACCTCTCTCAAAGTCTTCTTGTCTCCGAAAATATCGAGATAAAGCTTTTCAATATCGGCTTTCGAGAAGTCCTGACTGAAAATGTGTTTGAAGTTTTCATCGAAAAGATGCAATTCATGATAGGAGAAATCCATAATTAAATAGTTGTCTTTCAACGAGATACATCTGTTTTGTTCCGATAAAACCACATCATCGGGCAACTTGGCCGTAACTAATCCAAAGGAGCCGGTGTTTTGAAGTTTTTTTAAAACAGGAATCCATTTTTTGCTTTGATTAAGTTCGGCATCAAAAACAAGTTCGCCGTCTTTGTAAAGGTACAGCCAAGGAAAGATGTTGTGCGACAACGATTTAAACAAAGTGTCATCGCAAATGATGTCGTAATTGCGGCTGATTTTCAGGAATTTGTCTGAAAACTTTTGCGCCTCGTTTGGGTTTGTTGACTGGAACAGCAGATGCAGTTTGCAATCCTCGCCGATGCTGTCGAGGAAGCGGTATTCGTTGTAGCAGTTGGGGCACAGGTTGGTGTTTGCTGTGACGATGACCTCGATGTCCGGCTTGTGCGAACAGGCCATAGCAGTTAAGAGAATAGAGAATAACAGGAGTTTTTTCATGGCAATTTTGTTTGTTTATCATTATGGCGGCAGCCTTAATGGCTTTAACGCCGTTAACGCCATTAAGGGCCTTAAAGCCGCCGCCATGTTGTTCCCCTCTTCAGGGTTCCGTTGTCTTCCTATTGTTTCACAATTCGCTCCGAAAACTCCCTGCCATCCGCCATTCTCAGTTTCAAGATATAAACTCCAGCGTCGAGGTTTTCAACGTTGATGGTTGTTTGCTGAGACGCGCCAAGGCACGTCTCTACAAGGCGGCCGTCCAGCGAATAGATGTTTACCTCCTGGCAGGTTGAATTCTCAGCAAAGCTGATGTTGACAATGTCTTTGGCGGGGTTAGGATAGCAGAGGAATGGCTTTTCTGAAGATGACAATTCATCGGTTGACAGATAGTTGTCGAAGACAACGGCATAGATATCCTTCGACTCATAGTAGGTTAATTCTTCGGCAAGCCAGCCAGCTATGGCAACTCCTCCGTTTGAGAGGGGGGTTAAACCATAGTTTCCGAACATCCCGAGATCCAATATGTGCATACATGGTTTTGACCAAACAGGATCAAGATTCATGTCCAGACATGATACAAAAAGTGTCTGCACCGACAGTTTTTCTTGTCTGTCTTTCTTTTCCTCATATACAAGAAAGATGTTATTCTCAGTCACACAAAGATTTTTGTTTTGATAGTAATATCGTGGATAATCATTTAGATAATAATCTTTCCCTATACAAATAGCATTTTCAATCTCAACATTAGCATTTAATTTGATGGCAAGCAGCCTGTGCGTAACCTGACTACCCTCAAGTTTTGCAGCATTTGCCGTAACAATAAAACCGCCATCACCCGTACCACAAGCATTTGTATTTACAGACGTGCCAAGATTCCATCCATCATAATTTGTGATGGTTTTTCTCTCCAGTTTGTTGAACCATTCATCATATATATCAATGGTTATATCATTGTTCCTGAACAAAACATATCCATATTTCAAAGGCTCCGAAGAAATCTGAAAAACAGGGTTTTCCAGCACTATACCCGATTCAGACCCTGCCGTTGATATGGAATCAGACTGAAATTTCAGGGTGCCGTCGAGCCCTATCCTCATGAGAAAGAAATTGTTGTTGTCTATTTTTGCCCGGCATATCATGTCATTGTTGCTGTCAACGAAAAACTTTGTCGGTATAAGGCATCCTTCCGGAAGCATTGTCTCAACTTCATATGTTATCTCAAGGTTGTCATTGATATACGTGGCTTTATAATAATTTATATCATCCAATGTGTAAAACGACGTCATGATTGTACTATTGGCATTCACCGGGTCGCGCAACATGGGGTTAAGGCTATAGATATTATGATCCTCTATGAATAGTGAATCGAGCAAAACGCCATCTGGGGTTATTTTGTAGAGATTATAGCCGATATCATTGCTGCTTGTATCGAAAACCGCTTCTCTAACAACAAGATTTCCGTCGCTCATCTCGATTATGTTGTAGCATTGGCTCAATGGATAGTTGCCATGGTGAAGCCAGGTGTTGTAGTTTTGGGCTGATGATAATAATGTGATAATCATCAATGCGAGTGTTACTATATGTTTTTTCATAGTTTAATAATATTTTGATGTATATGGTGTGAATGATTTTCATGCACACCATAAATAATACTTATAATCTTGGTTCAAAAGGCGTACACATAACATCTGCATATTCAAAATACAAACTGTGATGTATTGGAACAGGGACTTCATTATTCTTATTATTATTACCTCGTATTCCAGTTATATCATAATACAACACACAGGCATAATAACAGTATTCATGAGCTAAATCATGGTAATTCCAATATAATTCACACATTTTTTCTGGTGATATTGATGCATTAAATGTACAATTTCCACAAAAATATAATTTCGGCGCATTTGGATGTGAATTAAAATAAGGATCATTATAATAAAACGTATGCGACCTGAAATTTGTTAAATAGCATCTGCCTGTTTCATCTGACGTACAAGGCGTTCTGAACATGTTCAAATATCTTGTCAATGTGTCAGCGGCATCTTCCCATTGATAAGATGGTTCTGTAAAATACTCACATGGGTCAACACTTCTATCCCTTAACAATTGACCACTTGTCAATGTTGTGTTTACAGTTACGGTTGTTGTAGTGGCACTTGCGTCAAACTCGGCAATCTCTGGCACTATGCAATAAAAGTTTTTGTTGTCGAGGTTGAGGCTGTGATAGTAATCGTAAACATGTGCTGAAATCTGCGAATAAAGATTTGCGAACTCGCTAAGACTAATCATGCCGTCCGACACATTCAAAGTGTAGGTAGATGTCTCATAAGTCTTATCCGGACCGTCG
>Ga0129307_1001564_pt1 | contig 23239 bp, 26 predicted proteins | sample P1105metagenome_FD_94437 | JGI IMG/M metagenome (GOLD analysis project Ga0129307, IMG submission 94437) | Capybara group fecal microbial communities from Wisconsin, USA - P1105 metagenome | ecosystem: Host-associated > Mammals > Digestive system > Large intestine > Fecal | place: USA: Wisconsin... | reverse complement strand
TTTATCGGGGAAAACCTTTCTGAGGAAAGGTTCTTCCCCGAACCCCTTTCCAAAGACTTTTAATAGAATTTTGCCCCTGATAGGGCGCTCCACGATAAATGTGAAAAACAGAAGTAATTCTGGGAGCGCCCTATCAGGGGCAAAATTAATACTGAAAGTTTTAGGAAGGGAGTTTGAGGGAGAACCCTTTTTCAAAAGGGTTTCCCTCAATAGACACGCATAAAACTGTCATATGGGTATCACAGTTATGTGTTACGTCTTTTTTGACAAGATGAGGGCGCACAATGTGCGCCCCTACATTTATTGTTTGATTTAATAGCCGACTCGTGATCGCCGTCGTGGACGTCCACGTCAGATCTGTGTTGAGTAGTTAGGTGCTTCCTTTGTGATGTAGATATCGTGAGGATGGCTTTCCTTGAGACCTGCGCCTGTGATGCGGATGAACTTAGCCTTCTCGTGGAGAGTAGGAATGTCAGGACAGCCGCAGTAGCCCATACCTGAACGGATACCGCCGACAAGCTGGAAGATAGTGTCAGCAACTGCACCCTTGAACGGTACACGGCCTTCAACGCCCTCGGGAACGAGCTTCTTAGCGCCCTCCTGGAAGTATCTGTCTGTGGAACCGTTAGCCATAGCGCCGAGGCTTCCCATACCACGGTATACCTTGAACTGACGGCCCTGATAGATCTCGGTCTCACCGGGAGCTTCTGCACATCCTGCAAGGAGAGAACCGAGCATTACTACGTTTGCGCCTGCTGCGAGAGCCTTTACGATATCACCTGAGTACTTAATACCGCCGTCAGCGATAACAGGGATGCCGTACTTCTGAGCAACACAGGCTACGTCATATACAGCTGTGATCTGTGGAACACCGATACCTGCAACGACACGTGTTGTACAGATAGAACCGGGGCCGATACCTACCTTGAGGCAGTCAGCGCCTGCTGCGATAAGAGCCTCAGCAGCTTCGGCAGTTGCGATATTACCTGCGATAACAGGTGTGTCAGGGAATGCTTCCTTGACCATTTTCAGGCACTTGATGATGTTTGCGCTGTGGCCGTGAGCGGAATCGAGAACGAGAACGTCAGCCTGAGCTTCGATAAGAGCCTTTGCTCTGTCGAGAACATTAGCTGTAACACCGATAGCAGCGCCGCAGAGGAGTCTGCCCTGTGTGTCACGTGCAGAGTTAGGATACTGAACGGACTTTTCGATGTCCTTTATAGTGATGAGTCCCTTGAGGTAGCCTTCGCCGTCTACCAGCGGGAGCTTTTCGATCTTATGAGCACGGAGGATCTCCTGAGCCTGCTCAAGAGTTGTGCCGACAGGTGCTGTGATGAGGTTGTCCTTAGTCATAACTTCAGATATCTTTGCGTTGAAGTCTGTGAGGAAACGCATATCTCTGTTGGTGATTATGCCGACAAGCTTGCCATTTCCGTCAACTATCGGAACGCCTGAGATCTTGTACTTACCCATAAGTTCGTCAGCGTCAGCAACGATATGGTCTTCTGTAAGTGAGAACGGGTCAACGATAACGCCGTTTTCAGAGCGCTTTACCTTGTCAACTTCCTCAGCCTGCTGCTCGATAGTCATATTCTTGTGGATGATACCGATACCGCCTTCACGAGCGATAGCGATAGCCATACGTGAATCTGTTACCGTATCCATAGCGGCAGTCATGATCGGGGTATTGAGGTGGATAGTTTTTGTGAGCTGTGTTCCGATCTGTATCATGTTCGGAGTAACGTTCGACTCAGCGGGAATAAGAAGAACATCGTCGAAGGTGAGACCTTCTTTCTGAAATTTACTGTTCATGTCAGTCAGCATAATTTTTCCTCCTTAAAAATCTTCTGTATAAACGACAGGTTTATTACCTTTAATGATACCATTTTTTCGGCTGAGTGTCAACAGTTTGGGAAAGAGGCGCATTTAGAAAAAACTTGTTCATTTATGCCGCCTTTTGGCGAAAAGAGCAATGTGCTCTGATATCATGTTAAAGCGATATAACGCAAAAAACAAGCGGCGGCACTCCTGTATGAATAAGAGTACCGCCGATGATCCGGAAACTGTTTTCACAGCAGATGGCAGCGCCATTCTGTGAAGACATTTTCTTATTTTGCGACCGATGTTTCAGCGTAGTATACAAGTATTGCAGATGCGTCACGGGCATCGATAACGCTGTCCTTGTTGAAGTCGGCAGCTTTGGTCTGCCTTGCTGAAAAAGTGGGGGAATAGCCAACGGATATCCTTGCGTATTCCGTAAGGGTAACTGTAGCATCTCTGCCGTCGATGATGCTGTCTTCATTGACATCGCCCGTCAGGATCGTTTCGTCCTCGCTGAAAACCATGGAAAGAGCGCTGGCGTATTTTTCAGCAGTTGAACCCGGGCTGCCGAGGATGCGGAAATCAGAGATATTGTCCTCCGAGCCGCTTCTCAGGCTGTATGTTCTGCCTAATGCGTTAGTACCGATGGTTTCAACAGTCGGCGGTATATAGATGCTTTTCAGGCTCTCGCAGCTGTAGAATGCATTTGCGCCGATGTAGCTGACGGAAACGGGGATGTTTATATCCCTCAGTGCGGAACATCCGCTGAAACAGCTTTCGGGGATGGCTTTCAATGAGTTGCTCAGCTTAGCGCTTTCAAGTCCGGAGCAGCTGAAAAAGCAGTAATTGCCGATGGACGTTACCGAGTCGGGGATGGTTATATCATTCAGTGCAAGACAGCCCGAGAATGCGTAATCTCCGATCACTTCAACGCTGTCGGGGATATCAACGGATGTGAGAGCAGTCCTGCCGAAAAATGCACGTTTGCCTATGACACGGGTGGATGAGCTTATAACTGCATCGTCGCTTCCTGCGTAGAGGACAAGAGCGTCGCCTTTATAGAGTGAGCTGTTCTCCGAGCGGTAGACCGTATTAGCCGTGCTGACGCTTATGCTGCTCAGCGATGGACAGGCTGTGAAAGCGTAGTCGCCGATATATGAAGTGTCCGAGCCGATGTAGACGCTGTTCAGCTTCTGACAGGCGCTGAATGCTCTTGTGCCTATACTGCGCAGAGTATCGGGGAGAATGACTGTTCTCAGCTCATTGCTGCCTGTGAAGAAGTTATCAGCTATGGATGTTACGTTAAGGCCTGCGATGGTGCCCGGTATCTCAAGAGTGCTTCCGCTTCCCGATACGCCTGTTATCGTAACAGAGCCGCTGTCTATGGTGAATATCAGCTCGTAGCCGTTATTTGTACCGTCGGCGCCGGCTGTTGTGGGGATGCACAGTGAAAGCAGCATTGCCGAAGCTATAAATGCGGATATACATTTTCTCATAGTGATACTCCTTTCATGAAGGGATAAAGGATCAGTCAACTGTCTTTCCGTTTATAAGTACCATCACCGGCTCGCTCATAAGGTCAAGGGGATTCTCTCCCTTGCGGTAAAGCTGGATATCAGCATCTTTTCCTGCGGTGAGCGTACCTGTAACACCGCTGATACCCAGAATCTCAGCGGCTTCACAGGTAATGGCCCTGAGAGCATCATCGAAGCTGAGCCCGCCCTTTACAGCCGCCTGAGCGGAGAGGGGGAGGTACTGTATAGGTATCACGGTGTGGTCGGTGCATATTGCTGTCTTTACGCCGTTTTCAATGAGGACGGAGGCATTTTTCAGCTCCAGCCCTTTCATTTCGGGTTTGCAGCGGTCGCAGATGAGAGGTCCGCATATGACGGGGACTTTCTCCTCAGCGATTATATCAGCTATTTTCCAGCCCTCAGTGCCGTGAATGATGACCGGGTCAAGGTTGAATTCCTTGGCTATACGAATAGCTGTACATATATCGTCTGCACGGTGACAGTGGAAGAATGCCTTTATCTTGCGGTCCATAAGGGGAAGGAGAGCTTCACACTTGATGTCGTATTCGGGCGGGTCATAATTCTCGCTGTCCTGATAGTAGCTGTCCATGTCGTGGCCGTAGCGCCTTGCCTTGTAGAGTCCCTCACGGATGAGAGCGGTGACAGCCATGCGTGTTATGGGAGTTTCCGACCTGTCGTTGTACACGTTTTTGGGATTCTCACCGAGAGCGAATTTGATTCCGCATACCGAAATGAGCATATCGTCGATGCGTCTGCCTGCGGTCTTTATGGCGCATATCTCGCCGCCGCAGGGATTAGCGCTTCCCGGGCTTGAAGCAACGGCTGTAATGCCACGCTTTCTTGCTTCCCCGAAACAGCGGTCAAACGGGTTTATGCCGTCGATAGCCCTCATCTGCGGAGTGAACGGGTCTGTGGATTCGTTGCAGTCGTCGCCCTCGAAGTCAAGGCCGTTTTCGATTATGCCGAGGTGGGTGTGTGCATCTATGAAGCCGGGATAGAGAGTACCGCCCTCAGCGTTTATACTGCCCTCGGGGATGCTTTCGGGAGCGCCCTCGCCGACAGCTGTTATCTTGCACTTTTCTATGGAGATATAGCCGTTGGGAATGATGCCCCTGCTGTCCATAGTGTAAATTTCAGCGTTGTATATAAGCATTGCCGCTCACTTTCTGACAGCCTGAGCTATCTTCTCTGCATTTTCAACGGGGCTTCCGTCGCATTCTACTCTTACAGTGGAATGGCTGAGGTAGACCTCTCTGCGCTGGTCGTAGAGGGCTTTCAGCTCCTCCTTTGTGGAGCGCATAACTATAGGGCGGTTGGTATCGCCGCTGATACGCTCATAGCAGGTCTCGAACGGAACATCGAGAAAAACTATCTCAGCGCCTGCTTCTCTTGCCGCCTTTGCGGTATCGGGATTGAGCATTGCTCCGCCTCCGCAGGCTGCAACTATGGTCTTGCCGCAGAGCGACTTGACTATCTCAGCTTCGGTCTGACGGAAGAAAGGCTCTCCCTTTTTCTCGAAAATATCGGGGATGGACATTCCAAGGGTGCGGACGATAAGATCATCCGTATCGGTAAAGCCGCTGCCCAGTTTTTTGGCGGCAAGCTTGCCTGCTGTGGTCTTTCCGCAGCCCATGAATCCGCATAAAAATATGGTCATATTATTCTCCTTGTTTATGCTTGTTGCGTGCCAGCTTCACCAGCGGCACCCATTCGTTCTCTATCATCTTCTCGCCTGTGAGCTCGAAGCCGTGGCGCTTATAGAAGGCTATCCCACGTGCATTGTACTCCAGAGCCCAGAGATTGTCGGCGCCGGAATTTTTCACCGCATATTCCAGAAGCTCTGCACCTATGCCGCAGCTCTGAAACTGAGGCTCAACATAAAGCTTCACTACCTCTGTGCCGTTCATGCGGATAATTCCCTTTATTACGCCGTTATCGTCGTATACACAGGTGTGGAGGAGTTTCTCCGAGCCCTCGGAGTATTCCGCTGCCATCTCCACAACGTTCAGCGTGGAAAAATAGAACTCGTCATTATGGAAAAACGGGTAGAAGTTCATACGGTAGTTGGTTATAATTATCTCTGCTATGCGTGAGGCGTCTTGCGGTCTGGCAGGGCGTATCATATCACTTGTTCATCTCATCAACAGCATTTTCCACAGCCTTGATGATGGGGGCGATATCCTCGTTTGTGAATGTGCCGCCGTACCATATCTCATGAGCCTTTACAGCCTGATATACCAGCATAGCAGCGCCGCCCACAGCAGTCTTGCCCATTGCTCTTGCCTTCTTCATGAGAAGTGTCTCGATGGGGTTGTAGATAACGTCGAAAACGCTTCCGCAGTCCTCGATGACCTTGTCGCTTACAGCGCAGGCATCCACCTTCGGGTACATTCCCACGGGGGTAGCGTTTATGAGGATATCGAACTTGCCTTCAAGCTCGGATATATTTACTATCCTTACCGAAGCGCCTGAGCATTTCTCAAGTATCTCGGCCATAAGTATCTGAGCGTTCTTGAAATCCTGCGGTATTACTGCGAGAGTGATATCTCCGCCGTGACGTGCAACTTCAATGGCGATCATGCGTCCTACGCCGCCGCAGCCGAGAATAGCTGCCTTGCCGCCGATAGGGAGTCCCTCAGCTGAGCGGAGGAAGCCGTCGCAGTCGGTGTTGTAGCCGATAAGTCTGCCGTTGTCGTTCTTTATGCAGTTCACGGAATTATAGCGGAGAGCGCTTTCTGCCAGTTCATCCATGAGAGGGATGACTGTCTGCTTGTGTGGGATAGTTACGTTCATGCCGCCCAGAGAAAGGAAAAGCTCACGGCTCTGTGCAAGCTTTTCGGGCTCGATGTCGATGAGTTCGTATTCAGCGTCACGTCCGCTGAGAGCGAACAGCTTTTCATGTATCAGCGGAGACATTGAATGTCCCAGCGGATGACCTGTAAGTGCAAATTTATTCATATTTATCAGCTCCACTTTTGATTTATCCATAATAATTTATGGTGTCTTTCATGATATGCGGGATGTCGGGGACGCCGTCCCCTGCATGATCATAATTCTGCTTTCTGACAACTACTTTCTGAATTACTGAAAGAGTGCTGCAAGTGTTTCGAGATTTTCAACATTCAGAGCAGTAGCTTCTTTAAGTGTCTTCTTAACAAGTCCTGTGAGAGTGCGTCCCGGGCCGAATTCAACAAAACGGTCTGCGCCTGCTTCGTTCATAGCTGCAAGTTCGGATGTGAAGCGTACAGGTGATACGATGTGCTTTGCAAGGAGTGATGCCATATCCGAGAAGTCTGTCAGCTCGCCGCCTGTAACGTTTGAGTAGTATTTGCACTGAGGAGCGTTGAAAGTGATAGTCTTGGCTGTCTCGTAGAATTTATTGGCAGCGCTCTGCATAAGCTTTGAATGGAATGCGCCTGCAACGTTGAGAGGAATGACTCTTGCCTTCATCTCCTTGAAAATGCCGCTTACTTCCTCAATGCCCTCGGGAGTTCCTGCAACTACGGTCTGAACAGGTGAGTTGTAGTTTACAGCAGTAACGTACTCCTTAGCGTTTGCGCATACTTCCTCTACCTTTTCCGGCTCTATCTTCATGATAGCAGCCATAGCGCCCTTAGTGCCCTGTGTAGCCTCTTCCATAGCCTCTGCTCTTGCCTTGATAAGGCGGAAAGCGTCCTCAAGAGTTACCATTCCCGAAGCGTACATTGCTGCGTACTCGCCAAGTGAGTGACCTGCAACGCCTTCAAATGTGAAGCCCTTTTCCTTTGCGGCTTCAAGGCAGATTATAGAAGTAGCCATGATAGCGGGCTGTGAATTCACTGTTCTCGACAGTTCCTCAAGGGGAGCGCTGAAGCATATTTCCTTCAGGTCACGGCCGAGGATAGCTGAGCCTGTTTCATATACTTTAAGCAGCTGAGCAGAACTTTCTGCGATATCCTTGCCCATTCCCTCGTACTGAGAACCCTGTCCTGAAAATAGTGAAATTGTCATAATGTAAAACATCCTTTCTGTATGTTATATACAAAATACTTAGCTAAATTCAACTGATTTCTTAATTAAAATTGTGCGAAATGCCGATATTTTGTTTTTGCTTCATCAAAGTGCTAAAATATCGTTGCAAAAAAATCAGAAATGATTTAAAATGTATTATGTGGGACTTTGCACCCATAACTATACTATAACATAATTTTTCGGATTTTACAACTATAAATTTGAATTTGCTTCCTTTAAGCATGACATTATAATTTTTAAGGAGTTTTTGAATGGGAATCAATATACTGGGAATGGGCAAGTACCTTCCCGAGCAGAAGCTCAAGAACGACGATTTTAAGAAGTTCATCGATACAAACGATGAGTGGATACGCACCAGAACAGGCATAACCGAGCGCCCTATGGCAGGCTGGGAGCCTACATGGTATATGGGAAAGCAGGCGGCTCTGGCAGCTATTGAAAATGCAGGTATCGACCCGAAGGATATCGGACTTGTCATATCCTGTACTGCTACCTCCGATTTCCATACTCCCAGTATGGCAAGCGTTATACAGTACGAGACAGGCGCAGTGAATGCAGGTGCTTTTGACCTGAACGCTGCCTGTACCGGATTTGTGTATGCTCTGGATACTGCAAGAAGATTCCTCGAAACAGACGAGAATATGAAATATGTGTTAGTAGTCGCTAACGAATCGCTTTCACGTTTCCTTGATTTCACTGACAGAAGCTCATGTATCCTTTTCGGTGACGGCGCTGCTGCTGCTGTTGTCGAAAGAAGCGACAAGGTTTACTCATCAGTTCTCGGTTCTGACGGAAGCGGCGCACAGCTGCTCTGTGCAAGAACTCTTGACGTTGCCCCCGAAGTGGCTGTGGAAAGCGATTTTGAGGATCCCTTCCCGAAAATGCCGCAGCACAAGCTGCTCCAGAACGGCAAGGAAGTTTATAAATTCGCTACAAATGCGCTTCCGAAGTCGTTTGAACTTGCGGCTGAAAAGATCGGCATAACCAAGGACGATATAGACTGGTTCGTGCCTCATCAGGCAAATGTCCGTATAATCGAGACTGCCGCAAAGAAACTGGGAGTGCCGATGGATAAGTTCGTTATCACCCTCGACCACTACGGAAACACATCATCTGCATCCATCCCTCTCGCACTCTGTGAGGCTATCGAAAAGGGAATGGTGAAGAAAGGCCAGAAGCTGGCTCTCATCGGCTTCGGAGCAGGCCTGACTTACGGCGGCATTATTTTAGAATATTAATTGAGAATTGAAAATGGAGAATGGAGAATGAATGTGTTCGCTGACGCTCACATATTTGAAATTGTCCTGAAAGTAAATATAATTCTCCATTCTTAATTCTGCATTCTCAATTTTCAGAAAGGGAGTACAATAATGAAAACAAGAATAACAGATCTTCTCGGTATAGAATATCCTATCATTCAGGGCGGTATGGCATGGGTCGCTGAGCATACTCTTGCTGCTGCCGTATCAAATGCAGGCGGGGCAGGTATCATCGCAGGCGGCAATGCTCCTATCGACTATCTCCGTGAGCAGATCCGTCTGTGCAAGGAAAAGACAGACAAGCCTTTCGGCGTGAACGTTATGCTCATGAGCCCTAACGCTGCCGACCTTGCACAGCTTTGTATCGACGAAAAAGTCGCATTCGTAACAACAGGTGCAGGAAATCCCGGCACATATGTTGCCGCATGGAAAGAAGCAGGCATAAAGGTGATCCCCGTAGTTCCTTCCGTTGCTCTTGCAAAGAGAATGGAAAAGAGCGGCGCTGACGCTGTTATCGCTGAGGGTACGGAATCAGGCGGACACATCGGCGAGAATACAACAATGTGTCTCGTTCCGCAGGTAGTTGATGCTGTTTCTATCCCTGTTATCGCAGCAGGCGGTATCGCTGACGGACGTGGAATGGCTGCATCATTCATGCTGGGCGCAGAGGGCGTTCAGATAGGTACACGCTTCCTTGCTTCCGAGGAGTGCCAGATACATCCTGTGTTCAAGGACCTCGTTATCAAGGCAAAGGACACAGACAGCGTGGTAACAGGAAGATACACAGGCCATCCATGCAGAAACGTCAAGACAAAGTTTGCCAAGAAGCTTGCTAACGGCGAAAAGGACGGAACACTCTCACCTGAGGAATTCGAGAACCTCACAGTAGGCGCACTCCGCCGTGCTGTTGTTGAGGGCGACCTCGAAAGCGGTTCATTCCTCTGCGGCGCTATCGCAGGCATGATAAACGAAGTAAAGCCCTGCGCTGACATCGTCAAGGAAATAAACGACGGCGCTGAGAAGCTTCTCTGCAAGTAAGGCTTGTTTCAGAAATCAGAAAGCAGAAATCAGAAATCAGTAGGGAACGCCGCCCTCGGCGTTCCACGAATAACCGAAAAACGACATTTACCCGTGTAGGGGCGGATATCATCCGCACGACAATGATATAGGTGAAAAATGAAAAAATATACATATGTGGATATGCAGTGGAAAACACTGGTAATGGATTATGTTACAAGCAAGGAAACAGGAAAATGCAATTTTGAGCAGGTTATTGATTCAATGGCAGCTAAAGGCTGGAAATACGTTGATCATATCATGACTCATCCGAGCAATTATTCATATACCCTTGTATTTGAAAAAGATGTTGAAGAATAAACAATAACAAGCCGTCGAGCGACCTGAAACTTATCGCTTTACAGAAAGTAAGCGAGTTTACGAGCGAATCGTGACTGTGGTCAAGCTGACGACAGCTTGTTTGAAAAAGACGCTGAAGAATAATTCGTAGGGGCTGCCTTTGGCAGTCCTGCGGTATAACAATTAATGTGTTGAAACCAAATCGTAGGGAACGCCGCCTCGGCGTTCCGAAGGCGCAGTAAAAACTGCAACGGGAGCCCGAGGGCGGGCTCCCCTACGAATAAGGCGCAAACGGGCTGACGAATAATTCGTAGGGGCTGGCGTCTTCGACAGCCATTGTTACAAAATGACTTTGCTGCAATCTGTGGAACGCCGAGGGCGGCGTTCCCTACACATTGTTACATTTGTAATTGCAACAAGTGACAAATGCCTGTTTACTTTTCCGATGATATGTGTTACAATATTATCAGACTTTGTAATACAGGCTTTGATATATACAAACAGTATTAAGGTGGATCAATTATATAAAGCGGTGATCGCCGCAGAAGAAATTGGAGGTAACAGTTATGGCAACAGCTATAATCACAGGCGCTTCTCAGGGAATCGGTGCCTGCATCGCAAAGAGACTTGCAAAGGACGGTTTCGATATCGCCCTCAACCACTACCCAAGTGACGGAGACAAGGAAAAGGCTCTCGCAGTTGCTGAGGAATGCCGTGCGCTCGGTGTAAGAGTTGAGTGCTATGCCGCTGACGTTTCAAAGTTCGATCAGTGCGAGGCTATGGTAAAGCAGGTAAAGGCTGACTTCGGCACTATCGACGCTCTCGTCAACAACGCAGGCATCACAAAGGACAAGCTCCTTGCAAGAATGAGTGAGGAGGACTATGACGTTGTTATCGCTGTTAACCAGAAAAGCGTTTACAATATGACCAAGCACGTCTGTGCTGTTATGATGAAGCAGAGACACGGACGTATCGTCAACGTTTCATCTGTTGCAGGCCTCTACGGAAACCCCGGACAGATGAACTATTCGGCAACAAAGGCTGCTATAATAGGCATGACAAAAACCACAGCAAAGGAGTTCGGCTCACGCAATATCACCTGCAATGCCGTTGCTCCGGGACTTATCCACACACCAATGACAGACGTTCTCTCAGATGAACTAAAAGCTAAAATGATAGACGCAGTAGCACTTAAAAGATATGGCGAGCCCGAGGAGATCGCTTCAGTAGTTTCATTCCTCGTTTCCGATGACGCTTCCTACGTTACAGGTCAGGTCATCGAGATCTCAGGCGGACTCTCCATGTAATGCATAATGCATAATGCGTAATTCGTAATTGCGGTGTCCCCTGTCGGGGACGGATTTGAAAATTATTTAATTTATAATTTTCTGAATCCGTGAGTTAATGCGAACGCCAATAATTACGCATTACGAATTACGAATTGAATTGAAAGGATCTAATAATATGAGCAGAAGAGTAGTTATCACAGGTATGGGAGCTGTTACTCCCCTCGGTACAGGTGTTGAAAAATTCTGGGATGGCATCAGAGCCAACAGGATCGGAATTTCTGAAATAGATATGTACGATACCGAAAGAACAGGCGTAAAGCTTGCAGGTATCGTCCGTGATTTCGATGAGACAGCTTATTATGACGTTGAAGGCTGCTTCGATAAAAAAGAAGCAAGACGCATGGACAGATTCACAAAGTATGCGGTAGTTTCCGCTCATGAAGCATTAAATGACGCAGGTACGGATTTCTCGGATATCGACCCTTACAGAGCAGGCGTTATCATCGGTTCGGGTATCGGCGGTATCGACCTTACACTTGCCGAGCATAACAAGTATCTGGAAAAAGGCCCGAGCCGTATCTCAGCTTTCTATGTTCCTATGATGATCTCGAACATGGCAGCAGGTACAGTTTCAATGAAGACAGGCTTCCGTGGCGCTAATTTCGATGTTACCACTGCCTGTGCTTCGGGTACTAATTCTATCGGTGAGGCATTCCGCAAGATAAAGGACGGCTACCTTGATGTTGCCCTTGCAGGCGGCACAGAAAGCACTCACGAGGAATTCACTTTCGGCGGTTTCTCGAATATGAAGGCACTTACAAAGTCCGCTGACAAGAACAAGGCTTCCATTCCTTTCGACAAGGACAGAAACGGCTTCGTACTCGGTGAGGGTGCGGCTGTACTGGTGCTTGAGGAATACGAACACGCCAAGGCAAGAGGCGCTAAGATATACGCTGAGGTGGCAGGCTACGGCGCTACCTGTGACGGTTACCACATGACTTCTCCTATGCCCAGCGGTGAGGCCGCAGGTATGGGCATGAAGCTGGCTATGGAAGAAGCAGGCCTTACTCCTGCCGATGTTGATTACATCAACGCTCACGGCACTTCAACAGGCCTTAACGATAAATACGAGACAGCAGCTATAAAGGTTGCTTTCGGCGATGAAGCAAAGAATGTGAAGATAAGCTCTACCAAGTCTATGATAGGCCATCTTCTCGGTGCAGCAGGTGCAGTTGAAGCTGTTGTCTGCGCAAAGTCCATTCAGGAAGGCTTCATCCACGCTACAGTAGGTCTTGAGAATCCTGATGAGGAATGTGACCTTGACTACTGTGCAAATAAAAACTATGAGCAGGAAGTCCGTGCAGTTCTTTCCAATTCTCTCGGTTTCGGCGGACATAATGCTACTCTCTGCTTCAAGAAGGCAGCAGAATAATAAGGAGGACATAATATGAGCCAGATCTTAGATATGGTCGAGATCGAGACCATCGAAAAGCTCGCTGATATAATCAATAAGAAGGAACTCTCAGAGCTGACTATCGCAGACGGTGAGAGGACTATTACAATAAAGGGCAAGAGACCCGTTCCGCCTCCGCCCGCAGCAATGCCTTTCATGGGTATGCCTGCACAGGCAGCCGCTCCCGAGGATACTCTCGCTGAATCAGAGGCAAATGCAGCTGCCGAGCTGAGCGGCAACATAGTAAAGGCTCCTATCGTAGGTACTTTCTATGCAGCTCCTTCTCCTGACAAGCCGCCTTTCGTAAAGATCGGCGATACCGTCAAGAAGGGCGACGTTATCATGATAATCGAGAGCATGAAGCTGATGAACGAGATACAGTCCGACTACGACGGTGTTGTTGACAGCATCCTCGTTTCCGACGGTCAGACTGTTGAATTCGATCAGCCTGTCATGGTCATAAAGTAAGCAGAAAACAGTAGCTGCTGAATTAAATTGAAAGAGAGATAGATTATGGCTGATATACTTATGGATCAGGAACAGATCAAGCAGGTGATCCCTCACCGTGATCCTTTCCTGCTTATAGATGAGATCGTCGATATGGAAGTCGGCGTTAAGGTACACGCAAGAAAGTACATCAAGGAGGAGGACTTCTGGTTCAAGGGCCACTTCCCCGGATATCCCGTGACTCCCGGTGTGCTTATGATAGAGATGATGGCTCAGGCAGGCGCCGTATGCCTTCTCTCAAAGCCTGAGTTCAAGGGCAAGATAGGCCTTTTCGGAGGTATCGACAAGGCTAAGTTCCGCAGACAGGTAGTCCCCGGAGATGTCCTCGACCTTGAAGTTGAGATAATCAAGACAAGAGGTCCTGTGGGTACAGGCAAGTGCCTTGCTACCGTTGACGGCGAAAAGGCTGTTTCATGTGAGATAACTTTCATAGTTGCTGACGGGGACAAGCAGTGATATCCGACAGCATAAAAGGAGATATACATTAATGTTCAAAAAAATTCTCATCGCCAACAGAGGCGAGATCGCAGTACGTATCATAAGAGCGTGCCGTGAGATAGGCATAAGGAGCGTTGCGGTATACTCTACCGCTGACAGAACGACTCTCCATGCCCAGATAGCGGATGAAGCTGTATGCATAGGCCCTCCTGCTACAAAGGACAGCTACCTCAATATGAACGCTATAGTTCAGGCTGCCATAAATACAGGCTGTGACGCTATCCACCCCGGCTTCGGATTCCTGTCTGAAAATGCAGAGTTCGCAAGGCTCTGCGAGTCATACGGACTGGTCTTCATCGGCCCTTCCTACCACTCTATCGAGATGCTGGGCGATAAGGCTGCTGCTAAGGCTACCATGAAGGCTGCCGGCGTACCTGTTATCCCCGGTTCGGACGGCGCTGTAAGCTCAGTGGAGGAGGCAAGACTCATCGCTGACAAGGCAGGCTACCCCGTTCTTATCAAGGCCAGCGCAGGCGGCGGCGGAAGAGGTATACGCCGTGTGGATTCTCCTGCGGAGCTTGAAGCACAGATGATAGCCGCTCAGCAGGAAGCCAAGAACTTCTTCGGAGATGATACTGTATATGTTGAGAAGTTCCTTATAAATCCTCACCATGTTGAGATACAGATAATCGCCGACAAGCACGGCAATTATATACACCTCTGCGAGCGTGACTGCTCCATGCAGAGAAGAAACCAGAAGGTGCTTGAGGAATGTCCCAGCCCTATCGTAAGCCCTGAGCTCCGTGCAAAAATGGGCAATGCCGCTATTACTGCGGCTAAGGAATGCGGCTACTACAACGCAGGTACTATAGAATTCCTCGTTGACGAGAACCGTGATTTCTACTTCATGGAGATGAATACCCGTATTCAGGTAGAGCATCCTATTACCGAGGAGGTAACAGGCTTCGATATAGTAAAGGCTCAGATAGAAATTGCGGCAGGTCTGCCTCTGAAGGTGACACAGGACGATATCGTTATGCGTGGCCATGCTATTGAGTGCCGTATCAACGCCGAAGACCCTGAGCATAACTTCCGCCCCTCACCGGGTACCATCACAGCTCTGTATATGCCCGGCGGCCCCGGTATCCGTATCGACGGCGCTGTATATCAGGGATATACCATCACTCCTTATTATGACTCAATGATAAGCAAGCTCATCGCTCACGGCTCTGACAGAAATGATGCCATTAACAAGATGAGATGGGCGCTTTCCGAATTCATTGTGGAGGGCGTTGAGACTAATATAGATTTCCAGCTCGGACTTATCCGGAATGCCGACTTCAAAAACGGCAATTATGATATCGGCTTCCTTGGAAGATACATGGAAGACAAGAAGAATAAGTAAAGCGGTGAATAATATTGTTTGAAGGTTTTTTTAACGTAGTCAAGGAGCGTTTCAACGGCGCTGAGGAGGAATACAAGCCCCCGATGTTCAAGTGCCCGAGATGCACTCAGACAAGCCCTCTTTCCAGATATGAGGAGCTTCACAGAGTTTGCCCCAAGTGTAATTACCACGGCAGACTTTCGTCACAGGAGCGTATCGCCATCACTGTTGACAAGGACAGCTTCAAGGAGCTGGACGGCGGCATGAAAAGCGGCAATCCGCTTGATTTCCCCGATTATTCCGAGAAACAGGCTGAACTCCAGACCAAGACCGGCCTGAATGACGCTGTTATCACAGGTACTGCAACTATCAAGGGCTCGCCTGTGGTCATCGGTGTCATGGATTCCCGCTTCATGATGGGAAGCATGGGAAGCGTTGTGGGCGAGAAGATAACCCGTGCCTTTGAGTATGCAACTGAAAAGGGACTTCCCGTTGTTATGTTTACTGCGTCAGGCGGCGCACGTATGCAGGAGGGTATCGTTTCTCTCATGCAGATGGCAAAGACTTCGGGAGCTGTCAAACTCCACAGCGATGCAGGCGGACTTTATATATCGGTCATGACTGACCCGACAACAGGCGGCGTAACAGCAAGCTTTGCTTCCCTCGGAGATATAATCATCGCCGAGCCGAAGGTGCTTATCGGTTTCGCAGGAAGACGAGTTATCGAGGGTACTATCAAGCAGAGACTTCCCGAGGATTTCCAGCTTGCGGAATTCATGCACGAGAAAGGCTTTGTTGATATGATCGTCGAGCGCAGAAAGATGAGAAGCGTTCTCTCACATCTGCTGAAGCTTCACGGCTTCTATCCAAAGGAAAAGGAGGTCTGAGCCATGGATGAGAAAAGAACAGCGTGGGAGCGTTTACAGCTTGTCCACACAAAGGGCAGACCTACTATAAAGGATTATATTCCGCAGATCTTCACGGACTTCTACGAAATGCACGGAGACCGTCTCTGCGGCGACGATAAGGCTATCCTCGGAGGTATAGGCCGTCTCGACGGCAAGCCTGTCACTATTATCGCTCAGGTAAAGGGCAGGGATATCAACGAGAACAAGGCCTGCAATTTCGCAATGCCCCATCCCGAGGGCTACAGAAAAGCTCTCCGCCTTGCAAGACAGGCTGAGAAGTTCCACAGACCTATCATTTGCTTTATCGATACTCCCGGCGCTTTCTGCGGCGTTGCTGCCGAGGAAAGGGGACAGGGTGAGGCTATCGCAAAGAATATAGCAGAATTCATGACTCTCCGCACACCGATAATCTCTATCGTTCTCGGCGAAGGCGGAAGCGGCGGAGCTCTTGCTCTGGGTGTATGCGATGAACTGGCTATGCTGGAGAATGCGGAATATTCCGTTCTCTCACCGAGAGGATTCGCAAGTATCCTCTGGAAGGACGCATCCCGTGAACAGGAAGCAAGCGAAATTATGAAGATAACAGCGGAGGATATGGTCCGTCTCGGCGTTGCAGAAGCTATAATCGAAGAGCCCCTCGGAGGCGCTCATAACGATTTAGACAAAATTTCGGAAAATATCAAGGAATATTTGTCACAAAAAATTCCTGAAAAATGCAAAAAAGATATTGACGTTTTGCTTAAAGAACGCTATACTAAATTTAGAAAAATCGGAGCGTTCATTGAATGACCGGTTTTAATATAAAATGATGGAGGATAAATACATGATTTTTGAAAAACTCAAGGATATCATTGCTGATCAGCTCAGCGTAGACGCAGATGAGGTTACTATGGATTCCAATATCCAGGATGATCTCGGCGCTGATTCCCTTGATGTTGTTGATCTTATCACAACTATCGAGGACGAATTTGATCTTTCTATCCCTGATGAGGCTGTAGAGGAGATCAAGACTGTAGGCGATATCGCTAACTACATCGAGAAGAACACAGACGCTGAATAATAAAAGCGATCCCCGACTTGAAAAGACGGGTACTCATAAAGAAGTTTTTATGATTTGAAGATAAGGTTGCGTAACCTCGGCGGTTACGCAGCCTTTCTCTTTTTGTCATACTTCATGCTGTCAGCAACAGCAGTAGTTACGGCAACGTTGAAGCGATAGTGAATCTCAATCTCCTGTGTGCGATGACCGCTGCTCTTATCAGGAGCGTGAACAACAATCTTCTCAATCAGTTCGTGCATGATCTCAGGTGTAAGCTCTGTGATACGCTCATACTTCTGTACTGCCTTGATGAACGCTGTTACATCTGCTGACTTCTGTTCGGCAGTATCAATGTAGTCGGTCAGCTCAGCTACGGTTGCTCTGAGCTTCTTCTGTTCGTCCTCGTATCCTGCCGACATCACCGCAAAACGCTCATCGGAAATCTTGCCCGAGACGTTGTCCTCATAAAGCCTTGTGAACAGCCTGTCGAGTTCTGCGATACGTTTTTCAGCATCTTTCAGCTTTTTCTTGGACTTGGCAAGCTCCGAGGACTGTTTCTGAACGGAATTGTCCATCGCCGCCTGCACAAACTCGTCCTCGTTCTCCTTGACAAAGGAAATCATCTTGTTCAGCTCACCCAGTATGATCTCTTTCAGCACAATCGTTCTGATGAAGTGTATTGTACAGCCGTTCTTGTCTTTTGCATAAGTTCCGCATTTGAGATGTTCTTGGTCGGCGGTCATGGTTGTTGCACGGCACAGATACAATTTCTTTCCGCAGTCAGCACAGTAACAGATGCCCGAAAACGGATTGACTTCCTCATGCTTTGTCGGACGTCGCTTGTTCCTGCGAAGCTCCTGCACCAAGTCAAACTCCTGTTGCGTAATAATGGCTTCATGAGTATTCTCGAAAATCAGCCAATCATCTTTCGGGTTATCCACCCGCTTCTTGTTTTTATAGGACTTTACATGAGTGCGAAAGTTAACAGTATGACCTGCGTATTCAGGCTTTTCAAGGATATGGGCAATCGTCTCCATACCCCAGCGATTAAGGTTAGCATTCTTATGACCGTTATCCCTGCCCTGCGACAGCGCATAAGACGTTGGTGTGGGAATTTCCTGTTCCGTCAAGATGCGAGCAATCTGTGCCGGACCGTAGCCGTCAATGCAAAGATGAAAAATTTTGCGAACGACCTCAGCGGCTTCCTCGTCGATCACCCACAGGTTCTTGTCTGTTTCCGACCTTTTGTAGCCGTAGATCGGATTGGAAAGATGTTTGCCTGACTGCCCTTTTGCCTTGAAAACAGCTCTGATCTTCTTACTCGTATCACGGGCATACCAGTCATTAAAAATGTTCTTGAATGCCATCAGCTCGTTCTCGGATTTGAAAGTATCCACGCCGTCATTTATCGCAATATAGCGAACATCATAATCGGGAAACACCATTTCAATCAGCTCGCCAGTTTTCAGATAGTCACGACCGAGGCGGCTCAAATCCTTAGTGATAACAATTCCAACCTTGCCGTCCTCGATGTCAGCCATCATCGCTTTGAAGCCCTCACGTTCCCATGTCGTTCCTGAAACTCCATCATCGACATAGAAAGCCGTGTTGCGAAAGCCGTTTTCATCAGCGTACTTTTTGAGAATAGCCTTCTGGTTTGTGATACTATTGCTCTCACCCTGTAACATATCGTCTTGGCTCAGACGACAATATAATGCTGTGATCTTGTCTGTCATATTAAACCTTCCTTTCCGACAGATACAGCAAGCTATGTTATCATTATAGCGCGCATAAATGCAAAACGCAATGCGCCGATATTCCAAAGTTACACAGCCTGCTTCTCAGGTTCTTGTCCGGATTCACCGAGGAGTTTTTCACTCTCACGGATGATGAGCCTTTTCAGGATTTCCGAAAGATGTTCCTTTGAAGCAGGGTTGAATACGGTTGTCACAGTATAAAGGGTACGTCCGATCTTGTATTCGGACTTCGTTGTAAAAGTGTTGTCTGCCTTTTCTGTTTCTACGGCAGTAGTGTTATTATTCATAGCTTGTACTCCTTAGCTCTCTTTCTCTATGCTTTTAGAGTGAGGGGGTCGCTTTCTCTATCTGCCCCTCTTTCTGTTTTTGAAATAGCTGTGCGGAACGGCAGATGCCGTCCCGATTTCATAGCTATCGTTTTGTTGTCGGATATATGTTAGTCCTCGTAAGGATTCTTCTTATCCGTAAAGCTCATCTGCTGACCGAAATCATCATCGCTGTCAGTATCAACGGCAAATTCCGCAGTAACAGCATTATCCGTATCAGCCGAACCGTCGGCTTTCAGCTTTGCCGACTGCTCACGCTTTCTTGCGAGAACTTCCAGCAGCTCACGACCTTCGCAGTTGTATTCTGCTTTGATCTCAAGATAGCTCAGGTGAGCATTCTCGTCCACCAGCTTTTTGAGCTTCGCCTTGCTGGTCTCAATCGTTGCCTTCAGCTTCTTGATCTTCTTCTCGTTCTCCTCGATCTTTTCAAGATACAGCCCCATCGCATTCACCTCACTTTCCGTTTCAGCATTTTTATGAAACGAAGATTTGCAGTCAAATTATCTGACCACAATCACATTATAGCGCGCACTCCCGTATCAAAACAAGCCGCAATGCGCACAAACTTTTGTTCACAGCCTGTTAACAATTAACCGGGGAATTTTGTGATTCAAAAATTCAAAATTACGCTATTATGCGAATTTTACTATCCGGTCATTTTGACGAAACAGTTTTTGATAGCCTAAAAAACTTTTCGGATAGCCATTGACGGATTTCGAAAACTTTGGTATAGTGGATATGGGGATACGCAGGAGCGACGATGAGAGAGAAACAGAAAAAGTCGCGCAGCTCCCATTCATGACAAGCATGAAAAAATCCGAGCTGAAAAGCTCGGAAATGACATTCGCCCCACAGGGGCGAAAGAAGAGTAGCAAGCACGGTATCATGTGGGCGCGCACAGCGACTTTCACATGATACAATGCTTGGCAGAGGGCGCTGCCCCTACGACCCCGAATTGAGAAAAATAAAAAGGAGAACAAGAGAAAATGAAAGATGAAAAAAAGCGTACAATGTACCTGAAAGTCCGTGTCAGTCCCGAAGAAATGGCGGCTATCAAGAAGAAGTATGCGAACAGCGGTATGAGCAGTCTCAGCGGATTTGTCCGTGCGATGATCTTCGAGGGTTACATCGTCCACATTGACGGGTACGAAATGAAACGGCTCTGCAATCTTGCGAGTAATATCGCAAACAACATCAACCAAATCGCCCATCGAGCGAACGTCACGAACAAGGTTTATAAGGAGGACATTGAGGACATCAAGAGCCTTGCAGATCAGCTTATACAACCTTTGCTGTTTCTGCAATCAAAGTGTGTGCAGTTGAAGCATTGAGAAAAATGCTGTCGGAAGAAATCCCGACAGCACCGAAAGCTGATATGTGCGCCCTGCACTGGACAAGTATTTGAAATTGCTGCGCACTTCACAAAAATGGTTACAATCATTCTGCAAAGCTGGACTCCGACATGATTATGGTATATACTGTATTTACAATAATGATTTGGAGGTAACAGCTATGTTGAAAATTCCTGAATTGGCAATGCCGAAAACACGCAAGGTCACTACGGTCTGCAACGGCAAACGTGAAGTCTGGACGGACTACGAACAGGCAAAGGCGTATTTCCTTGAACTCATGATGACTACAGAGGGCGGGGAACGTGACCGAGCGGAGTGCGTTTATATACAGCTCCTGCATGGGCTGGAGGAGTGTTCGGACGAGGACGAATAAGCAAAAAGGCGAGCTACCATTTTGATAGCTCGCCTTTATTCGCCATTATTTGATTATTCGTGTATTAATGGTTGTTGCTTTCATTATACTCTCTAACCTTACTTCTTCAATTTGGTTAATCTTGAAAAATTCAGTGTATGAATTTAATATTGGTAGTTCATATGGATAGTATGAATCATTAAATGGGTACGGATATAGATCAGGAACTTCTTTGGGATCTGGACCACAAAAGAAAGCATAATTTTTTCCATTAGCAACGCTGCTTTTATAGCATATTCCATCGAGACCGATACTCCGAATGTATTCCGATATGATTTGAGTTGCAACATATTCATATGAACGGTCTTGATTATCATTAACAGGTTGACACAATTCATTTACAAAGCTCTTTAAAAACCGAGTAACGAAACGTTCTTCATGACAATAATCATCACTAAATATACTACCACAATTGTAATAGTAATTATCCTTAGTAAAATCAATTACTTGCAATTCTTGTGTTGATTCAAATTCAGCTACAATCGCTTTGCAATCGGATAGCCGGCACTCTGAAAATGTTGTATCTTTATCAGTCGCTAAATACAAATATGAGATACCTGCTGGACTCATTCTATTAGTTTGAGCGAATTTTGGAGGTGCTGGTCCCATTTCCTTATATGGAGGGATTTTAGATAAATCTTTTAAGTCGTTGTTTTGTTTTCGTGCTCTGTATAACTTGGTTCCAACAGGTAGATCGTCGGCAAATCCCCATAGAATGCTTTTAAATCTCTCTAAGAAGCCAGAGTAGTCTCCGTATCCATCAATTGCAAAAAATCTATTATAATGCTTGGCGATATGCTTAAACATCAACCAATCTTGATACACAGGCAGTATTTCCTCACCATATAGATCATCACGAATGACAAATTGAGGCTCATCTATATCTCCCCATATATTGAATTCACCATCTTTTACTCGTTCATACGAATTGACATCTTCAAATAAAGATTCTAACAATCCGTTTTCCATTGCAATATCTGTAAAGATTGCTTCATCATCGCATAAAATCTCTCTTATTGATATAGGCTCAGATGAATTCCCTTTATAATCAGTATAGCCGTCTTCTTCGACATCCCACATTGCTCCTGTTCCATCATCTATATATTCGTATGCTTTCATTAAACACTCTATGATACGCTCGCCAATTTTATCTACAGGAGCTATATTTACTTTTGTGGATTTGCAGTAATCACATATTCCGATTTGATTATATTTTTGAATAATGTATTTTTTCAGATGTACATTAGAAAAACAATTCACGCAACAATGTTTTGTTAGCAATGTTACCATCCCCTCTTATATTGGTGAAATGAGAGTTTTACTTCTTCAACAACCTATTGATATGATTCAGTATCATCAACTGATCCCCGTCATCGAGCTGCTTCATACCCTCAACCGCTTTCCGTATCAGCTCTGGATTGGAAATGCTGTCATCAAAAAACTCAGCAGGCGTGATACCGAAGTAGTCACAAATCGCAAACAGCTCCGATAGCGGCGGCAGGGACTTACCCGATGAAATATTATAAATGTATCCACGGCTATGACCGAGATCATAGCTCATCTGGTACTCCGAAACGCCCTTTTGCAGTCGGAGCTGCGTAATCCTGTTCCTTACAAATTCGTCTGTCATAGCCAAATCACCTCTTACTACTATAATACAGCAAAAGGAATCTGCTATACTCAAAGGAAATATGTTATTTGCTCTTGAATAATCTTCTGAAATATGTTATAATCAAGATATATTAGATTGTTTGCAAGGAAGTATCATTGAATAGATGAGTAATGACATTTTCGGGTGATAGCTATGGATATATATACGGTCAGTTTCTTTGGGCATCGTGAAGTAGAGAGAGCATCGAAAATCGAAGGCAGACTCGACCTACTCCTGCATGACCTCATAACACAAAAGGAATATGTCGAGTTTCTCATAGGACGGGACGGAGAATTTGATCTCTTGGCAGCGTCAGCTATCAGACGAGCTGTTAAGCAGTATAGTTATGGTAACACGTCGCTTATTCTTGTACTGCCGTATATAAAAGCCGAGTACCGTGACAATGAGCAGAACTATCTGGGTTACTATGATGAGGTGGAGGTATGCTCGGAATCATCTGATTCACACTATAAATCTGCTATACAAGTACGTAACAAGTGCATGGTTGACCGATCCGACCTGATCGTGTGCTGTATTCAGCGTAAAAGCGGCGGAGCGTATAAAACCGTACAATACGCCTTGAAACAAGGAAAACAGGTCAAAAATCTATCTGACAACGAACTTTGATTCCGGTACTATAATAATTACAGTCGTATAAATCCATGACAAGCCAGGCATGGTTTACACGCACTCGAAACCTAAGTTATAATGAAAGCAGTGATTGGACTAACGGGAATCCGG
>Ga0129307_1001563_pt1 | contig 23337 bp, 23 predicted proteins | sample P1105metagenome_FD_94437 | JGI IMG/M metagenome (GOLD analysis project Ga0129307, IMG submission 94437) | Capybara group fecal microbial communities from Wisconsin, USA - P1105 metagenome | ecosystem: Host-associated > Mammals > Digestive system > Large intestine > Fecal | place: USA: Wisconsin... | reverse complement strand
TTACGTACTACAACAACGAGAGGCCTGCGTATGCTCTGCAATACAAAAGCCCTGTCCAATACAGGCTTGAACAGGGCTTTGGTTAGGTTTTTTTAATCTGTCTACTTTTGCTTGACTAGTTCATGCTCATCAGCCCGTCTTTTCGTGTTTCGTAATCGCGTTCTGTGCCCGTGAGGGCCGTTTGTACGAATGCCTAGTTGTGAACAGCGATCGCCATACCGGCGGTGCGGAGCGTTTCCTTGTCGATCTCGCCCTCGCACAGGACTTCCTTGCCGTTCATGAAGACACGCTTGATGCCGAACGGTTTGCCCTGATCGGGCTCTGTGTCGCGGATCTCGTCTTCGTCGAAGACGGTGAGGTCCGCATAGCAGCCGGGCTTGATGTAGCCGCGGTCTTCCAGCATGAAGCGGTCTGCCCAGGCACCGGTCATCTTGCGGATCATGAAGGGCATCTCGCCCCCCTTGCCGGTCAGGGAGTCATGCAGGAACTTTGGGAAGTTGTCGTAAAGAGCCGGGTTCTGGACGCCGTAGTCTTCGACCCAGGCATCCGTCATGAACAGGCAGTCGGGGTTCTTTTCGAAGTCCTCGATGATCTCGCGGGTCGTGTAGGGACCCTGGTTGACGCGTCCCTTAAAATCACTCTTCTCGCACAGCTCGAGGTACATCTGGGCATCGGAGATCCCGCGCTCGACAGCGTTCTCGTGGACGGTCTTGCCTTCGTATTCTTCGTATCCCGGTCCAATGTAGGCGACCTGGATGTCGTCGTAGCCAAATCCGACGAGTTTGGTCTCGATCTTGGTGAACAGGTCAAACTTTCGGAAGTTGCCTTTCTTGCGCTTTTCTTCCGGTGTCATCGACTGATACCACGGCGGCATGATGACGGTGATGACACTGACGCCAAGCGTTTCGTTGTAGATGTCGTACATGATATCGACGCCGTCTTTTTTGAGATCTTCAACGATCTTGAGGAATTCTTTCTGGTCTTTGAAGGTCTTGCGGCCGACGAAGATGGCGTGTGAATACTGGAGTTTGAGCGGAGTGCCCTTGGCGATCTCCACGAGCTCATCCAGTGCGCGCAGCAGATGGGAACGGCCGAAGATCTGCTTGTAGGCGCCGGAGACCTTGGACTCGGCACGCGGGTGGACTGTCAGCGGGCGGTCGTATTTGACACACAGCGCCGCGACTTTTTTAAGTTCCTCGACGTCGGCGAACAGGCCGGGATCGTACATCATACCGAGGGAGATGCCGGCAGCGCCCTGCTGGAGCTGCATCTCAAGCAGATCGAGCATCTTCTTTGTCTCTTCTTCGGTGAGCGGACGGTTGACGCTGCCGCTCGCCGCCGCTCTTGCGGAGCAGTGGCCGGCGAGGATCGCGAGGTTAGCCGGTGCATTGCGGTCGACCGCTTTGAGGAAGTCCTCGGTCATACCGTATTTGCCCGTCACATCGCGGAATCCGAACAGTCCGCCGCCCATCAGGTCGACGTGTTCGTTGCCGTCTTTAAAGCCGACGACCGAAAGGCCGCAGTTGCCGGTGACAAAGGTCGTCACGCCCTGCCGCAGGAACGGCTCGAAGAAGGGGAACGGCTCCTTGCGGATCGCAAACCAGTCGTTGTGGGAGTGCCCGTCGATAAAGCCCGGGGAGAGGGACAGACCGCCCAGGTCGACCACTTTGTCGGCATCCGCCGGTGCATCCTGTCCGTCGGGAATGACGGCAGCGATTTTTTCGTCTTCAATCAGTACGCTGCCCGCAAAAGCATCATTGCCGGTGCCGTCGTAGATGCGGGCATTCTTGATTAGAGTCTTCATCTTCTGTCCTCCTGTAAAAAGGAACCGGTGTTGTAAATTACTTTATAACCCAATTGTAGCACTAATTTGAAATTTAAAAAGATGTCCTTGTGGCTGGCTTACAGAAAGCATTGGGGCGAAGGCATCTTTCGAATTAAAGCGCGTTATCATCAAACATCTGCAGAAAAAGACCGGGTGAGTAGGCTGGTATGGGAGAAGACGCGAAGTCTTTCTCGTTGCGGGTCAGGATATACTTTACACCTTCGCGTCTGGCGCTTTCAGCCAGAACCGCATCTTCAAAGTCCTGCATGGGATTTGTGAGTGCATTCTTGATATCGTCTGCAGTGGTGTCAATCAGGGGAAAGATGCTGAGTATATTCGTCAGGGCATCGCGGGTCCGCTGTTCGTTGCGGAGGCTCTTCAGCATTATATAATGCAGGTCTGTGATTGTGCTCGCAGCAAGGAAGCCATCAAATTCCTTGTTGATCACACCGATGGCAAGATTGCGGGCATCTTCCAGAAAAGGTTCACGTCCCAGCAAAAGATCAAGAATGATATTGGTATCGATCAGCAGTTTCATCGATCAGCCAGCCTTTCTGCGCGTGCTTCTTTAATAGTCATGTCGGCTTCGTCACTGAGGATTCCCGTGATCGCATCCAGTGCCTGCAGTTTTTCGGCAAACGGATTGACCAGTTTTGCAATTGGTTTGCGGTTTTTTGTGATGACAATGTCTTCCGTCTTTGCAAGAGCGAGATAATACCCCAGGTTTTTCTTGAACTGTGTTGCGGTAATCGTCATGACCCTATCTCCTTTCGTATATTAAGTATATTAAAATCGTACGATTATATCAACATAATCGTACGAAGTAATGTGAAATATCGTTCGAAAAATATTTACTTAATCACTGTTGATTGACGATCTGCCCTCAGGTCAAGGAGAATCAACACTAGGCAAGCGAGCCGTACGGCGAAACCAAAGACGGCGGCGGGCAGTCCAAATGTGCTGTTAAAAGCGAAGGGCGCAACCCGAAGAATCAGATCCGCAACGATCATCACAGTGAAAACCAGACGCGTTTTACGTCCGGATCTGTGGTTGTCCCGGAATAAGCGGTTGCCGAGAATGCCGAGCAGCAGGGCGGCGGCGAGCAGTGCGAAATAGACGTAGATCTCGTTGCCCGTGTGCCGGTAAAGCGCGGCAAGCAGGAGTGACTCGGCACGCGGCAGGGTGCTCATGCCCGCGTCGAATAATGCGGAGAGGACGTTGCGGCTCGTCATGACCGCGGGGTGGGCTGCCGCCACGAACAGATAGAGGACCGGCAGCAGCGAAAGGATCTGAAATACCCTGACGTAAAGGTCTGCGCCGGACAAGGCTTTGCGGACGTCGGTGCCGAAGGTGATGGGCGGGATCAGTCGCATGTTTTCACCTCCTCCAGCGTCTTGTCAAGATATCTCTCTTCGAAGTCATCCGAAAAGGCAGACGTTCCCGGGATGCGGTAAACGACCTCGCCGACGGATGGATCAAAGAACAGGATTTCGGATTCTTTGTTGTCAGGATGAAGCCCTGCGCTGCCCATCGCATACAGGCGGCACAGGGCATTGCTCTCCGGATAGTTTGCGGGCAGCAAAACGCCGCTGACCACCACGAGTTCGCCGGAGGCGCAGCGCCCGCGCAGGACCGCATTCGGGAAGAGGGGCGATTCCTTGCGGCCGGCAAGATCGATCTGCACCACATCGCAGAGCATCAGGCCATAGCTGGTCGCCCGGTAGGCATTGACATAGAGTGTGTCGCCTTCCGCCGCGGCGCCCCAGTCGGCGCCATAGTTGCCCTCGAACACGAGCTCGGCGGTGTTGCTGTTGGAGCCCTTCACGATCCCGCTCGGCTCGAAGGTGGAGTAGCGGATCGAGTAGTCGGTGCCTTCGATGGGATAGGTCTCGTTCATGACGGACGGATCCATGACGCGGAAGGCGGTTATGGTCGCGAAAAGATAGATCGCGGAGAACACGATCAGGATCACGAGTATGCCGTTCAGCGTCAGTTTTCTGTCCTTCAAGACGGGTTCCTCCTGTCTGGCATCTTAATAGTATTGTACCACAGATGCGGACAGCTACTGCACCCGGTTGTACAGCGGAGCGACATACTTCTTTGCACCGCCGATGATCACGAGGGCGGCCAGCGCATTGAAGCTCATCATGACCAGCATGATGGGACGCTCCGGCAGCCACGTTGCGAGTACGCCGGCGAGCAGCTGCCCGGTCAGTGCGCCGACCATGAACAGCAGATGAAAGACCCCGTTGAACCGGCCCTTCATTTCGTCGGGTACGTAGCTCTGGGTCGCTGATTCGCGGATGGTGTAGCTCGTCACACCGCCGATGCCGTCTGCAAAGCAGAGGATCATCATGACGGGAATCGGCAGGAACAGATAAACCGCCTGGAACAGCGAGATGGTGACGTAGACCGTCAGCGCGATCACATACCTGTGCGCGGCGGGTAGCACCGTCTTGTAATGGATCATCCCGCCGATCATGCGGCCGACGACCATCATGCCGATGACGATGATGAAGACGTACTCGCCGTTGTGGTAGTGGTTTTTAAAGTAGGGCAGGGTGATGACCTGCGTGACCCCGTCGCACATCGCCATGACGGCAAAGTAGGCGACGACAGCCATCAGGCCTTTTTCCATCTTCAGATAGCCGAAGCCTTCCCGGATGTCTGCCGTGAGCTGTCTGAAGCGTCCGGCATCTTCGAGTGCGGTCTCTTTCTGCGATGCGATATACGCTTCCTCGTGCCCGATCCTTGTCTCCATGACCGCCGCGGCAAAGAAGCAGACGGCGTTGACTGCGAGCAGTGGGGGGAGGCCGATCAGTTTGTAGAGGAAGGTGGAGACAGGCACCATGAACGCGGTCATCGTCTCCAGCACGCTGGCGATCGAGTAGGCTTTCTGATAATTGCCTTCTGTAATCAGCAGCGGATAAAAACTCTGGTATGCCACCTGGTAGACGCTCTCGATCGAGCCGAGCAGGAAGCAGTACGCGGCGAACAGCGGGAAGGAAAACCAACCTGTCGCGAGCACACCTGCCATGATGGCGTACAGCCCGGCCGAGATGAAGTCCAGTGTATAGATCATCTTCTTGCGGGAGATGCGGTCCAGCACAGCGCCGCCGAGGATCGGCATGATCAGCTGCGGCCCGGTGTACATCATCAGATAGATCGCGTACAGCAGCGTAGACTTGGAAATATCGAGCACCATAAGACTCATGGCAAAGCCGGAGAGGGCGTTGCCAAGCATGGAGATGACACTGCCGACGGTGATGATCGTAAAGTCGCGTGTCCATAATGGATTGTGCTGTATCGGGAGATTGCCTGGCCCTTGCTGCATATATGCCTCCTTGCCTTAGATGCTTTTATCACGATAGCAGATGGAGCGCGCGGGAGTCAAGGAATCGCTGCGGTTTGCCGTGCGGGAGAGGCAAGTTTTATTTGCCAGTCTGCGCGTCGGTGTGTACGATAGGGGTGTGAATAGAAAGAGGTGTGATAATGAAAGAAACAACAGCGCAAGCCGGTGGTGCAAATCTGCGGGGGGAACGGAGTATCATGACGGAACGGCTCGTCCTGCGGCCGTTTGAAGAGGATGACTATGACATCCTGCACCGCCTGTACGGGGATGCGGAGGTCATGCATTATACGCCGTTCGATCCGGAATCGCCCTTGCAGTCGCAGGCGCACCTTGCGCGCATTTTGGCTGACTGGGCGGAGGATCCGGTGAGAAGCCGCGAGTATGTGATTGCTGTGCGGAACGGTGAGGATCGTGGGGCGGAAAATGCGGTGGAACAGAAAATCGGCCGCTGCCACATCCTGATCGAAGATGGCGGGCGCGCCATGATCGGCTGGATGCTGGTGCAGGAAGCGTGGGGGAAGGGATATGCGACGGAGACCGCGCAGGCGCTCATCGCATACGGTTTTGACATGCTCAGCCTGCGGGAAGTGTACGGGCTTTGCCACCCGGACAATGCCGCTTCCCGCCGCGCCATGGAGAAGTGCGGCATGACGCTCCGTGAGTGGCGCAAAGACTTTGTTGCATATAAAAAGAATGGCCGCTGTTTCCTGCAGGACGAACTGAAATACGTCCTTGCGCGGCCATCTTCTTCTGCTGTTTTGAAATAATCGGTTCTATTCGCCGAGACCCTCGAAATCTCCGGATGCGAAGTGAATCACGCCGTCGATCATGACGAGTTTCAGGTCCCAACTTTCGCTTTCCTTGAGAATGACGCCGACGGGAACATTCTCGATGCCGGCGTCCGCCAGGCCCTCCTTGTACTGATTTGTGATGTCGAGCCACTGATTGACGACCTCTTCCGGGTCGTCGTCTTCCGAGCACTCCGCCCAGATGTAGAGGCGGCCGTCCATGATGTCACAGAAGTCGTTATCGCCAAGCAGATCGTAGTAACTGCCGCCGTAGTACCAGTCGGTCAGTGTGTCGTCGTCGCCGGAGGTTTCGGTATTGTCTTTGATATAGCTTTCCGCTTCGCTGTACGAGGAGTACTCGTTGAGTTCGCCGGTCTCTTCGTAGGCATCGTCATAGGTGTATTCGTAGTCGTATGTATAGTCGTTGCCGAAATCGCTTACGATGTCTCCGACAACAGCGATGATGGCGCTGATCATAGGGATGACAACGAAGATGATTGCGACGGCGATCAGGCAGCCCGCCTTGCTGCTGCGCGGCCGCTGCGCCGCGACTGTTCTGCGGTTTGCTTTCTGCTTCGGTATTCTAGGTGTTTTCTGTTTGCGGACGCTGCTTTCCTGACGGCCGGCGCTGCTTTGCTGCGCAGGTGCCTCAGTCCAGCCGCTGCTGTCACTGCCGCCGAGAGACCACTTGGCGTTGCCGCTGCGCCGCGAACGCTCATAGTCCTCGCGGCTCTTCTTGGCCCAGGCGGGTTCGTTGCGGTAAAGGCGCTTTTCAAACTGGGAGAGGTCTCCGTATTCGCCGGCTGCCTTTCTGGCTGCGAGTTCGTCCTGCATGCTTGGATATTTACGGCTCATGGGTGACCTCCGGATACTTCATTGCCTTGCGGACGGGAGTGCCGCCCTTTTTTATCTGGAAATCCGGGTGGCCGCCGGCCAGATAGGCGGCGGTGTCGATCCGGCGGGTCCTGCGGAAGTAAATCATCAGGACAACACAGAGCAGGATGGTGCAGGCGGACAGGACCTGCGCCTGTTTGAACGGGCCGATCATCAGGGAATCGGTGCGGAGCGATTCTACGAGGATCCTCTCGACCGAGTACAGGATGCCGTACCAGCAGATGGTCTGCCCGGTAAAGGTGCGCCGGCTGTCGATCGCAAGCAATACGAAGAACAGCAGGAAGCACCAGATGGATTCATATAAGAATGTGGGATGCACTTTGACGCCGTCGACCGTGATCGCCCAGGGCAGATCCGTGGGGCCGCCGTGCGCTTCGGAGTTGAAGTAGTTGCCCCAGCGGCCGATGGCCTGTGCCAGCGCGATGGTCGGTACGGTCAAATCGAGCGCGTCGATAAAATCGAGTTTCTTATGACGGCAGACGAGGTACGCCACGAGGAACGAGCCGATCAGACCGCCGTGGATGGCGAGACCGCCGCCGCGGAAGTTCAAGATCTGATCGAGGTGCTGCCCGTAGTACGACCATTCAAAGATGACGTAATAGATCCTTGCGCCCAGGATACCGCCCGGGATGGCGAAGATCAGTACGTCGAGCATCTGGTCTGCTGTGAGGTTGTGTTTTGGGGCGCGCAGACAGGTTAGTGCGACCGCGATGCCGATGGCGCACGCGATGAGGACCCCGTACCAGCGGATGTCAACGCCGAATATGGTGAATGCGATAGGGTCCGGAATAGGCATGTCTGCTCCTTTTTTCAGCTGCCGCCGGCGGTCGTGCAGCGCCGGCAGAAGTACAGTTGCTTTGGCTGTGTCTGTGCTGTTCTGCACGTTCGTTATTATACGCTTGCCGTGCGTATTATTCAAGGAATCGCCTCTTGCGCCGCACCGCAACAGTCCGTAAAATATGGGAAGAAAGATGGAGGAAGCTATGACGGATTTTACCGGTGATGAGGAATTTGCAGTCTTTGCGGAAGCGCTGGAAAAGGCGGCAAAGCAGGACGCGAAGAAGCGCAAAAGAGCGCTGGTGAAAAAACAGGCAGCAACGCTAACGGAAGACTACCGGCGGGCGGCCGATGCGAAGATCGCGCAGACGGTCATTGAAAGCGATGCATTTGCGGCCGCGCAGACGGTCTTCTGTTATGTTTCGGTGCGTACAGAGCCTGACACGGCGGCCATCATGGAAGCTGCCTGGCACGCCGGCAAACGCGTTGCTGTGCCGCGCTGCCTGGGCAGGGGAATCATGGAAGCGGTGCAGATCGAAAGCCGTGACGACCTGACGGCAAGCGGGTCTTTCGGGATCCCGGAGCCTGCGCCCGGCCTGCCGGTCATCGCGCCGGCGGAGCTGGACTTTTCGGTCGTGCCTTGCGTGGCCTGCACCCGCGAAGGCGACCGGCTCGGGCACGGGAAAGGCTACTACGATAGATTTATGGAAGCTGCAGGCGGTGTGAGCGCGGTCATCTGCTACGAGAAACTGCTGCAGGACAGGATCGCCGTCGAGCCGCACGACCGGCGCCCGGACCTGGTCATCTCGGAGGAGGCAGTATACCGGACGGGCAAATAGCTGTGTCATAAAAAATGGTGGAGGACCTCTGCAGAGTGCATCTGCAGGGGCCTTCTTTTTTGCGTGCATATACACAATTTTGTTGTATATGGGCGGTTGTTTTCCAAAATCCTCCACCTGTCCGAAAATGGCTGAAAAGGGGATGATTTCAACGATTTTCGGCGTTTTTGCCCGGGCAAGATATAGTGCTGAACACATGTTCTCTACACTATATCTTGTGTTTTGGTGCGCGGTGGAGGGAATGGGAGGGAGAAATGTGGAGAATGGTGGTCTAAATGCCCAAAAATACATGGTTTTTATTTGAAAAATGGGGCAAAGTGGAGTAAAGTGGAGATGTAACAAAGGGTGAAGCAGTATCTTTAGGTACCAATGAAGAAAGGAGGGAAGCCTGTGTTCATCGGCAGTTACAGCAATTCACTGGACGCGAAATACAGGATGATCATCCCCTCCAAGTACCGTGAGGAACTGGGCTCGAGATGCATCGTCACCATCGGGATCGACCGCTGCCTGTACATCTATCCGCTGAGCGAGTACGAAGCACAGGCTGCCAAGCTCGAGACGCTCCCGAAGATGAAAGCGGACGTCCGTGACTTTGTCCGTGACTTCTACGGCAAAGCCGAGGAGTGCGAAGTGGACCGTCAGGGCCGCATCACCATTTCCGCCAAGCTGCGCGGATACGCAAAGATCGAGAAAGAGCTGGAGACGATCGGGACCGGCAAGAAGATCGAAGTCTGGTCCAGAGACGTCTATGAGAACAGCGGCGCCGGCACGATGGATGGCGCAAAGCTGGCTGAAGGACTTGCTGAGTATGGAATTTAGCCATGTGCCGGTCCTGTACCGGGAAGTCATCGAACATCTGCAGGTCCGTCCGGACGGCATCTATGCCGACGGTACGCTGGGAGGCGGCGGGCATGCGGAAGCGGTCGTCAGATCGCTGGGGCCCGAAGGTCTGTTCATCGGGATCGACCGCGACACAGACGCGCTGACAGCGGCGAGGGCGAGGCTCGAAGCCCTTGGGGATGAAGCCCCCTGCAAAAAGATCTTTGTGCATGACAATTACGCAAATATCAAATCCATCCTGGATGGTCTCGGAATCGCTCATCTGGACGGTGCGCTGCTGGACCTGGGCGTCAGCTCCTTCCAGCTCGACAATCCCGACAGAGGATTCTCCTACATGCAGGATGCACCGCTGGATATGCGGATGGACCAGCAGGCAAAGTTCTCCGCCTACGACGTGATCAACGAGTACGCGGAAGCAGACCTTGCGGAGATCATCCGGCAGTACGGCGAAGAAAGATACGCAAGGCGTATCGCCGCCAATGTGGTGAAGGCCAGAAGCGAATCGCCGATCACGAGATCGGGACAGCTGGTCGACATCATCAAGGCTTCCATCCCGGCGAAAGCCAGACGTGAAGGTCCGCATCCGGCAAAGCGGACGTTCCAGGCGATCCGGATCGAGGTCAATGATGAACTCGGGCTGCTCGAGAGGGCGGCGGAGGACTTCCTGGATGTACTGGGAGACGGCGGCAGACTCTGTGTGATCACCTTCCACTCGCTGGAGGACAGGATCATAAAGAATGTATTTCAAAGACGTGCAGATCCCTGCACATGTCCGCCCGGCCTGCCGTGCGTATGCGGAAAGAAGGCGGATGTTAAGAAGATCACCCGCAAGCCCATCGAGGCGGGCGGCGAGGAACGGGAAGCAAATCCCCGGGCGCGCAGCGCAAAGCTGCGGGTCGCGGAAAAGATAGTAACAGGAGAATGAGATGCAGCAGGTAGAAAGGGGTTATGTATATCAGGATCGCAGAATGCGCGATGTTGCTGTACGTCCCCGCGTGACCAGACAGCAGAGAAAAAAGGCTGAGATGACAGCCCGGGATCGCGGCAGGATCCTGATGGCTCTGTTTGTCGCGGGCGTCCTCGCTCTTGGCATCATCATCGCGGCCGCCTACGGGGCTTCCGTAAACTACAACAACAATAAACTCCGCGACAGCAATGCCGCCCTGCAGGGCGAAGTGGAGATGCTCGAGATCCAGATCCAGAGCGCCAACAACATTGCGGAGATCCAAAGCCGCGCAGAGGGAGAACTCGGCATGGCGTACCCCGGCACTGACCAGCTGGTGGTCCTGTCACAGACGGCAGGCGCCGGCAATGTAGGCCAGTCGCTGCGGTCAACGGCCAGTGCCAGCCTCTGATACGGGCAGAACAATCATCGCCAATTCATAATTTCATAATAAGAAAAGCCGGACAACTTCATTATGGACCAGTTCAGTTGTCCGGCTTTTTCTTATGGAAAGGCCATTTCTAAATGGGAAAAGTACCCGCCGCCAATAAAACACGACTGGTCATAGCGTTTGTGATATTCTGCATCGCTCTTGTGGTGCTCTGTTTCAGAGACGGTTATATCCAGATCGTCAAGGGGGAGGAGTACACCCGCATGGCCATGGAACAGCAGACCATGGACCAGCTGGTCGAGGCCAAACGCGGCGATATTGTCGACCGCAACGGCAACAAGATGGCGGTCAGCACCATCAAATACTCCGTCTGGATCAGACCTGCTTCCGTCATGAACTCCGAACGCGAAACGCAGGAAGCGAGAGATGCGGAGAATGCCGAGAAAGTCGAAACGGTGGTCAACGGTCTTGCGGAGATCCTGGGCATCGATCCGCAGACGATCCGCGACGAACTCGATACCGATAAGACACTGATCAAGATCGCCAAGTATCAGGAGCGCGACACGGCAGATGCCATCCGCGCATGGGCGGCGGAAGAAAACGTCTCGGGCGTTTCCATCAGCGAAGAGACAAAGCGTTACTATCCGATGGAAACGATGGCGGCGCAGGTGCTCGGCAGCGTGACGGATGATAACAACGGCCTCTCCGGCCTTGAACTCTATTACAACAGCTATCTGAAAGGTGTTCCGGGAAGATGGATCCAGAACAAGGATGCCAGCGGCCGGTCGCTTTCTTATGGCGACAGCAGATACTACGATGCGGAAGACGGTGCGACACTCGTGCTGACGATCGACGTGGCGGTCCAGACATATGCGGAAGAAGCGTGCAAGACGGCCTATGAGGAACGCAAGGCGGAACGCACGAGCTGCATCGTGATGGATACGCGGACCGGAGAGATCCTCGCCATGGCGAGTTATCCGGGTTTTGATCCGAACAACCCGCGCGTGCCCGGCAATGAAAAGGATGTCGACAAGTTCAATGCCATGTCCGAGGAGGATCAGATCAACTACCTCAACCAGATGTGGCGCAACCCGCTGGTCAACGATACCTACGTTCCCGGCTCGACGATGAAGCTGGTCACGACCAGCGCGGCGCTGGAGGAAGACCTCACCAATCCGGAGGAGCCGTTCTACGACAGCGGCAGCATCGATGTCTACGGCACGGAACTGAAATGCTGGCGGTGGAAGGAACCGCACGGGGATGAAACGCTCACCGAAGCGGTGCGCAACTCCTGCAACCCGGTCTTCGTCCAGCTGGCGCAGCGGATCGGAACGGAAAACTTCTACGCGTATCTGGCGCTGTTCGGACTGACCCAGCCCACCGGGATCGACTATCCGGGCGAAGCGACGTCGCAGGTGCAGGATATCAAGACAGCGGGGCCGGTTGGCCTGGCCACCATGGCCTACGGGCAGGGCATCGCGGTCACCCCGATCCAGCAGATCACAGCGGTGAATGCGATCGCCAACGACGGCAAACTGGTGCAGCCGCACCTGGTCAGAGAAATCCGCGATGCGGACGGCAAAGTGATCAAGTCGTTCGACCCCGTGGTGGTGCGGCAGACGATCTCGCAGAGCACCGCGACACAGGTTCGCACGATTATGAAGTTCGTCGTTGATGACGGCGGTGCGGGGCAGACCAAAGTCGAAGGATGGAATGTCGGCGGCAAGACCGGTACATCCAACATCGAAGCAGAGAGCAACAAGATCATCGCCTCCTTCGTCGGCGTAGCGCCGATCGAAGATCCGGAGATCACCGTGCTGTTCATCGTCCGCGACCCGACCGGCGAGATCTACGGCAGTACCGTCGCGGCGCCGTACGGCATGCAGGTGATCGAGAATACGATGAAATACAGGACCGTCGAGTCCATCGGAGAAAAGAGCAAGCAATGAGACTGACCTGGCAGGAGATCGCGGAGGCGGCCGGAGGGAAGATCCTTCTTGGCGCCCCGGAAAAAGAAGTAAGCGGATATGCACAGGACTCGCGGCTGGTACAGCCGGGGGACCTGTTTTTCCCTATTATCGGACCGAACCGGGACGGGCATGATTTTCTGGAAGATGTGGCGGCGAAAGGGTGCCGCAGTTTTCTGATCTCCCACCCGGAAGCGCTGGAACGCCTGCAGGCGGCTGTCGCAGATGCACAGGAAGCCGGAGACGGCCTGGCAGTTATCCTGGTGGACAACACCGAGCAGGCGCTGGAAGATCTGGCGCGGTATGCGCTGCGCAAGATCGGCTGCCGCATCGTCGGTGTGACAGGCAGTACAGGCAAAACATCCACGAGAGATATGACAGCCTGCGTGATGGCGGGAAGATACAAGACCGGCGTGACGAAAGGCAACTTCAATACGCCTATCGGTATGTCTCTGACGATCCTCGGTTTTGACGAGGATACGGAAGTGGGCGTGCTCGAGATGGGCATGGATCATTTCGGGGAGATCAAGCATCTGGTGTCGATCGCTTCGCCGGAAGCGGCGCTGATCACCAACATCGGGATCTCTCATATGGAAAACCTTGGTTCGCGCGATGGGATCTTCCGTGCTAAAATGGAGATCACGTCCGCGATGACCGGCGGGCAGACACTGCTCGTCAGTGAGAGTGAAGACTATCTGAACGCGGCACGCATCGGCAGAGACTACGGGACGGACCGGTTTCGTCTGGCAGTCACCGGGACAGGAGAGACCTGTGCGCTGCGCATTGATAATATAGAAGAAAACGGCATCGACGGCATCGCGTTCGATCTGGTGCAGGCGGCGGATATGCCTGCGGCGGGCGAGGCGGCCGTCACAGCGGAAAAGCGTGTCCGCTGCACGCTGCCCGTTCCGGGGCGCCATAATGCGCTCGATGCGGCGCTGGCGGCTGGTGCGGGACTCGCGTTCGGGATCCCGCTCGAAGAGTCCGTTCGTTCGCTGGCGTCCCTGACGCTTACAGGCGGCAGACTGACCGTGGTGCGGGCGGGCGATTACAGACTGATCGACGACGCCTACAATGCCAGTCCGGATTCGGTGCGCGCAGCGCTCGATGTGCTGGCAGCGGTTCCGGACGGCCATAAATACGCGGTTCTCGGCGACATGCTGGAACTCGGGACCGGCGAAGCGGAGGAACACTACCGCATCGGCGTTTACGCGAAAGAAAAACACCTCGACGGCGTCTTTACATTCGGGGCGCTGTCGGAACACACGGCACGCGGTGCGGGGGAAGAAGCCCGTCACTTTGCGGATAAACAGCAGCTCGCGGAAGCGCTGTACCGGACGATCCGGCCGGGCGATGTGATCCTGTTCAAGGCATCGCACAGCATGGGGGCGGACACGGTCCTTGCGGACATCCGCAGCCGTGTGATAAAAGTAGAAGAGACTGCAGACAAGCAGGAGCAGTAAAGGAGTCAAGCAGCAATGGCAGGTAATACATGGATTTCGATATTGTGCGTCGTGGCAGTGGCGTTTGCCGTGTCGGCGGTTCTGACCAGGATCCTGATTCCCAACCTGCGCAAGTGGGCGGGGCAGAACATCCGTGAGGAAGGCCCCAAAGCGCACCTGTCCAAGCAGGGGACACCCTCCATGGGCGGCATTGCGATCGTCATTGCGATCCTCATCGGGAGCGCATTCGGCGGCTTTTTCGGGCATGCCATGATCATCATGGACATCGGGATGCTCATCTTTGCGGCGGTCGGTTTTCTCGATGATTATCTCAAGATCATCAAGAAGGAAAACGAAGGCCTGAAGGTCAAGCCCAAGTTCGCCTTCCAGTTCATCGGCGCGCTTGCGATCGCGGTCTACATCGCGTATTTCTCCGGATTCGGGACAGGGATGTACATCCCGTTCTTCAAAGTCACGGTGGACCTTGGCATCTGGTACGTGCCGTTCATCGTCTTCACGATCCTGGCGATGGTCAATGCGGTCAACCTGACCGACGGTCTCGACGGGCTGGCTTCCGGCGTTACAGCGATCGTCAGCCTGTTCCTGATGCTGGTCGCCATCAAAGCGGGCGCTGCCGGTTCGATCGGTTTCTGCGCGGCGATCCTCGGCGCATGCCTGGGCTTCCTCGTCTGGAACCATCACCCGGCGAAAGTATTCATGGGCGACACCGGCTCGCTGGCACTGGGCGGTGCGGTCACCATGGCAGCGGTCGCGATGGGGATGGAGCTCTTCCTGCCCCTGATGGGCCTGATCTATGTCGCGGAAGCGCTCAGCGTCATTATCCAGGTGCTGTATTTCAAAAAGACCGGCGGCAAGCGGTTTTTCCGCATGGCGCCGCTGCATCACCACTTTGAACTGGGCGGCATGAAGGAAACGAAAGTCGCGCTGTTCTTCTGGTCGCTGACACTGCTGTTCTGCCTGATCGGCTATTTTGCCGGCATCTGATGCGGCGCAGCGGAGACAATTGTAACTACTGAGGAAAGAGGCAGAGATCATGGATTTTAAGGATAAGAAGATCACCGTCGTAGGCATGGGCAGATCCGGTATGGCTGCAGTGCGCGTGCTGCACCGGATGGGTGCTGCTGTGACGGCAAACGACAGCAAAAGTGCGGATATGCTGGATGCTGACTGGGTGAATTACCTGGAGGAAGAGGGCATTACGGCAGAGTTCGGGTCGGCGCCTTCTCTGGACGGCGCTGAGATGCTGGTCCTTTCGCCGGGCGTACCGACTTCGCTTCCGTTTGTTGAGGAAGCGAAGAAGAACGGCGTGGAGATCGTCGGCGAGATGGAACTCGCCTACCGTCTCGCGGATCCGGACAGCGTGTTCCTTGGCATCACCGGCACGAACGGCAAGACGACCACCACGAGCCTGGTCGGCGAGATCGTAAAGGCGGCGGGCAAGCCGACCTGCGTGGTCGGCAACATCGGCATCCCTGCGATCGAGGAAGCCGCGGCAGCCGAAAAGGGCACCTGGTTTGTGACGGAGGTCAGCAGCTTCCAGCTGGAGACCATCAGAGATTTCAAGCCGCTGGTCGGGGCGCTGCTCAACGTGACGCCGGACCATCTGGACCGCCACAAGACGTTTGAGAACTATGCCGCTGTCAAAGGGCGGATCTTTGAAAACCAGGATAAACAATGCTTTGCAGTCGTGAACTTCGACGATAAAGTCGCGCTGAGCGAGTCGACGCATACAGAGGCGACAGTCGTGCCGTTCAGCCGTACGGAAGAAATGAAATTCGGTGCGTGCGTGAAGAACGACCGCATCATCGTCATCGACAGCGACGAACACGACCACGATATCTGCGGGGTGGATGAACTGCAGATCCCCGGCTCTCACAATCTCGAGAATGCGCTGGCAGCTGCTGCGATCACATTCTTTGCGGGCATCGATCCCGCAGTGATCGGCGACGCGATGCGCAGCTTCGGCGGTGTGGAGCACCGCATCGAGCCGTGCGGCAATATCCACGGCGTCAACTACTTCAATGACAGCAAGGGCACCAATCCGGACGCGGCGATCAAGGCGATCGAAGCGATGAAAAGCGATACGGTGATCATCGCCGGCGGCTATGACAAAGGTGCTGACTATCACGAATTCATCAAGGCGTTTGCCGGCAAGGTCTACTATGCGGTGCTGATCGGCAGCACGGCGGTCAAGATCAAAGGGCAGGCGGAAGAGCTCGGATTCACCAATACGATCCTGGTCGAGAACATGGAGCAGGCGGTCGCGGAAGCGGCGAGAGTGGCCAAACCGGGTGACAATGTACTGCTGTCACCGGCGTGTGCAAGCTGGGATATGTACGGCAGTTACGAAGAGCGCGGCCGGCATTTCAAGGCGTGTGTGGCGGCGCTGCAGGAAGAAGCGGATAAAGAAGCATAAAGAATCGCAGCGTAAGCGATTCCTGTAATATTAACAGAAAACGGTTTATTGTAAATGGAAGCAACGGCGGGAACAGTCAAAAAGAAGACTGTTAAAAGAAAGAAAAAGAGAATGGGATCGGCTGATTTCGCACTGGTGGCGCTCACATGCGCACTGGTGATCTTCGGCGTGATCATGGTTTTCTCCGCCAGCTACTACTGGTCGATCGACAAAGTCGGCAACCCGTACAACTTCCTGATCAAGGATCTGTTCTGGGCGGGGACTGGATTTTTCATCATGATCGTGACCACCGCGCTCGACTATCACGTCTACAAGAAATGGGCGCCGTGGCTGATGGCCGGCAGTTTGCTGCTGCTCGTTGCGGTGCTGTTTATCGGTACGACGATCAACAACGCACAGCGGTGGATCATGATCGGCCCGATCACCATCATGCCGGGCGAGATCTGTAAGATCTGCGTGATCATTTTCACGGCCTGGCTGCTGTGCCGTGAATCCGGCCGGGTCAACAACCTGACGCGCGGGATCCTGCCGCTGCTCACACTGGCGGGTGTCTGCGGCCTTCTGATCATGAAGCAGCCCAACATGTCCACGGCGATCACGGTCGTCATGATCATCTTTGCGATGATGTTTGTGGCAGGGCTCCATATGCGGTACGTCAGCGCGCTGATCATCATGGGCGTCACGGGCGTCCTGGCGCTGATCATCAAAGGCGGCGGTTACCGTATGCAGCGTCTGGTCAGTTTTCTCGATCCGTTCGCGGATCCGCTCGGCGACGGCTATCAGGTCTGTCAGGGTCTGCTGGCGCTCGGCTCCGGCGGTCTCCGGGGGCTGGGTCTTGGGAAGAGCATACAGAAAAACCTGTATCTGCCCGAACCGCAGAACGATTTCATCCTCGCGATCATCGGCGAGGAACTCGGATACATCGGGGTATTGATCCTCATGCTGGTCTATCTGTTCCTGATCTACAGGGGCATCCGGATCGTCCTGCAGGCGCCGGACCGCTTCGGGATGCTCCTCGGCAGCGGGATCGTCATGATGATCGGCATCCAGGTGCTTCTGAACGTAGCGGTCGTGACGAGCAGTATGCCGCCGACCGGTATCACACTGCCGTTTGTCAGTTATGGCGGCAATGCATTATGGCTATTCATGGGCAGTATGGGTATCCTGCTCAATATATCGAGGCAGATAAAACCCAAAGAAGATAAACCAACACCGCAGGCGGCCCCGGCACCCCGCCGGGATCCGCTGATCCATCACAGTGCGGAAGAGAGAGATCTGAACAAGATCAGGAACTGGTAAGCGGGGGCAGAGGAAAGGACACGTCGAAATGAGAGTCATCATGACAGGCGGCGGGACAGGCGGACACATCTATCCGGCGATCGCTATTGCAAACAAGATCATGGAGCGCACCAATGACAGAGAGATCCTCTTTGTCGGGACAAGGCGCGGTATGGAGAGCCGGCTGGTGCCGGAGAACGGCTATGAGATCCGGTACATCACGGTATCGGGCCTCAACCGCAAGAACATGATCAAGAATATCAAGGTCTTCCGCGACTACCGCAAGGGAAAGGCACAGGCGCAGGCGATCATCGAGGAGTTCAAACCCGATCTTGTGATCGGGACCGGCGGCTACGTCAGCGGCCCTGTTGTCCGCACAGCGGCGGCGATGGGCATCCGCTGCTTCCTGCAGGAGCAGAACGCGGTGGCGGGCGTTGCCAACAGAATGCTGGAGCGCTACGTCGAAAAGATCTTCCTCGGGTTTGAGGAAGGCGGCAAGTACTTCAAGCATAAGGAAAAGCTGGTCGTCAGCGGCAACCCTGTCCGCAGCGAGTTCTTCAATGCAGACCCGAAGGTGGCGCGGGAAAAGCTGGGCATCGATCCGGACAAGTTCGTCGTGCTGAGCTTTGGCGGCAGCCTCGGCGCCGGCAAGATCAACCGGGCTATGATGGATGTCGTGAAGGCCTACAACGGCAAAGAAGGCATCGAGGTGTTCTTCGGGACCGGCAAGTCCTACTACGCACCGATCATGACAGAACTGCACGATATGGGAGAGGACCCCAAGGATAACATCCACGTGCTGGAATATATCAACAACATGCAGGACGTGCTGGCTGCGTGCGATCTGGTCATCTCCAGAAGCGGCGCGCTGACCGTCTCCGAGATCGCGCTCTGCGGCAAACCGTCGATCCTGATCCCGTCGCCGAACGTGACGGGGGATCACCAGACATTCAACGCGCGCGCCATCTCCGATAAAGGCGGTGCGATCCTGCTGGAGGAGAAAAACCTCGAAGAAGGTGTCCTGCTCGAAGAGATCGAGCGTCTGCGCAGCAACCCGGCCTTCATGGAGGGTATGGCGGAGCAGACAAAGCGCTGCGCACCGCTGGATGCGACCGATATCATTTTTTACAGCATTACCGACCGCGGATAGGAGATTATGCTTTTTCGCAGGAGAAAGACCCAGGAACTGAACATCGAGGATATAGAAAAAGCGGCACAGGGGGCGGAAGAGAGCGATTACGAAACAGAGGACTACTACGAGGCGGAAGAGCCCGCGGAGGAACTCTATGACGACGCGGGGGAAGAGTTCTTCGGCGAGGACGAGCTCTACGACGACCCCGAGGCTTCGCTCTCTTATGATACGGAAAACGCCTATGATGAGGACGGGTATGACGAAGCGCCCGAACCCGGCCCGCATGAAAAACTGTCTCCCGTCGAGACCGGCGCCTGGGAGTATATCCACGGCGAGCCGAACGAAGACTATCTGACCGATACCGGCAACTTCCGCTACGAGCTGGACGGCCCGGAGGGCGGTGTTTTCCTGCCCGATGAAGCGGAGGAAAAAGCAAAAAAACCGCGCATCGTCCACGTGCGCAGAAAGCATAAAAAGCACCATTACCTGCTGAAGTTCACCGCCTGTGTTGTGGCGGTGGGGCTGCTCATTACGTTCATGATGAGCAGTTATTTTGATATCAACGAGATCAAAGTGGAAGGGATGACCTACTATACGGCCGAACAGATCCTGGAGCTCAGCGAACTGAAACTCGGGGAGAACATCTTCAAAACGAAGACCGGCAAGGCGGAGAACAGGATCGAGGACGACCCGCACATCGCCAAAGCGACGATCAAGCGGGATCTTCCAAAGACACTGGTCATCACCGTTGAGGAGCGTCTCCCGGTCGCGCAGGTCGCGTTCGGTCCGGAAGATGCGGTCCAGTACGCCGTGATCGATGCGAACGGGTATATCCTGAGCGTCGGGGAAGAGGCGGATGCGGCAGCAGCGATGCTGGTGGGCCTGACCGTCAAGGGTGAGCATATCACCGCAGGGACGGATCTGGCTGTCGAAGAGGGCGCTGTCTACGATGAAACGCTCTCATTGATCAAAGCGGCTGCGGCGCAGGGCATCGCCTTCACCTGGATGGATATGTCTGAGAAAACGGTCAAGCTGTATTTCTCGGATACGCTCCTGATCAAAGGCAAGCCGGCCACGATCCTCGACCATATCAATAACGGCGACGTGACGCTGATCCTGAACGACCTCGCATCCAAGGAGATCACAACGGGCACGATCAACGCGTCCAGCGAGGGCAGCTTCACGTTCAGCCCGGAGGCGGAGTAAGCGATTCCCCGTCACGGGGACACCCGGAACTGAAAAAAGTTGCTAAAAAGCGAAAAATTGCCTGCCCAATATAGTAGGCAAATCTTTTCGTATGTGCTATACTTCTACTGTATATAGTATCTAGCATTCTGTGGACCCACAAATTGGGCCATCAATAGATTCAGGAGGAATACCTTAAATGCTGCAGTTTGAGATGAGTGAAAAAACCAGCGCCAGGATCGTCGTTATCGGTGTCGGTGGCGGCGGCGGTAATGCTGTCAACAGGATGATCGACGCGGAACTCGAAGGGGTTGAGTTCCTGGCCGTCAATACAGATAAGCAGGCGCTCTCCAAGTGCAAGGCTGAGAACAAGCTGCAGATCGGTGAAAAGCTCACCAAGGGCCTCGGCGCAGGCGGCAACCCGGAGGTTGGCCAGAGATCCGCTGAGGAGAGCATGGAAGAGATCGCACAGACCGTGACCGGCGCGGACATGGTCTTCGTCACAGCCGGCATGGGCGGCGGTACCGGTACAGGTGCGGCGCCTGTTGTCGCCAAGATCAGCAAGGACCTCGGTATCCTGACCGTCGCAGTCGTCACCAAGCCCTTCAAGTTCGAAGGCCGCAAGAGAAGCGAACACGCGGAGCAGGGCATCAAGTTCCTGAAGCAGTACGTAGACTCCATCGTCATCGTCCCGAACGACAAACTCCTCGAGACGAGCGATGCGAATACCACCATCATGGATGCCTTCAGCATGGCGGACGAAGTCCTCAAGCAGGGTGTCCAGGGCATCACCGATCTGATCAAGAACCCGGGCGTCATCAACCTCGACTTTGCGGATGTTGAGACCGTCATGAGAGACCGCGGCGTTGCGCACATGGGCATCGGCTACGGCAAGGGCGAAGACAGAGTCAAGACGGCAGTCACAAGAGCCATCGAGAGTCCGCTGCTCGAGACAACCGTTGCCGGCGCAAAGGCGATCCTGCTCAACGTCACCGGCGGCTACGACCTCGGCATGATGGAGGCTGCAGAGGCAGCGAACCAGATCGAAAGCATCGCCGACAAGGATGCGATCATCATCTTCGGTACCGCCATCAAGGAGGAAATGCAGGAAGAGATCAGCATCACCGTCATCGCAACAGGCTTCGAGAACAGCCGCGGCAACTACGGTGTGCAGACCGAACCGGCACCAGAAGGTGAGCAGCAGAGCGCGGAAGGTGCGCAGGAAGCTGCTGTCAGCAAGAGATGGACGATTAGCGATGCGCTTGAAAAAATGGATGAGGATTCGTCCCCGTCCAAGTTTAACATCCCTTCTTTCCTCAACAAGTAGGCGAAGGGTGATGTGGAAGGATCAGCCGGCGCCTTAAGCCGGCTTTTCTGATATTAGGCACAACTATGAAAGTGATCGGCAGCAGCGACAACAAAATATACAAGCGTGTCCGGTCTCTCCAGCAGAAGAAATACCGCGACAGGCTGTCCCGGTACCTGGTGGAGGGGGAGAACCTTGTCGAGGAATCGCTCTCCGAGGGGCTGGCGGCCACGGTGCTCATCCGTGACGACCGGCAGGATCTGTACGACCGGTTTGCGGAGAAAGACGCCTATTCAGTCTTTATGACGGGCGATCTTTTCCGGAAGGTCGCCCAGACAGAGACCAGCCAGGGCATTCTGGCGGAGGTCGAAAAGCGAACGTACGACGAGACCGCATTCATGCAGGCGGCGAAAGGCAACATCCTCGTCCTCGACGGTCTGCAGGACCCGGGCAACCTGGGAACCATCCTCAGGACGGCCGCAGCAGCCGGCTACGGCGGCGCGGTGATCCTGAAGGGCACGGCGGACGTGTATGCGCCGAAGGTCACGCGGGCTGCGGCAGGGGCGCTGTTCCGGCTCCCGATGTTCTTTGCGGAGAACGCGGCAGAGGCGGCAGCGATTCTAAAACAGATGGGCAAGACCATCGTCGGCACCACCCCCCGCGGCGGCGTCCCGTACCTCGACGCAGACCTCACCAGAGACATCGCGCTTGTCATCGGCAACGAAGGCAACGGCATGAGCGAAGAGGCGCTGGCAATCACCGACCAGAATGTGTTTATCCCGATGCACACCGGCATGGAATCGCTGAACGCAGCGGTCGCGGCGGGCATCCTGATGTATAAAAGTGTAGAAAGGTAAATCGAACATGCAAGAAAGAATCCAGGAGATCCTGAACGAGGCGAAGGAAAAGATCGCGCAGGCGGCCACGCCGGATGACGTGGAACAGCTGCGTGTCGGATTCCTTGGTAAAAAGGGCAAGATCACAGACATTTTCAAGATGATGGGCAAGCTGGACAAAGAGGAAAAGAAGACTATCGGTCCGGCGGCCAACAAAGTGAAGAATGAAGTCGACGCCCTGATCAACGAGAAGATGGCCGAACTCAAGGAGAAGGCCAAGCAGGCGCGCTTTAAGATGGAGAGCATCGATGTCACCGAGCCCGGCAAAGGCTACAAGGTCGGCGTCAAGCACCCGCTCACCATCACCATGGAAGAGGTGTCCCGCATCTTTATGTCCATGGGCTACAGCATCGCGGAAGGCCCGCAGGTCGAGACGGTCTTCAACGTCTTTGACGGCCTCAACTCCCCGCCCAACCACCCGAGCCGGGATCTGACGGATACATTCTATATCACGGAGGATACGGTCCTGCGTCCCCACACCTCGTCCGTACAGGTGCGCACGCTCAAGACCGCGAAGCCCCCGATCAAAGTCATCTCCCCGGGACGCTGCTTCCGCTGCGATACCCCGGACGCGACCCACAGCCCGATGTTCCATCAGATCGAGGGCCTGGTCGTCGATGAAGGCATCACCATGGCGGACCTCAAGGGCACGCTCGACAGTATGGCCAAGCAGCTGTTTGGCAGCGAGACCCGCACCAAGTTCCGTCCGCATCACTTCCCGTTCACCGAACCCTCAGCGGAGATGGACGTCAGCTGCTTCGTCTGCGGCGGCAAAGGCTGCAGAGTCTGCGGCGGCAACGGCTGGATCGAGATCCTCGGCTGCGGCATGGTCCATCCCAAAGTCCTCGAAGTCGGCGACATCGACACCGAGAAGTACACAGGCTTTGCCTTTGGTATGGGTGTCGAGCGTATCGCGATGCTCAAGTACGGCGTCAGCGATATCCGTCTGTTCTACGAGAACGACAAGCGGTTCATTGAGCAGTTCAAATAGGGAGGTCCGAGAATGTTAGTACCCATTGCATGGTTGAAAGATTATACAGATGTA
>Ga0129307_1001558_pt1 | contig 23452 bp, 21 predicted proteins | sample P1105metagenome_FD_94437 | JGI IMG/M metagenome (GOLD analysis project Ga0129307, IMG submission 94437) | Capybara group fecal microbial communities from Wisconsin, USA - P1105 metagenome | ecosystem: Host-associated > Mammals > Digestive system > Large intestine > Fecal | place: USA: Wisconsin... | reverse complement strand
GTTTTGGAAGCTGCAGAAATAATCATATCTTCAACATTAATGTTTGCTTTAATACCGAATACCAAACCGGCTAAAGCACCAACTTCTTCGCCATTAGCTATTTTTTCATCTATAGCTTCTGCTTGTTTTAATGCATTTTCATAGTTTAATTCAATAAATGCATTAATGGTTTCATTATTTTCATCAATAACTTTAATGAAGCCTTCTACATTTTCTTTAGCTGTGATTTCTCCACTTTTAAGGGAGTTTAACTTTTCAATAACGCTCATTAAAACACCTAATAATCGTAAATTATAATATTATTATTTTATTTTTCAATGTTTATATAGTTGTTTTTTTTAAATACTTTTAAATATTTTTTTTAACAATTATTAATCATGAAAAAGGCAGTCGTATTTGATAACTCAGGAACATTAATAGAAAGGTATAGAGTTATTAAGGATGTGTTGAATGACTATATATTTACAGACATTAACTCTCTAGATTTAATTGATCAGGCCGATTCACTGGCTTTGGTTGTTTTGCAATTTAACACAAACAAACTATTGAAATTGGATCAAAATACTCTAGTTTCCGATGTTATTAAAGAGTATGAAATCGATTTTGATATTAGCTTCTCAACAAGACAGGTTTCAAAAGCCGAGGTTAAAGATATCTTAGATAATGAAACATCAACTACAATAACCGACATTACCGACGGCTTTGAAATTTTAAAAGAGAAAATTCCCCACATGGAGTTATGCAACGGATCTGCACTGATTGTTGATATGGATTTGGGCGTGGTTGCTTATACCATTACTTCAGCAGGCAAATTTTTCCCAAAGGTTTTCGAAACCATTGAAACTTTAAAATCACGTGGAATCGAAATATTCATCGCTTCAGGAGATAGAAAAGGAGCTATCAATCGACTAGCCAACATGTTGGATGTCCCCGAGGACAACGCTTTCGGCACAGTTTCCACCAGAGGCAAATGTGAAGTAATTTCCATCTTGAAAGACGGCGGTTATAAGGTCATGATGGTTGGGGATGGCCTTAATGATATATTGGCATTTAAAAAAGCCGATGTAAGCGTTCTAACTATCGAACAGCAAGAGGAAGTATCTCCTAAGATGCTGGATAAGACAGATTATGTCATTGAGGATATTTTTGAAGTCACTATGATTGATTTTTGAAATTATTTTTTAGTACATATAACTTATAAGTTATAACTTATAATTGAAAAATAATAAAAAAATAATAATAAGTTATAAGTTGTCGATAACTTCTTTACTCTTTAAAATGTTATCAAAGTTATTTAACTCAATAATGGCAGTATCGATTTTTTTTAGCAAGTTCAAATCAAGAGTGCCTTCACCCAAGGTAATATGCTGATCCTTAACACCATCATTATCATTTAAATGACAATAACTAATGTTTTTTAGCTCAAGCATTTCTTCAAGGTTTCCGCAGGTATTTCCATGACCGGTATCAATCGTTAGACTACAGCCTGTTGCCTCTTGAATCATTTCGATTTCTTCGACGGTATTTCCTAGAAATTTTCCTCGAACAGGCATGTTTTCCACTGAAACCTCAACATTTGTGTTGTCGATTATTTCTCCAATGCTTTCAACTGCAAATTCCAGTGCCGCTTTTCTTAAACGTGGTTCGTTCCGACCGATTATTCCAGGATGAACAGTTATTGTATTTGCGTTAATACTTTCACAGTATTGACCACATTGAATCATTTGACGGACACTTTCGTTCCTTATTCCCTTGTTTAGGCTCGCAATGTTAATGTCAACTGTTGCAGCATGAATGCGAACATCTAATCCGCAGTCTTTATATTCCATATTTTCATTTTCAAAAAATGGACCTTCTCCCAATATCTCAATTATTTCAAATTCATGTTTTTTAGCCAAATCGATGATGTCGTTGTTAGGTTGCATGAATAAAGCTAGTGTTGTAAAACCTAATTTCATAATAATATATATATAATTTCAATGATTAAATAATTTAATAATTAGGGAAGTAATATAATGACGGTAAAAAATATTGAACAATTGAAAAAGGAATATATGAATCTTTCCGATAAGATTTATATTTTTGATACAACTTTAAGGGATGGGGAGCAGACACCCGGCGTTGCTCTTACGGTCGATGAAAAAATCCAAATTGCACAAAAGCTCAACAATTTGGGTGTTGATAAAATTGAAGTTGGTTTTCCAGCATCATCTAAAGGCGAAATAGATTCAGCTAAAAGAATCAAATCCATGGATTTAGATTCCACACTTGCTGGTTTAGCACGTTCCCTTAAAGGAGACATTGATGCCGTTTTGGATGCAGATTTAGAATATGTTCATACTTTCATTGGTACTTCCCCATTGCATCGCGAATATAAGCTTAAGATGAGTAAAGAGGAAATTGTCGATAAGGCAGTCAGCAGCATCGAATACGCTAAAGATCATGGATTGACTGTTGAGTTTTCAGCAGAGGATGCTACAAGAACAGAGCGTGATTTTTTATTTGATATTTTTAATGAGGTCGTTAGTGTCGGCGCTGATTTCTTGGATGTTCCTGACACTGTGGGTATATTGACTCCTGTTGTGACTCACGAATTAATCACCGATATTAAAGACAATTTTTCGACTCCTATTAGCGTTCATTTCCATAATGACTTTGGTTTGGCTACCGCCAATACATTAACAGCCATTGAATGCGGTGCCAATCAGGCTCACGTTACTATCAATGGTTTAGGCGAGAGAACCGGTAATTGTTCACTTGAAGAATTGGTCATGACACTCAAGTCAGCTTACGGAATTGATCTGGGCCTGGACACTACAAGACTATACAGTTTATCAAATCTTGTAGGTCGTTTAACCGGTGTTAAAATGCCAGTCAACAAACCAATCGTTGGAGATAATGCCTTTGCCCATGAATCAGGAATTCATGTTCATGGAATTTTAAACAATTCATCCACTTATGAACCGATGTCTCCTGAAATGGTTGGTCATTCAAGACGGATTGTTTTAGGAAAACATACAGGTGCAAATGCTTTAAAATCAAAATTAAAGGATTATCATATTGATTTGGATGATGATCAGTTTTGCAAGGTTTTCGATGAAATAAAGTCTTTGGGCGATAGTGGAAAATGTGTCACTGATGATGATTTGATAGCTATTGCAATCACCGAACTTTCTTCAGCTCGTGAAACTCCAATAGTTTTAAAGGGTTTAGGCCTGTCCTCTGGAGGAGGCGTTTCCCCTACCGCCACTGTGAAATTAGAAATTGATGGTGAAGAAAAAGAAACAGCAAGCACTGGGGTTGGACCAGTTGATGCAGCTTTAAATGCTATTCGTTATTTAATTCAAGACACTATGGACATTGAACTTGAAGAATATAACTTGGAAGCTATTACTGGCGGGACCGATGCTTTAGCGGAAGTTTTTGTAATAAGTTCAGATTCTGATGGTAACAAATCCACAGGCAGGTCCACTAATCAGGACATTGTGATGGCCAGTATTTTGGCTGTTCTCGATTCTATTAATAAGTTATTATTAATTCAACGAGCTCATTAATAAATTTATATTTTTTCCCTATTTTTTAATTTTGGTTTAATTTTATCCTTTTTTTAATTATTAATCCTATATAATGTTCAATTTAATTAAATATTTATTCATTAATGGTTATTTCAATTTTGATGTAAAATTTTATATACATCTATTGTCTTAAATTTATATGGTGACTTAAATGGAAAATAATACTATTTTCGTTGGTAGTAAACCTGTAATGAATTATGTTTTGGCTGTGGTAACACAATTCAACGAAGGTTCTGACAGTGTACTTATCAGGGCTAGAGGCAAAGCTATTAGTCGTGCTGTTGATGCAGCTGAAATAGTTAGAAATCGTTTTGTTCCAGAAGCTGATGTTACAGATATTCAAATTTCTACAGAAGAAATTGAAAACTACAACAACGAAAAGACCAACGTGTCTATTATAGAAATTTTAATTGAAAAGGAAGATTAATTTCTCCTTTTTAATCAAATTTCTTTAAAACTTTTTTTTCAAATAGATATTTTGAAAGCAGAACATTTGAGGTTCCTTTTCCGCATGCTTTTGTTTTTCCTTTTTTTATTGATTTCATGACGCTGTCAATGTCTTTTTCTGATTCGATTAGACTATAACAGTCCCCAACGAATTTGAAGTAGTGTGAATCACTTGCTCCAAGTGATGGCAAATTTTCTTTTTCGGATAATTTTTCTGCTTTGTGATTGCAGTATCCTATGATGAACCTGGCGTTTTTTGTCTCAATTGCATCTATTTTCAGATTCCTATAGTCAGTGTTATGCAGCAGTCCATGCCTGTAAAAACAATATGGATGAGGTATTATTGCAAGACCACCTAAATCATGAATTCTGTCTATAGTATCTTCAGGTGTTAGGTCTCTAGGTATATTTTCCTCGCACCCAAATCCAAGAATATGGCCTTGTGTTGAAGAAATTTCTATAGAAGGAATCGCAAGTATATCTGTATTCCTTGTTTTTTCAATAACTTCCCTAGTTCCATCTACAGTATTGTGATCGCTTATGGCTATTATGTCAATGTTCTCTTTTTTTGCAACTTTTAGAATATCATCTATTCTGGATGATGAATCTGGAGAATATTCACTGTGAATATGGGAATCCATCTTTAGCATGCTATCTTCCTAAGGCGGTCTTTATTAAACCGACTGTACCTGTCATCATCACGTCTCCTCCTGGTGCCGCATGATGCCAGTCTAGATTTGTTTTTTCAATCAGTTCCCTTTTCGGCCCGCTTACAATTACCTTTTCAATTTTCGAAATTGGATTTAATACATGAGCGCCGTGACCGTAATCCTCATGTACCTCTTCGTGTGTTATTTCACCTGAAGCCAGTCTTTTGATATATCTTTCTAATGATTCGCCTGTCAAGCTTGATGTGTGATGTTCAAATACTCCCTGAATTTTTCCATTTTCCATCGATGCCGCTGTTGTATGTCCGTTTCCTATGTCTATTACAATATAACTGTTCAATTTTTTGGCCACTTCATCATAACACATTCCGGCTATCGATGCAAACTTTGTGTCCATTATTAAAGGAAGATTCTCTATTCCCTCACTTTTTATTTGCCTTCGCACCGCTTGCATTCTTGTGAAGTATTCTGGAACTTCTTTTCTGAAACCAAATTCTAATGGGGAAATGGGTTTTGATACCTTTTCTCTTATTTTTTCAAATCTGAAGTCCCTATCGCCCATGTTTTCGTTATATCCATGGTCTTGAACGGCAATTGCTATTTTGTCAAAGTCAAATTCCAGGTCATATCCTAGTAAAAATTCGGATAATTTTGTAATGTTGATGTCGCCTAATTTTATTTTTGTATAACCTTTATAGTCTTTTGAGTCATCAGCTATTTCTATTCCTATTGCTTTTACTTGTTCCAGATTATCTCTAATTGTTTTTGCACATGTAGGCTCCATTACCACATTGTATCCCTTTTCCATATGCTCTAGAATGGATTTTTTTATTTTTCCTCCACCCATTATTTCTCCTTCAAAGTATATGTCGTTTTCAATCTCTCTTATTTGCTGTGAAATGTATAAGTGTGGAGAAGGCAAAACTAGCTTCATAGAATTTTCTAGTTCTTTTTCAGTATCATAAATCATCATGTCCTGTGTTCCAGTTCCAACATCAATAGCTAAAATTCTCATGATTTTAACTTGTACTTTATATTATTTAATGATTATATAGTACATTTTTGTACAACAAAGCTTTAAATAGTACATTATCTTAATTATTATTATGACTTATAAAATTGAATTATCATCAGAGGAAGTACCAAAGAAATGGTATAATATGCTTGCAGACTTGCCTGTAGAACTTCCTGCTCCTAAAAATAGTGAAGGAAAAGATCAAATTTCATCTTTACAGATTGCTTTTACCAAAGCAGCTTTAGAACAAGAATTTGCAACTGACCGTTACATTACTATTCCTAATGAAGTTCGTGAATTATATATGGAAATGGGAAGGCCATCTCCTTTAGTTAGAGCCAATAAGCTCGAAGAGTATTTGAATACTCCTGCTAAAATTTACTTTAAAAGAGAAGATTCCTCCCCTACAGGTTCACATAAATTAAATTCAGCCATTCCTCAAGCATATTTTGCTAAAAAAGAAGGTGTTGAAAGATTAACTACAGAAACTGGTGCTGGTCAATGGGGTACTGCTTTATCTCTTGCTTGTAATTTATTAGATATAGAATGTACAGTTTATATGGTTAAGGTTTCCTTCAATCAAAAGCCTGATAGGAAAAACATCATGAATATCTATGACAGTAATGTATTCGCATCCCCTAGTGAAAATACCGAGGTTGGTCGTCAAATTTTAGCCGATAATCCAGACCATCCTGGTTCTTTAGGTGTAGCTATTTCCGAAGCTATGGAAGAGGCATTACAAAACGATGAAGTTAAATATTCCTTAGGAAGCGTTTTGAATCATGTAATGTTACATCAAACCATTATTGGTCAGGAACTTAAGACCCAGCTTGAAATTGCTGAAGAGGAGCCAGACGTGATGATTGCTTGCGCTGGAGGTGGAAGTAATTTGGCCGGATCTTTATTCCCATTTATTAAGGATAAGATTGACGGAAATTCAGATACTCAATTCATTGCTGTTGAGCCTAGTGCCTGTCCAACATTAACAGAAGGTAGTTATGAATATGACTTTGGAGACACTAAAGAATTTACTCCGATGCTTAAGATGTTTACCTTAGGCCATGACTTTGTTGCTCCTTCAGTTCATGCAGGCGGTTTGAGATATCATGGTATGTCACCAATAGTTTCCCTTTTAACTAAGGAAGGTTTAATAGAACCTAGATCAGCTCATCAAGTCGATTGTTTTAATGCGGGCATTACTTTTGCTCGTAATCAAGGTATTGTTCCTGCTCCTGAAACTACTCACGCAATTAAAGTTGCCATCGATGAAGCTGTTAAATGTAAAGAAACTGGTGAAGAGAAAACTATTGTTTTGAACTTCTCTGGTCATGGAATGTTAGATTTGAAAGGATATGCTAGCTTTTTTGAAGGAACTATGCAAAATGCTAAATAATCCTTTTTTCTTATTTTTTTTAACTTTTTTAGTTATAAGTTATAACTAATAACTTATTATTTCTTATAAGTTATAACTTGGAAGTGTTAACAAATAAGTGCTAAGTTAGATGTGAAAACAAATAATTTATAAGGAAGAAGTTATAAAATATAACTTATTTGTTAAAAGTTAGTTATGATAAGTTATTTCTTAAAACTTATTTTTTATAACTTTGAAGTTTTAATAAAATATAATTCCTATCCCTTACAAAATTTTCTCTTCAAAGTTATTTCCTTTAAGTTTTAAATTAAAAGTAATAACTTAATCCTTTTAACTTATACTGAATAACTAATGTTATTCTTTATACCTTTTAATTTTTAAGTTATAAGTATAACTAATATAACTTAAAACTTATTAGAAATAGGAGAATTCTTTAATGAGTGAAGTAATTGCAGTGATGAATCAAAAAGGGGGCTGTGGTAAAACAACTACTGTTGTAAATACTGCAACATCCCTCGCAGTAATGGGTAAATCTGTTTTGGTTGTAGATATGGATCCTCAAGCTAATGCAACCACTAGTTTTGGGATTGATAAAACTAAAATAGAAAATACAATCTATGATGCCATCATTGGGGATATAAATGTTAAAAAAGCAACAATTCCTACGTTTATTAAAAATTTGTTTATTATCCCAAGTAATATATCCCTTAGTGGTGCAGGCATGGAGCTTTCTCGTCGCGAAAACTACCACATTATACTGAAAGAAACTCTAAAAGATGTTGTACCATTATTTGACTACATATTCATCGATTTACCTCCTTCATTAGGTGTACTTACTGTCAATGCATTAGTAGCTTCAGATAGTGTATTAATACCTATCCAAGCTGAGTATTATGCCCTTGAAGGTGTGGCTGATTTAATTAATACTATTCAATTAGTAGAGAAAAGACTCAGAAGCCCGACCCCAATTAAAGGAATTCTCCTTACTCTATATGATAAGAGAACTAGACTAAGTAAAGATGTTCATAAAGAACTCAAAAGCCATTTTGGTGAAAGCAATTTATTATTTAAAACCATCATTCCAAGAAATATTAGATTAGCTGAAGCGCCAAGTTTCGGTAAGCCATGTTTAATATATGATTCTGATAGCACTGGAACAAAGGCTTATTTAAAATTGGCTAAAGAAATTCTAAAAAGAGATGAGGAGGGTCAATAAGTGTCAGGCAAAGGTCTTGGTAGAGGATTGGATTCCTTAATCCCTGAATATTATGATGAAGACTTTGATAGTAATTCTACTCAGTCTCTTGAAGACTTGTTAAATGAAAAAGAAGAAAGTGATTCTGGAATTTCCGCTCCGGTTGAAGAAGAAAAGTCTAGTGAAGAAGGTAAAAATATATTTGAAGAGATTGAAGAGGAAATCGAATCAACTTCCAGTGATGATGAAGAAGTTATTGAGGAAGTTGAAGAGGAAGTCGCTTCTGAAGAGGAAGATAGTGATATTCCTATTGAAGATGAAACAACACCAAAAATCCAAGCAGATCCAGCCCATATAGAGGAAGTTACTCAAATTGTAGATAAGAATCCAAGAATTACACTTTGGTCTTCAAGATCTGCAGCTGTTTTGAGATATTTAAGAAAAACTGAGCCTGAATTCAGTATTTCAAAAGAAGCTTCAACATTAATTGATGAAGCCGTTTCTAAAAAATACCCTGAAATTTGGGAACTGTTTAATCAATACTAATTTTTAATTCATTAGAATCAACTTTCTTTAGACATTGATTTTACACTTGAAATCGTATATTCGATATTTCTATGAAATCTATTTGTTCTAAAAATATTCTATTATTTTAATCCATTTTCACTTAAATAATTTTTATAAGAATTAGCTTTAATAGTTTAAATTTGAACTGTAAATCTTATAAATCAAAAGTAGTTTGAAATTCACCGCTTATTTTTATATATGGTTCGGCTCTATTGACTACAACGCCTAAATTTTTCAATTGTTCTATATTTGTGAATGGCATTTTTTTTCGAATAGAAATTATTTTTCGTGCAGATTTCACGCCAATTCCAGGCACTCTTATGAGCTCTACAAGTGGCGCTTTGTTGATTTCTACAGGGAATATATTCATATTTTTTGCAGCTAAAATCTTTGGATCTTGAGTAAGTGACAGTTTATCGTTTTCATCAAATACCAACTCTTTAGTGCTATAATGGTAATCATTAAGTAAACTGTCGGCATTGTATAGTTTTGCGGTCCTATCAGTTGAACAAGCTTCTTTATTTGAAAATTCTGTTTCTTCGATTGGCGTAAATGCTGAAAAATATGTTCTTTTCAGTTCTGATTTTTTGTATATTTTCTCCATTCTTTCAAGAATTTCCTTGTCCGTTTCATTGTTAGCTCCTATAATTAGCTGGGTGGTGTGTGTAGAGTTAGGATAGGTTGTACTTTTGTGTTGCAGTGCATTTATCCAAGATAACCTTTTTAATATATCCTTATTGTAGTCCTTTGTCGATGATAGTTCTGCAAGCCCAGAAGGTGTTGCAGCTTCAATGTTTATACTGACTCTGTTTGCCAGCGCCATAGCTCTTTTAATTGAATCTTTGCTTGCGCCTGGAACAACTTTCAGATGAATATAATCATCATATCCATATTTTTTTCTTAAAAGTTGCACTGTTTCGACTTGTTTTTCCATGGTTTCATCAACATCACCACTAATTCCAGAGCTTAAAAACAGGCCATTGACCATTCCTCTGTTGTAGTATCCAAGAAATGCCTTTGCAAGTTCTTCCGGTGATAATTCAAGTCTTGTAAAGTTTCTTTTAGACTGATTAATGCAATATTTGCAATCATTTTTGCACTTATTTGTTAAAAGAGTTTTAAAAAGGGGTATTTTGCACCCATTATGACCAGTTGCTTCATAAATTCCTGGCAAATTGACCTGTGAGCTTTTATTATGACTTACATAGTCACAAAGGTCATATTGTGCCGAATCTGTTAAGATTTTCATCTTTTCTAATGTAGTCATAGGTATAGATATATTTTTTCTACTAAATAATTATTAGTTTTACAATATACAAAACCAATATTATTAATAGATTTTACAATAATTAAACAGGATTATACTTTTTTCATGTAAATATTTTTATAATGTTAATATGAATATTATATCTTGTTGTTATGTTGAATATATATTTTATTTTTTAAATGCTGAATGTTATTGTATAAAATATCAAATAGATATAGTTTTGTATAATTCATATTGATTTAATTAATTATTTGTTAGCTTTATATATGTTAATTTTTTAAGTTAAAATTAGTTTATTGTTAATATTGCTGTTCAAGGAAATGAAACGTAATGTTAATTCTATCATAAACTAAAAAATATAAAAGGTGTTTATTTTGAGTTTAAAAACAAACATGTTAAAAATAGGTGTTGTAATTGCATTGATTTTTATGTTACTCCCTGTAATTGCAGCTGAAGACGTAGACAATTCTGCCTATACCGAAAGTGCAGATGATGGAAATGTTGTTCAAGTTTCAGATGATCAAGATGTATCAGTAGATGATACAGATAATGAAGATGATGATGACACAGAGACTGAAATTGATGATGATGAAGTTGATGATGATATAATGGTTGATGCTGCCGGCGAAGGGGTCGCTGATTTAGAAGTGATTGCTATAGCACAACCTTCTAAAGTAAAAGTTGGGGACATGTTAATGTTAGGTGTTCTTGTGACTAACAATGGTCCTGACACTGCCTATAATGTCATTGTCAAAGATTTGATTTTTGGAGATTTATTATACTTTGGTTATGTTTCTTCCCAAGGAGAATATTCCTTTTATGATGGTATTTGGGATGTTGGTGATTTAGAAGCTGGTGAATCAGCAATTTTATATGTTTTTTATAAAGTTGTAGGAAATAAAGATATTATTTTCCTAGTCGAAGCATACAGTGACACTCTAGATCCTAATCCATACAATAATATTGCTTTGGCTTATGCAGATGTTGTAGGTGATGATGATGGGGAAGTTCAAGAACCTGCCACTATGCCTGCTGCTGGTAATCCTATTGCTTTAGCCATCTTGGCTTTAATGTCAATTGTTGGTGTATCTTTAAAAAGAAGATTTTAATTAAATGTTGTTGAGCAAAGTTTCATGAGGAGTAGTTTAACTTTAATGAATTAATTTAAAAATATGTTTCAATTATGTCGAATACTACATGCATGAAAAATGATTTTTGATGGATGCGTGTGATATTTAGATTTAGTTGGTGATGTATAATTTTGTTAGAATATATTTAAAACTCAAATTATAATGGCATGGTAAACTAGTGTTTCACTGTTTCGAATTGAAATTGTGATAAGTAAAATTTACGAAAATCGGTAAAAACGTAAAATTTATTTGTCATTTTTTAGGTTGTCTAGTGAAACTTTTAAAATTGTACCTTTTATATTTTTTATGAACACGGGGGAATCTATTTTCCACTTTTTTTATTTTATAATTTTTATTTTCAATATTACCTTATTCAAATATTATAAAAGTTATTAATTACATATATATTTGTGATTGATTAAACTGTGTGATTAAATGAAAAGTGATAATATTAAAAAAGGTATTCAAAGAGCTCCTCACAGATCTCTTCTAAGGGCTTGTGGACTCGATGATGACGACTTTAAAAAGCCATTCATTGGCATTGCTAATAGTTTTACAGACATCGTACCAGGCCATATTCATTTAAAAGACCTTGTGGAATTTGTTAAAGAGGGTATTATTGCCGCTGGTGGTGTCCCATTTGAATTTGATACTATGGCAGTTTGTGATGGAATAAGCATGAACCATGAGGGCATGAAATATTCTCTTCCATCTAGAGAAATTATTGCCGCAACTGTTGAAAGCATGACTAAGGGGCATGCTTTTGACGGGCTTGTTTTGATTCCGAGTTGTGATAAGATTGTTCCTGGAATGATTATGGGAGCTGCAAGAGTAAATGTTCCGTCAATTGTTGTCACTGGTGGACCTATGGCAGCCGGTTCTTATAATGATAAGCCTGCAGATTTAATCACAGTCTTTGAAGCTGTTGGTTCATATTCTGCTGGAAAAATGACTGAAGAAGAAGTCCATGAACTTGAAAAATGCGCATGTCCAGGAGCTGGGAGCTGTTCCGGATTGTTTACAGCAAACACCATGGCATGCATCACCGAAACATTAGGCTTGTCCCTTCCAACATGTGCAACTACTCACGCTTTAACTGATGAAAACAATCAAATAGCTTTTGAATCAGGTAAACAAATCATTAAACTGGTTGAAGAAGACATTAAACCGTCAGATATCATGACTCAAGAAGCTTTCAACAATGCAATTGCAGTTGACATGGCATTGGGCGGTTCTTCAAATACTGCTTTACACATTCCAGCACTTGCAAGTGAAGTTGAAGGCGTTAATGTTGATTTGGAATTGTTTGATGAAATATCAAGACGTGTTCCTCATATTGCCTTAATATCTCCTGCAGGAGAAGACTCCATGATGGATTTGCACTTGGCTGGAGGAATTCAAGCGGTACTCAAAACGTTAGGAGACAAAATTGACACTGATCAATTGACTGTCACTGGAAAAACTATTGCTGAAAATCTTGAGAAAGTAGAAAATAAGAACACCAATGTAATTCATACATTGGATAATCCGGTTCATGAAGATGGTGGAATTGCAATTCTTAAAGGAAATCTCGCCCCTAATGGTAGTGTTGTTAAAAAAGGTGCTGTTGCAGAGAACTTGATGCATCTTAAAGGACCTGCAAAAGTTTATGATTCTGAAGAAGAAGTAACAAAAGCAATATTTGACCATGAAATCGGTGAAGGGGATATTGTAGTTATCAGATATGAAGGACCGAAAGGCGGTCCGGGCATGAGAGAAATGTTAAATCCTACCTCCGCTCTTGCTGGAATGAATATTAAGGACGTTGGTTTAATTACTGATGGAAGATTTTCTGGAGGAACAAGAGGCCCTTGTGTAGGTCACGTATCTCCGGAAGCCATGGAAGACGGTCCGATTGCAGCGATACAGAATGGGGATATAATAGAAATCGACATTAACAATAGATTGATAAATGTTGAGCTCAGTGATGAGGAAATTGAAAAAAGACTAAAAGAAGTTAAACACCCTGAAAGTGATGTTACAGGGTGGCTGGCAATATATCAGAAGTTAGTCCACTCTGCTGACACTGGTGCTATAATGAGGTAGTGTAAAATGGAAATTCTTAAATATTCTGAGATTGATTTATCTCAAACCATTAAAAGATCAGAGGAAGATGTAAATAAGGTTTTAGATATTGTATCTGATATATTAGACAATGTCAAAGATAATAAGGATAATGCTATTAGAGATTATACTGAAAAATTTGATGGGGTTATGATAGAAAATTTGAAAGTATCGAAAGATGAAATTGATGAAGCCTATGATACTTTAGATGATGAATTGCTTGTTGCACTAAAGAAGGCAGCATCCAATATTGAGAAATTTCATAAAAAACAAATTCCGTCCGAATGGGAAATGGAAGTAAATCCCGGCATTATTGCAGGTCAAATTGTAAGGCCTATTAACTCTGCTGGCTGTTATATTCCTGGTGGACGTGCAGCTTACCCTTCATCAATATTGATGACAGTAATACCAGCAAAGATTGCTGGGGTTGAAAAAGTAGTTTGTGTTACTCCTCCACAAAAGGATGGCAAAATCCTTGATGCAATTTTGGTGGCTGCAGATATTGCTGGGGCTGATGAGATTTATAAAGTTGGAGGTGCCCAGGCTATTGCCGGTCTTGCATATGGTACTGAATCCATTCCCCGTGTTGAAAAAATTGTTGGTCCAGGAAATATATTCGTTACCGCTGCAAAGAAATTAGTATATGGTCAAGTAGATATAGAGTTTCCAGCTGGACCATCTGAAGTTTTGATATTGGCTGATTCCACAGCAAATCCAGAATTTTTAGCAACTGACATATTAGCACAGGCAGAACATGACCCTAATGCATCTTGTTTTTTAGTAACTGATAGTGAAGACTTAGCAATTAGAACTGATGAATTTGTTAAACAATTAACTGAAATAGCTCCAAGGCGTGAAATTATAGAGGAATCATTGGCAAAAAGCGGAAAAATTATTATCACTGACACATTCGAGGAAGCTATTCATGTTACAAATGAATATGCTCCTGAGCATTTAATCATATCCACAGCCGATGATGATGAGGCACTATCACACATTAACAATGCAGGTTCAATATTTTTAGGCGCTTACTCACCTGTTGCAGCTGGAGATTACGGGTCTGGAACAAATCACGTTTTGCCTACTGGCGGGGGAGCTAAAATGTATTCAGGTCTTTCAACAGAAGCGTTTATTAAAAAGCCAACGGTTCAAAGAATCTCAAAAGAGGGTCTTAAAGAGCTTTCTAAAACTTCTGTTCCAATTGCAGAATATGAAGGCTTTTTTGCGCATGCTAATTCATTTAAAAAACGTTTAGAATAATAGCTTATTATTAGCTATTATGCTTTTTTTATTTTTTTATCGTAATTTTCAGGATGTATTTTTTTTGAAATTTACATATATATTTATTAAACATTAAAACTAAATTAGATTTATAATGAAAATTTATCATTATTATTTATTTTTACAAAACCGAGGTGAATAATTTGCAAGGTTTATTACATGATTGGAGAAGAACTAACTATGCTAACCAATGCACTGCTGAAATTGCAGGCAGTGATGTTACTGTAATGGGTTGGGTACATGAAATCCGTGATTTCGGCGGAATCATGTTCGTTATTATTCGTGACGTGACTGGTAAAGTTCAAATAACCGCTCCAAGTAAAAAAGTAGATGCAGAAATATTAGAACAGTTAAGAGAATTTAGAAAAGAATCCGTTGTTGCAATTAAAGGTATGGCTCAAGAAGCTCCTAAAGCACCAAATGGTGTTGAAATTTTACCAAAAGAAATTAAAGTTTTAAACTTAGCTAATCAACCTTTACCAATGGATCCAACTGAAAAGGTTAAAGCTGGAATTGATACAAGATTAGATTCAAGATTTTTGGATATCAGAAAAGAAAATGTTTCAGCAATTTTTAAAATTAAAGGTCAAATGTTCCATTCAATCAGAGATTTCTTCTATGATAATGGATTTCATGAAATCAACACTCCTAAGCTTGTAGCATCCGCTACTGAAGGAGGAACAGAATTATTCCCTATTATTTACTTTGAAAAAGAAGCATTTTTAGGCCAATCTCCACAATTGTACAAGCAGATGATGATGGCTAGTGGAATGGATAAGGTATTTGAAATTGGTCAAATTTTCAGAGCAGAGGAACACGATACATTAAGACACTTGAACGAAGCAGTTTCTATTGATGCTGAAGCGTCATTTATGGACGATGTTGACGTAATGAACATTTTAAATGACATGCTTGTTAAGGTAATCACTGATGTAAATAATAATTGCGCTGAAGAGTTAGATATTTTAGGCCATGAAATCGAAGTTCCAGATAAGAGATTCCCTGTAGTAACTTATGATGAAGCTGTGGAAATCGTTAATGCTAAAGATGTTGAAATGGACTGGGGAGAAGATTTATCCCGTGAAGCCGAAAAAGCTTTAGGCAATCAAATGGGCGGATTCTACTTCTTGACTGAATGGCCAACTGAAATTAAGCCATTCTATGTAATGCCTAAAGAAGGGGATGAAAAATACTCTCATGCATTCGATTTAATGTACAATAACTTAGAGTTGTCTTCAGGTGCTACTCGTGTGCACCAACATGATTTGCTCGTAAAACAAATAGAAGAAAGAGGATTAAATCCTGATGGATTCGGAAGCTACCTTAAAGCGTTTGAATACGGTATGCCTCCTCATGCAGGTTGGGGTGTAGGTGCTGATAGGCTGACTATGGTTCTCACCGGCGCTGAAAACATCCGTGAATGTGTGCTCTTCCCAAGAGACAGGCACAGATTAACCCCTTAATTTCTTTTCTTTTTTAGATAATATGGAAGAATATGATATAGCTGTTGTCGGCGGGGGGCCGGCAGGGATTATAGCTGCGATTGCGGCCAGTCGAAATTCCTCAAATGTAATATTGCTTGAAAAAAACTCTAAATTAGGTCTTAAGTTATTGATGACCGGTGGTGGGAGATGCAATATCACCAATCTAAAGCCGATAAAGAAGCTATTAAACTCATATTCTCAAAAAAACTTTTTAAAACACTCTTTTTATACGTTTACTAATGAAGATTTGCTTTCTCTTTTTCAAGATAAAGGTTTATACTTTATTGAAGAGGATAATAATAGGGTTTTTCCTGAAACAGAAAAATCTAGCGATATATTGGATATTTTAACTGGCTATTTGGATAATGTTGTTATAAGTTATAACTTTGAAGTGAAATCCATCAGAGAAGGATTTATTATCAATGATGAAATTAAAGCTGATAAGGTGATAATAGCTACAGGCGGAGTTACTTATCCACAGACTGGATGTAATATTAAAAACTATGCATTGACAAAACAGCCGCTAACGGACATTAAATATGGGCTTGTTCCATTATTGACAAGAAAGGATTTATCAAGCATTGCTGGAATTACATTGTACGATGTTGTTATAAGTTATAATAATGTTAAAATTCAAGATAATGTTTTGTTTTCTCATGTCGGCCTGACAGGTCCCGGAATCATTAACTTGAGCAATGAAATTTCTGAAAGTATAGATTATAGCTTGTTGGAAAGCGCTCCTGATGTCGGTTTTGATATTTCCATTGATTTATGCCCTGAATTAAGCAGGGAGCAATTAAATGAAAAGTTTAGCAAGGATTTCCAATCTAAAGGAAAGACCATGCTGAAGAATTATTTAAAGTTATTTTTAACAAGCAAGTTCATAGGATTCTTTTTAAGCGAAATTGATTTGGATGGTGGGATTCAACTTTCAAGAATCAATAAGAAAAGTAAAAACAGGTTGATTGAAAACTTGAAAAGGTTTGTTTTTGAAATCAGTGGTTTTAATAGTGATTTATCAAAGGTAACCATTGGCGGTGTTGATTTATCTTATATTAATTCAAAAACAATGGAATCCACTATAACTCCAAATTTGTATTTTGCAGGTGAAACCTTAAATCTGCATGGACCTACAGGTGGTTATAATCTAAAGATAGCATTTTCCACTGGATATTTGGCTGGCATGTCAGCTAGTGAAAAATAATTTTGACAAATTTTTTCCTATTTTCATATGATAGAACAAAATATTTAACTTATATATTTACTAATAGTTATAATATGACAGACAAAATGTTCATGGGTGCATCAACTAAACAAGGTTTGGATATTGCAAATAAAAGTAGGGAAATTATCCGTGACCTTATTGGGGATGATGTCAAAGATTTAAAACCTATAGAAAAAGACATCGTTGAGAGGATTGTCCACTCAACTGCTGATCCTGAATATGCAAAACTAGTAAAGATGAGTTCTGATTTTGTAGATGCAGCTATGACTTCCCTAAAAAATAATGAAACCATTTTAACTGACATTAATATGGTTAAGTATGGTATTACAAGGTATGAAGGGGAAGTTGAGTGTTATATCAGAAATGAAGAAGTCATAAAAATTGCTAAAGAGCATCAAATCACAAGAGCGGCCGCTGCAATGCGTTATGCTGCGATGAACGATTTTGAAGGAATAGTAGTTTCTGGTAATGCTCCAACCGCTGTTTTTGAAGCAATGGATTTATATCAAAATGGTGAAATGAATCTTAAAGCTATTGTGGGAGTTCCTGTTGGTTTTGTTGGAGCAGCTGATTCCAAAGAAGCTTTACATAATTCAGATATTCCAAATATTATTGTGGAAGGTCCTAAAGGAGGAACACCTATTGCCGTGGCTTGTGTAAATTCATTAATCCAACATTTATAGTGTGATAATATGTATTCTGAAGAATTATTCAATGAATCTAAAAATTATTTTCCTGGTGGAGTAAACTCTCCGGTACGTGCTTTCAAACCTTATCCATTTTTTGTTAAAAGTGCTGGAGGTTCAAAAATCACTGATGTGGATGGAAAAACTTATATTGACCATTGTTTAGCTTATGGTCCATTAATATTAGGACATGCGGATCCTAAAGTTGTAAGGGAAGTTTCTAATCAATTGACTATGGGGTCTGCTTATGGTGCCCCTACTGAAAATGAAATAAAACTTGCAAAGGAAGTTGTTGATAGGATTCCGTCTGCTGAAATGGTAAGATTCTGTAACAGTGGGACTGAAGCTACAATGAGTGCTATCAGGCTTGCAAGAGGTTTCACAGGCAGAGATAAAATTGTTAAGTTTGAAGGAGCTTATCATGGGGCTCATGATTATGTATTGGTTAAGGGAGGATCCGGTGCTGCAACATTGCCTGACAGTCCAGGTATTCCCGAAGACACTACAAAAAACACTTTGTCCGTTCCATTCAATGACGAAGAAGCTCTTACAGAATTAATTGAAAAAGAAGGTGAAGACATTGCCTGTATCATCATGGAAGTTGTAATGGGCAATGTTGGTTGTATTGAACCAAAACCAGGATTTTTAGAATTCATAAGAAAAATTACAGAAGAGAATAATATCATTTTAATATTTGATGAAGTTATCACTGGTTTTAGAGCATCAAGAGGTGGAGCTCAACAGTATTATGGAGTCACTCCGGATTTGACCACTTTAGGTAAGATTGTAGGTGGAGGGCTTCCGATGGGTGCTTTTTGTGGAAAAAGAGAAATAATGGAATTAATAGCTCCTAACGGTCCAGTTTATCAGGCAGGTACCTTTTCAGGAAATCCAATTTCAGTACAGGCAGGTATTTCTACTTTAACACAGCTTGATGATGCGTTTTATAAGGAATTAGAGAGAAAAGGAAACTATCTAAGAGGCAATATTCAGTCTATTATAGATGATGAAGAGTATAATATTCAACCAGTGGGACTGGCTTCAATGTTTCAAATTTATTTCAATCCTGCACCAGTTTATAATTATGCTGATGCACAGGAATCTGATAGAAGGCAATTCTTAAGGTACTTTAAGGCTTTATTGAAAGAAGGCGTGTTTATTCCTCCATCCCAATTTGAGTGTAATTTTATTTCAAATGCGCACACTATGGAGGACATGCAAAAAACTTCAGATGCTATTGAATTGGCTCTTCAGGTAGCATTCAAGGAGAGAAGAAGGTAATATAATGGAAATTAATTACAAAGAAATTGCAACATATATAATTATTCTTGTAATTGTATTAATCGCTGCTCAACACTTAAATGTAGTTGTTTCCGGCAGTATGGAACCTGCATTTTATAGAGGAGACATAGTTCTTGTTGAAAAAGCAGATTTCTTAGGTATTCATGAATTTGACCCTGCTGATGTTCAAGTGGGGGATGTTGTTGTTTATGATGCAAAATGGTATGACCAACCGGTTATTCATAGGGTTATAAATATTGTTGATATTAATGGGACTACGATGTATGAGATAAAAGGGGATAATAATGATTCTCCAGACCCATATTATGTTACAGCCGATCAAATTAAGCAGAAGGTTGTAACAATTGGTGATAATTTGGTAGTTATTCCAAAAATCGGTTATCTGTCCCTTTGGTTAAGAGGTTTATGATTATTTAAAGGTGAGTTAATGTATTTTGAAATTGAAAGACAGGCTATTGAAGCTATAAATAAGGCTTTGGATCAATATGATGAGGAGATTGACAGGAATTTTAAATTAGAGTTCCCTCCAAATCCTGATTTGGGAGACCTTGCAAGTACCATTGCATTCGCTCTTACAAAAAAATTAAGGACTTCCCCTCCGGAAGTTGCAAAAGAGTTAGTTGAAAAGATTGAAGTTCCGGAAATTTTTACTAAAGTTCAAAACTTTGGACCTTATGTTAATTTCTTCATTGACTATTCCAAGTTTTCAAAATTGCTTTTGGAGAAAGTCGATGAAAACTATGGCCAACTTCCGGAATATGGTGAAAAAATTGTATTGGAACACACTTCAGCTAATCCTAACGGTCCGCTTCATATTGGACACATCAGAAATTCTATTTTTGGGGATTCCCTTGCTAGACTTTTAAAATTAGGTGGAAGGGATGTGGAAACCCAATATTATGTAAATGATATGGGCAGACAAATAGCTATTATTGTATGTGGTATAACAGAATGTGGATTGAATATTGAGGATTATGAAGGAGAGAAAATTGACCACAAGATTGGAAAGTTATACTTTGATGCAAATAAGGCCGTTGAAGAGGATGATGTTCTTAAAGCCAAAGTCGATGAATTAATCCAAAAATATGAGCGGGGTGATGATGAAGAGTTAAATAAAATCTTTGAAGATGTTGTTTCAAAATGTATTTCTGGAATGAAAGAGTCTCTTTTAAGGATGAACATAGTCCATGATGACTTTGTTTGGGAAGGCCAATTTGTAAGAAATGGTGAAGTCGATGACCTTGTAACTTATATTCAAAGGGAAGGTTTTACAAGGGAAAATGATGTTTTATACATTGATTTAACAGACTTTAATATTGAAAAAGAGTTTGTTTTAAGAAGATCAAACGGCACTTCACTTTATTCCACCCGTGATTTGGCTTATCATAAATACAAAGCTACTTTAGGTGATACAGTACTTGATATTTTAGGTTCAGACCATAAGTTGGCTGCAAAACAGATCAAAGTTATTTTTGAAGAAATATTTAGACAAGATGCTCCTGAAGTAATATTTTATGAATTCATTACTCTTCCTGAAGGTTCAATGTCAACAAGAAGAGGAAAATTCGTTTCTGTCGATGAATTAATTGATGAAGCGGTTTTAAGAGCACACGATGAAATTAAATCCAGAAATCCGGATTTATCTGAAGAAGAAATTGCACCAATCGCTGAAGAGATAGGTGTCGGGGCAATAAGGTTCTTCATCGCTAAATTATCCCCCGAAAAGCATTTAACATTCAAATGGGATGAAGCATTAAGCTTTGAGAGAGGTTGTGCATCCATTCAATACGCTCATGCAAGAGCATGTAAACTGCTTGCAAAATCAGGCAAGGACATTGGCTCTTTAGAAGTATCTGATGATTGGGTTCCAAATGATGCAGAGCAGGATTTGATTAGACAAATCGCTAAATTCCCTCAAGTTGTTGAAGATTGTGCAAATAAAAAGAGAGTTCACAATATTACACAATACTCACAGGATTTGGCTGGTTCATTTAACAAATTTTACAAATCAGAGCAAGTCATTGGATCAGAATATGAGGATACCAGATTGGTTTTAGTCGACAGGGCTAAAACAACTATCAAAAACGCTTTGGATATTTTGGGTGTTTCCGCACCTGAAAAAATGTAGATGAGCTGTTGACTCATCTTCAATTTCTTTTTTTTTAAAAATTTAATCCACAAAGTGGATATAATCTTCTTTTCTAGGTAAAGGTTCTGGTGCTTCCATATCCGGATATCCAAGAACTACATGGCCTATTCCTTCATATCTTTCTGGAATTCCCCATTCTTTTAATAGTTCTTTTCCTTTAGGAGACGCAAATTCGTCACGGGCTCTATGAATCCAACAGCTTCCAACACCAACTGCATGAGCTGCATTGACAAGTACCGTTAGCACGCTTGCCCCATCTTCAACCCAGGTTGGCATTTCGCTATCTGCTAAAACGATTAATAAGGTTTTAGCGCCGTAAAAAGGGTCCAAATCATCCGGAACTTCCACTGGGAAAAAACTTCTGTTCCAAGCGGATAACTCTTTAATTGTTTCTTCATCTTGAATTACAACAATTTTCGGAGACTGTGCACCTCTTCCTGTTGGTGCGTAAGTACCTGTCTCTAGAATTATTTTTAAGTCTTCATCTGAGATTTGTTCATCTTTAAATTTGCGTATGCTTCTTCTTGTCTTTAAGTCATTGATTGTTTGGTTCATATTAACTCCTCACTAATTTTTTTAAGAGTGATTAGAAAATTATTGTATTCATTTTCGCCGATAATTTCTTTTATATGTTTGTCCCATATTTCATCATAATCCATTACTTTTTTTGCGGTTTTAGCTCCTTTAGGAGTAACTTCAATTCTTTTTGTTCTTTTATATTTTTCTCTTTTAATAAATCCCTTGTCTTCTAGTTTTTTAAGGTTTCTTGTAATTGTGCTTTCGTTTAGGTGAAAATTTTGGGCTAGCTGCTCTTGAATGATTCCCTCATTTTTGTATATGTTTATTAATAACGGAAAGAGGCCAAAACTCAAGTCATCCTCTTTAACGTTATCGTTAATGTATTTTGCATGCTCCCTATACATTATTGAAATTAAAGGCGCTGTTGGAATGTCATCTTTAAATTCCATATTCTTTGCTCCTGATTAGTTTGTTGATGTAAAGTTCAATGCATGCATAGCATATCAGAGAACCGATTCCACCGCCTAAAAGCATTCCGCAATAGATTCCAAACTCGCCCATATTGAATGTAAATCCTAGGAGGTATGCAAATATCAGTACAAGTATGAATTCCCTAAAACTTGTCAGTACAAAGGATATTGTTCCTTTTCCAACGCCTTGGAATACATTACCTGCACTGGCTCCAAATGGCACATATAGGATAAATAGACACATCAACTGTAAGAAACTAGCTATCAGTGGCGCTAATTGTGCGCTGCTTTCTGAATATGAGAAGATAAATGCGATTTGATTAGCAAATACATTTAAAATTATACACACTATTATTGATGCAATTAAAGCCACTTTAACGGCATATCTTGCTGTGACTCGTAGGTTTTCATATTTTTTTGCTCCATATGCCACTCCCGCAACGGATATTGCCGCTGTTCCAACTCCTATCGCCGGAAGCATTCCAATGTTGACTATTCTCCAACCTGCTGTATAGACAGCTACCGCTACAGGTCCTGAAACAAGTGTTAGCATATAGTTTACAAATATTGTTAAAACGGATAATACTAACTGTTCTAGGCTTGCAGGGATACCGACAACTAAAATGTCTTTATACATTTTTAAATCGTTGTGGAAGTCTTTTAAATTATATGACAGATATGTGTCCTTTTTGACGTAAATCCAGTAGAACATTAAAAGTAAACTTATGAATGGACCCAATGCTGTTGCCAATGCCGCTCCCTTGATTCCCATTCCTAAAGTGTAAATGAATATCGGATCTAAAATCATGTTGATTATGGCCGCTACAGCTATTGGCAATGTTGCTCTTTTTACATCTCCTTCTGCTCTGAATGCTCCTCCCAATATTGGTGGCATTAATATTGCAAATGTCAATGCAAAAATAATAAATCCATAGTCCATTGCATAGCTTATGACACTGCTTGCACCCATCATGTTAAGCAATGGTTCCATAAAAAT
>Ga0129307_1001557_pt1 | contig 23480 bp, 14 predicted proteins | sample P1105metagenome_FD_94437 | JGI IMG/M metagenome (GOLD analysis project Ga0129307, IMG submission 94437) | Capybara group fecal microbial communities from Wisconsin, USA - P1105 metagenome | ecosystem: Host-associated > Mammals > Digestive system > Large intestine > Fecal | place: USA: Wisconsin... | reverse complement strand
TTGAATCCGTGGTCATCAAGACTCCCGAAATCAACATTGTCTTTCCCGTAGTCAAGCCGTTCAGGCTCGACATTCGTGCGAAAACTTCAAATGGGTTCTGTATTAACATAGAGATGCAGAAGGCGAGGCCGGACTATTTTGTCGATCGCATGTTCTTGCAACAAAGCGCTTTTCTAATTCAAAGCAAGTACGAATGGGATCAGGCCAATTTCGGTGACATGCCTTCGAACCTCACTGACGAAGAGCGTGCCAAGCGAGAAATCCACCGCTACGAAATTCCGCCCACCTACACCATCTGGATTTGCGATTTCCCTGTGCCCAGGCAGAAAACGTACCGTGGCGACTGGACCGTTCGTAACAAGGAGGGCTTGACGCTGAGCGACAAGGTGAAGTATATTTTATACGACTTGACGAGGTTCAACAAGCTTTACGAAGAAATCAAGACTGCCGAGGACCGCTGGCTTTACCTACTCAAGCATGCTGGAACCGCCGAAAGTCTCCCGGATTTCAAGGATGATATCATCGCGAAGGCCATCAATAGGCTGTTGGTGGATAAAGCTTCGGACAAACTGCTCAAGGAACAGGCAAAGGATATGGTAATGACAGAAGAAGAACTTGACTATCTTGCTATGCTGAAAGTCCGAGCCCGCACTGAAGGCCTTTTAGAAGGTGAAGCGAAGAGCTTTGAAAGAGTTGCTCTTGACATGCTTGCCGACAACGAACCGATTGAAAAAATCGTCAAGTACTCGCACCTTTCCATGGAAAAAGTGCTTGAACTGAAAGAGAATCGGGCTGCGTTCACAGCAAGATAAGCCGAGGTGATTGTCACCCCTGACTTGTTCCGGGGGCTGTTTTGTTCACTCTGTCATCCTGGAGGGGCGTGAGGCCGGACTTATGGCCCTTTGAGGTATGAGCGGTAAGCAATGAGGAATGAACTGTGAGAGATCAGACATAAAGCAAGAAGGTGTCATCCTGAAGTCACCTCTCACGTCTGTCACCCTGGAGGAGAGTGAAACGAACCGATAGGGTCAATTGGCAAAACAGCAAACCCCAATTTTTTGAAGCTGGGGTTTTGTCGTCTAAATTTCTATATTTGCTCTCGTAAAATTAAAGAGGAAATTATGTCTCAGTTTAACGCTCATTTCAGAAACATCAACGGGGACGATACGTACCCGCTGACCGACGTCATTTACCGCAGCAAGGTCGATGGTAGCCTGCTCGAAGTCGAACACGACCGCGCAGCACTCGCGAGCCGCAGCCCGGAAGAATGGAAGAAGCTCTTTGCCGAACGCCGCATGAGCTTCAAGCCCGAAGACATGAGCGGTATCTGGAGCAAGCGTGAAATGGTTCTCCCGGATATTCCGGTCGAAGACATCGTGACCATGCGCGAAGGCTGGAGCCCGCTCTTTGACGCCGCTCCGCTCGCCAAGGATCTCGGCATCGGAAGCCTCAAGGTCAAGCTTTGCGGCAACTCCCACACGGGTAGCTTCAAGGACCTCGGCATGACGGTTCTCGTGAGCCAGGTGAACCACATCATCAAGAAGAATATCCACCCGATCGACGCAGTCGCTTGCGCCTCCACCGGCGATACGTCCGCAGCCCTCAGCGCTTACTGCGCCAAGGCCGGCATCCCGTCTATCGTATTCCTCCCGGCCGGCAAGACGAGTACCGCTCAGCTTATCCAGCCGATTTCTAACGGTAGCATCGTGCTCGCGCTCGACACCGACTTTGACGGTTGCATGAAGATCGTTCAGGAAGTCACGAAGGACAACCGCATCTACCTCGCGAACTCCATGAACAGCCTCCGCGTCGAAGGTCAGAAGACGATTTCTCCGGAAATCTGCCAGGAACTCGGCTGGACCGTTCCGGACACCGTGATTATCCCGGGCGGTAACCTCGGTAACGTAAGCGCTCTCGCCAAGGGCTTCGAAGACTGCAAGGCCATGGGCCTCATCGACCGCATCCCGCGCATCATCGTCGCTCAGGCCGAAAACGCTAACCCGTTCTACCGCGCCTACACCCGCGGCTTCGACAAGCTCGAACCGGTTCAGGCCAAGAAGACTCTCGCCTCCGCCATTCAGATCGGTAACCCGGTCAGCTATCCGAAGGCTGTTCGCGCCATCCAGAAGACAAACGGCATGGTCGTAAGCGTCACTGAAGAAGAACTCGCCAATGCAGCCCACCGCGGCGACCGCATCGGTCTCTACTGCTGCCCGCACACGGGTGTCGCTCTCGGCGCTCTCGAAAAGCTCTGTGCCGAAGGCAAGATTGCGAAGGACGAAAACGTCGTCGTCATCAGCACGGCGCACGGTCTCAAGTTCACGGAATTCAAGGTCGCTTACCACGAACAAAAGCTCGCAGACATTGCAAGCAAGTTCGCAAACCCGGTCTTCAAGGCTCCTGCCGAACTCGGCGCAGTCATGGATATCCTCACGAAGGAAATGGCTGCACGCCGCCGCTAACCGTGCGAAATCGTCATCCTCGTAAAAAGCGAGGATCTTGTCATTAGTCATTGGTTATTAGAAAGTCCGCGCGATTGCGCGGATTTTTTTACGTCATTTAGGAGCCTTCAGCAAGCCCCATACATTTTCATAGCTCATCGCCGATGGCTCACCGCAACTAATCTTTAACACAACGAACAGAAAACCCTAAGTCCTTGCTGTAGTCGGGCAGGTGTGCATTGTCTTCGCTGTTGTGCAAATACATGTTATACGCATTGTTGTTATCGTACTTGTACTCTGTAGAACTCCAGAAATGCGCGTAATGCCCCATGTCGGTGAAATACCCTCCATTGAACCTGAGGCCAGCGAGCAACGCCGAGAACGAGTAGGCATCCGTACCATTTACACTAGTAGACTTAAGCATCTTGCCCGCTATAGATTGGCCCCCAACGGCAGAGAACAACATTTCGAATTCATCTTTTGACGGCAAATGCCAACCACTCGGACATGCTGTTCTCGCTGCATTCCACGTGTAAAGGCGACCATACTCAGCACAATAAAATGATGCATCCATATAGCAATAGCTGCCTGCCCTTACGTAGTTCAAGTTCTGTGCCATCCATGTCTGTGAGCCGATGACGACCGTTTTGTAGGTTTGACCGTCACGAGAGTCAGTAAGAATCCCTTCGACTTCGCTCAAGATGACACTAGAAGAGCTGAGTTTAACAGAAGATGAAGACTCTTCGGCAGACTCGCTTCGACCTTGCTCAGTGCCAACAGAGTCCTTTGAACTGCTGGATAAACTGAGAATGACGGAAGAAGACAAAAGTGCAACACTAGAAGAAGATGGAGTGACACTTGATGAGCTTGGAATAACTGAAGAAGACAAAGACGAAACACTAGAAGAAACCGAGGTTACGCTACTGTTGGATTTTGCAGTACTGCTGCTACATATTTTTTCGGCCAATGCCGAAGACGATAAAGCAGCACTACTTGACGAGGACGTTTCTTGTTTCACGCTAGACGAAGAAACAACCTGTTTAGCACTTGATGAAGAAATTTTTTGCATTTGACTCGAAGACGATTTTTTTTCTTTGGAGCCACTCGACTTTGCACTATTACTTGACGCAACAGCACTGGATGATTTACCCTTTTTGCTGCTACTTGATTCGCTTTTCTTTGCCGCAGACGACGAGCTTTCGGGTTCATCATCTTTTTCACGCTTTTCCCACTTGCGGTCTTTACAAACAAAGACAGCAGATTCATTCACGACCCAAGAGGAATCGCCATCAAGGTTTTTGCTACAGTTAGGAAGTTCATCAATAGATTTCACTTGCAAAGAAAAATCATTCGCATTGATTTCGCTGTTGTTGCCGGAATCATCTCCGCAAGCAGAAAGCAAAAACGCAAGCGAAGCTGCCATGACGCCAACACCCCCAATAGAATTCGGCAAAGAGAAAAAACAATTCATAGGAAATTCCTTCTTTAACGCAATGCCAACAATAGAAAAAAAGAGAAAGGACCCCAAAGGGCCCTTTCCTAAGAAGGAGAAAATATTGAGCGGTTTCCAGAACCTTGAACCTATCAGGAGGGGAGCAATGATAAAGTCGTTTCAGGATTTACCCTTCCAACCAATCTCAACACTCCAAATATACCAATTAGTATGCGGTTTGGTTCTTTCGTTTTTCTTATTTCTTCACTCAATAAAATTTACCTTTCTGAATCCGTGACTACAGTCACAAAATTCGAAACAAAGTAATCTTATTCTTCTCTGAAGATAATCTTGCACTTCGGAACAAAACGGAATCCACCACGACGATGGCGTTCGATTTCGAAGAATTTCTTGACACCTTCGCTCGGATGATCCGGATCGTCGGAGCCATTGATATGGGCTATAACGCGGTTCAACCGGCTTTCGAAGTTCGGGCGGAGCGGGTCCATGCAGATAGCCGGATCGCGCTTGAATTCGCGGTTTTCGTATTCTTCACGGCCAGTCACGGTGTATTCACGGAGCAAGTTGCGGAGGATGCGAGCCGGAACGTTACGCATAAGATGCTTGCTGTTCACGGAGATGGAGTCGTCGCTCTTGTAATAGACAATCGTGACGGAATCGTTCATGGCATCGAGAAGTTGTTCGTGAGCCTTCTGGATCGGGGCCCATGCGGCAAATTCCTGCTTCACGACAGAACTCATGAGCTTGAGGAACGGTTCGGAAGCGTTCACGTTCGCCTTGAAATTAAATTCGAGAAGATAGACCGGAGCACCGTAATAGCAGTCCTTTTCGACGAGCAAAGCACCGGTCTTCGGGTCGCGGATGTCCACCAAAGAACGTACACAGGCAATGCTCTTTTCTACGTCGTTCGGCCATTCAAGATTATGTTCCTTGACGCAATCGGCAAACGTGGCATGGCGGCCCACAAGTTCGTCCTTGATGTAGATTCCGCCGTCTTCCTTCATTTCGGCAGGGACTCTGTTTTCAAGGGCTTCAATAAACGAGGTCTGCGTGGCGAGGTAGCTAATGTGTTCGTATGCAGGTGTATTCAAGAGGAGCGGTCCGACGTTGATCATGCTGCGGATCCAGCGCATCGGGTTCGCAGCAAGGACGCCCGGAGTCTCGAACTGGAAAGTGAAGTCCACCCTGCGGTTACCGTCGATAATTTCGTTACGCAGAATGTTGGACTTGGTGAGGAACGGATAACGTTTCGGAATGATTTCCAAGCAAAGTTCGCGAGCATCTTCTGCGGTGTAGAACGAAGAGACGAACGGCAAGTAGGAGCGGAGCACGCTACGAGCAGGAACAGCTTCAAATGCGGCACAACGCTTAACAATGCGTTCGATGAATTCATCTGGATTTTCACCGCGTTCGTACAACCACGCGACGATGTTGTCCATTATGAATCGGTAAGCGCTTTCATCGACGTAAGAATCTTCGAAGTACAAATCGTTTAGAAGTTTCACGTTGAATCGCGAGTCTCGTTTGACCAAGGTCAAAATGTCCTTGACCGGGTAAGACATGAGTAATTCAATGTGTGCTAGCTGAAGGAATAGATTTGAAACCATTTCACTCACCTCACTTGTTCATAAAAATTCATTAGCTATATTTATAATATAGCAATCAAATAATAAATACCTACGAAATAGTAGCTACAAATAAAGCGAAAAATGGCAGAAATTCACCTTTTATCCGATGAAATCATCAATAAAATTGCTGCTGGCGAGGTTATCGAGCGTCCAGCATCGGCTGTCAAGGAGTTAATCGAGAACGCAATCGATGCGGGAGCGACAAGAATTCAAGTTCAAATCGAGCAAGGTGGAAAGAAAAAAATCCAGGTCACCGACAACGGGAAAGGCATGGGTGCCGAAGACCTGGAACTCTGTTTTTTGCGCCATACTACGTCCAAATTAACAAATGCCGATGATTTGTTCCATCTCCAGACAAACGGTTTCCGAGGCGAAGCCGTCGCCTCTATTGCAGCGGTATCCAAGCTAACCATCACGAGTGCAACTGAAGATGGCGAAAGCGGTCGCATCGTCGTCAAAGGTGGAGAAGTCGTCGAAAAAGAAGATGTCCAGGCAAGCCGCGGCACGACATTCCTTGTCGAAGATTTATTCTTCAACACGCCCGTACGCCGCACGTTCCTCGGTAGCGAGACCTCCGAATGTTCCCGCATTTTGGACATTGTCTTAAAAACAGCCATTTCGCACCCGGAAATCCGCTTTGATTACAAAGTCGGCGATAGAACCGTTTTCACAGGCGTTCCCGGCGAACTCCGCAGCCGCATCGCCGAAGCCATCGGCTCCAAAGTCGCCAAAAGCTTGTTGCCCGTCGATTACACCGAAGCGGGCGTCCACGTGAGCGGATTCATCTCCCCCACTACGGAAACAAACGGCAAACGCAACCACCAGTTTCTCTTCATGAGGAACCGTCCCATCGAAAACAAGATGGTGAGCAAGGCAGTTTCGCAAGCTTACGAGCCGTACGGAGCGCAGTGCAAACCCGTCACGGTGCTGTTTTTAGACATGCCGGACATGGAATTCGACATCAACGTGCACCCGGCAAAACGCGAAGTCCGGTTCGCAAACGGAAACCTCGTATTCCTCGTCGTGACACACGCCATCCGCGATACATTTACCAAGGACATGGAAGCGAACTCCCCGTTCATCGACTTGAGCGATGAATTTATGGGGAAACCATCACAGGCCTCGTTTACGCCGCAGTCATCATTTACGCAGCAACCCACTGCACAGCCAGCATTCGCAGCGTCGCAACAGCCTTTCGGACATTCAGCAGAACAAGCCGCTCAGTCTCAGCCGCAAAACGATTTGCCGTGGGAAAATCCTTTCACAAAAACAAATTATGCAGGCATCACCCCAGCGCCCTCCCCCACAAACGCATCATTCGCTGATAAACCTTACGCGGCACAGTCCCAACAGGCTTTCAAACAACAAGCTCAGGCCGTAAAAGCGAACACGCTTTCAGATAAAAAATCCAAGTACGACGTGAGCGACGACGTTCAAGATTTGTTTTCGCTCCCCGAGTACGGCAAGATTATTTCTTTGGAACAAGACCTCACCAAGCCGGAACAGCCACGCGAAACGCCATGGACGCCACCTGCATTTTTCCAAATTGCAAACACGTACATCGCAGCGGAAGATTCCAACGGTCTTTTAATCATCGACCAGCACGCCGCCCACACGCGAGTGCTATTCGAACAAGCGATGGAATCACTCCAGAACAACATTGCACAGGACAGCCAAGAGCTTTTGTTCCCGGAACTCATTGACCTCTCCAAGCAAGAAAAAGAAATTTTCCGCAACGTCAACGAACAACTGAAAAGACTCGGATTTTTCGTCGAGCCGTTTGGCGGAGACACGTTCCAGATTCGTTCAATTCCAAGTGCTCTCCCGCTTTCGCGTGCCGCAAAAGCTGTTCACGACTTCTTGACCGATGTCGATGAAAACGACACCAAGAGCGACATGGTAAAGTTCCAAGAGGCGATTGCAAAATCTTGGGCAAAGACAAACGCTTACCAAGCAGGCGACAAGCTCAAGCCCGAAGAAATTACAGCTCTAGTCAGTCAGTTGATGATTACGCAAGATCCGCTCAAATCGCCTTTCGGAAGCCCGACGCTCATGCGTCTAACGCTTGACGAACTCAGCAAGAAATTCAGACACTAATTCACTAGAACAACATCGCACAGGACAGCCAAGAGCTTTTGTTCCCGGAACTCATTGACCTCTCTAAGCAAGAAAAAGAGATTTTCCGCAACGTTGACGAACAACTGAAAAAACTCGGATTTTTCGTCGAGCCGTTTGGCGGGGACACGTTCCAGATTCGTTCGATTCCAAGTGCTCTCCCGCTTTCGCGTGCCGCAAAAGCTGTTCACGACTTTTTGACGGATGTCGATGAAAACGACACCAAGAGCGACATGGTCAAATTCCAAGAGGCGATTGCAAAATCATGGGCAAAGACAAACGCCTACCAAGCAGGAGACAAGCTCAAGCCCGAAGAAATCACAGCACTTGTAAGCCAATTGATGATTACGCAAGATCCGCTCAAATCGCCTTTCGGAAGCCCGACGCTCATGCGTCTAACGCTTGACGAACTCAGCAAGAAATTCAGACATTAATTCGTTCGAAGTCTTACCGACATTCAGAGCATTGCGGAGACGCAGGGCGATTTCGTCCATCGTCGCAAAATCCAGCTGGAAAATAGATTCGACAATGGAAAGCGACATACGTTCATTTAATTTATCACGAATGATAAATTCTGGAGTCACGCCACGGCCAAGAATTGCATTCGGTAACGACAAGAAATCAGACTTGACCATCAACTTTCCCATCACGAACGTTAAAAAATCTGGTTCCACGCACGCCGCAAACGGAATCCCGACAAATGCCATTTCAAGCGTACTCGTCCCGAACGATGTCAGAGCCGCAGAATACCCCGAATAGAAATTCAAACGTTCATGAATCTGCTTGGGAGCCACGACCACTTTTAGCCATGTCGGCAAGCGTCCATCATACAGTTTTTCGAGAGCGACCAAAAGCGGAACTTCCAAATAGTCTCTTGAAGCCACAACAACGACATCCGGCAGCGGCCCAGCATTGCGTTCCGCCCAGGCATTGCGGTACATCTCGCCAACGGCGACAAAAGTCGGCAAATTGCGCAAGGCACTCGTGCGGCGGCTCCCCGGCAAAAGCAAAATATCCGATTTCAGCTCCGCATACAGCGGATTCCAGCCCGTGACCGGATGCTTGATGCGAATCGTGTTGCACCCCATCTGCTTGTACGCATTCGCTTCGATATCGAAGAATACGGCCAAACGGATGTTATCCGCCTGCTTGAACAAACTCGCCCGTTTGGATTTCCACGCCCAAATTTGCGGAGGCGCCACGTAAAGCATGGGCTTTCCCCACTTTTTGGCGAGGCGGGCAAGCCGCATGTTGAACCCTGGATAATCAACTGCGACAATGGCCAAGCACTTTTTCGACTCGGCAGCATCGCTAATCACTTCAAAAACTTTCTTTAACGAAAAATACTTGGGAACGACATCGCCCACTCCAGAAACCGGGAGTTCGTTGTAATCCCACAAAGGCAAAAGCCCTTTCTCCTGCATCAATGGGCCGCCAACGCCCACAGCCTTGAAGCCCTGGGCGACAGCAGTCGCCACCATCTCGGCTCCAATCATGTCGCCAGAATCCTCTCCTACGCAAAAGAGGATATAAGGAGCATTTTCTTCGTTAACGTTTCGCACGATTCGACACCCAAACCTTCAAAGCACCTAAGTCGGTCCTAAGCCATTGTAATAATTCCTGTGTATATACAACTTTATATTTTTTTAGGACAACCGCGTGTTCAAATCCTGATTCTGTCTCCAAATGGAACACAAATTCACAAGGACGGGAGTATTCATCGGCCAAATTGGCCTTCATTTCGACTTCGAGCTTGTCCAAGAACTCGTCAGTGAGCATTCCCGAATAAAGCGAAACGTGAATGTAGTTCACCATGTCACAACGCACACGGTCTAGCTGGATGACTTCTTCGACGATAATTTGGAAGCCGTCGCGGTCGCGTTGCTGCTCCAATGCGCCCTTCACGAGCACGCGGTCGTCAATGGAAACCGTATCGCGTAACCGTTCCCAAACATCTTTCTTGAAGAACAGTTCCACTTCGCCCTGGAAGTCCTGGATAGCACCCGAACCAATCGTATCGCCACGTTTGGTTTCAATAGAACGCATGCGAATGACCACGCCTCCCACAATCACTTGTTCGCCCACATGGCGCGTGATTTCGTCTTCCGAAAGCGAACAAGACGTAAAGCCAGAAAGTTCCGGGCGGAACTCGTCCAGCGGGTGCCCAGAAAGGAAAAGCCCCAGAACACTGCGTTCCTTGTTGAGCATTTCCATAGAAGTCCAGTCTTCGGCTTCTTCCATGACTTCTGCCGTATTCTGAATCGCAGGTGCACCACCGCCCAAATCAAAGAGCGAAACCTGCCCCATCGCCTTGTCCTCTTGACTGCGCATGGCGACTTCCAACGCACGATCGACAGTCGCAATCTGCACGGCACGGCTTCCCGGCAAGTCATCCAACGCGCCCGCCATAATCAAGCATTCCAAGACCTTCTTGTTCAGCGGCGGACGCTTTTCCGTCTGTGCGGCCTGGTATTCCGTCACGCGTTTGCAGAAATCGAAAATGTCCTTGTAAATGCCACGGCGTTCGCGTTCCGCGACAACGTCTTCGACGACGGCGATACCCACGTTGCGGATACCCGCAAGCCCGTAAAGAATTTGACCTTTCTTGTTCGCCGTGAACACGCCAAATGACGTATTGATGTTCGGCGACAAGACTTCGATACCAAGACGCTTGCATTCCAAAATGATGGTGACGGTATCATCGGTCTTGCCCATCTTGGATGTCATGGAAGCAGCCATGTATTCCGGACCATAATGCGTCTTGAGGTAGGCGGTCTGGTAAGCGACGTAAGCGTATGCGGCAGCATGACTCTTGTTGAACGCGTATCCGCAGAACGGAAGCACGGCGTTCCACACCTTCTGGATCATGTCCTTGTCGTAGCCCTTGTCCAAGCACTTCTGGAAGAACTCCGGTTCGAGCTTCGCCATCTTTTCCGGCATCTTTTTCGCCATGATGCGTCGGATGTTGTCAGCGCCGCCCAGCGTGTAACCGCCCAGAATCTGGGCAAGCTTCATCACCTGTTCCTGATAAACGATAACGCCATACGTTTCGCCAAGCACCTGCTCCAAGTCCGGGTGGTAGCAGTCGATTTCTTCCTTGCCGTTCTTACGCGCAATAAAGTGCGGAATCTGGTCAATCGGCCCTGGACGGTAAAGGGCGTTCATAGCAATCAAGTCAAAGATTCGCGTAGGCTTCAGTTCGCGCAAGTACTTCTGCATGCCCGGAGATTCGAACTGGAACACCGTTGTCGTAAGACCTTTACCTAAAAGCTCAAACGTTTCCTTGTCATCAATCGGAATCTTGTTCATCACCAGCTTGATGTTGCGGTTCTGTTCGACCATCCGCACAGTATCCTGGATGATGGACAAGTTGATAAGCCCAAGGAAGTCCATCTTCAAAAGTCCGATGTCTTCGGCGTAGTGCTTGTCGTACATCACCACTGGCGTATCTTCGGGCGCCGCACGGTACAAGGGAGCAAGATTGTAAATCGGAGTCGGCGTAATCACCACGCCGCAAGCATGCACGCCGGTTTGACGCGGCAAATCTTCGAGCTTTTTGGCAATATCCCAAAGGTTCGTGTAGCTGGCACGGCTATTGATCAACGCCTGCAACGGTTCCGGGCTGTAACCGTCTTCAAGGTTGTTGCCCTTCTTGTCCTTGCCGGTCCAAGCCTGCTTCAAGCTAAAGTTCAGCGTGCGCTGCGGGAACAACTTGGTAACTGCCTTCGCTTCGGCAGGGGCAAAACCAAGCACACGGGCTACGTCGGTAATCACCGCTTTGGACTTGAGCATGCCGTAAGTAATAATCTGGCCCACGCACTCCTTGCCGTACTTGTCCGTCACGTACTGGATTACGCGACCGCGGTCACGGTCTGCAAAGTCCGTATCAATATCCGGCATGGACACACGTTCCGGGTTCAGGAATCGTTCAAAAAGGAGGTCGAACGTCAAGGGGTCAATGTCGGTAATACCGATGATGTAAGTAACCAAGGAACCAGCTGCAGAACCACGGCCCGGCCCCACCGGGATGCCATGTTCACGGGCCCAGTTGATGAAGTCCCACACAATCAGGAGGTAGCCAGCAACGTTCATGTTGCGGATACAGTTGAGTTCCTTGTACATGCGTTTGCCCACATTCGTTTCGTGAGCCGGGAACTTAAAATCCTCGTCGGGGAAACGCCACTTGAGGCGCTCGTTGCAAAGGTGCGTGATATAGATGTCGGCATCGCCGCCTTCCTTGCACCAGCGGTGAATATTCTTCTTCAAGGCCTTTTGATCATCTTCATCGAAGAATTCCGGTTGCGACAAGCGTTCAATTTCGGCATTATCCGCATCGGTCAATGCATCTTCGGCAATACCCTTTTCGGTACAGTAATTCGCCTTGACCTTCTTTTTGCGGTCTTTGACAACGCCTTTAATTTCACGTTCGCGGACAACCGGATATTCCGCTTCGTATTCCGCATTCATGATGGACTTGATTTTCTGGTATTCCTCAGAAGCAAGGAATTCATCAGGAATCTTGAATCGCGGCCAGAACTCATCTCCGATACCGGTCTTGACCGTAAAGTTGCAGCGTTCCGCAATTTTGACCGTGTTTTCGATAGCGCCCGGGATATGCCCGAACAGTTCCACCATTTCTTTCTCGGTGCGGAAATAGAATTTATCCGTCGGAAAACGCTTATCTTCAAAGCCGTTCAGCGTGACCTTGAGCGAAATGCAACGCAAAATTTTGTGAGCAGTCGCATCGTCGGGCTTGATGTAGTGAACATCGCCAACAGCGACCACCTCGCGGCCATACTTCTTCGCGAGTTCCACGTTAAAATCGTTGACTCGCTTTTGCTGCGGAATGCCGTTATCGCAAACCGAGATGTACAGATGATCGTGGTCAAAAATCTCGTTCAGGCGGTCCATGTATTCGAGCGCAAGAGAATCGCGTCCCGAAGCCACATTCTGTCCGTAGCGGCTAAAAAAATCACCTGCAATGGCAATAATGCCTTCCTTGAATTCGTTAATCGTCTCCAGCGGCACAGACGGAATTTCCGCCCAACGGTCGCCGTCTTCGTAACGGTAACTCACGATACGAAGCAGGTTGTAATAGCCCTTTTCATTCTCGACGAGGAGCGTCAATCGTTCAAAAGTTGTCGGATCCTTTTGGCTTGCGCTCGGCGTATCCACGTAAATATGGCAGCCATAAACAGTCTTGACCGGCGGAAGCCCTTGCTCCTTGCGCTTCTTGTTCAAATCCTTGCCACGCGTCTGGATTTCAAGAATACCAAACATAGCACCATGGTCCGTCAAAGCAACAGCAGGTGCATTTTCCGCTGCGGCAGCCGCCAAAATATCATCCAATCGGGCCGAAGCCTGTAAAATCGAAAATTCAGAATGAGTCTGTAAATGAACGAACGCCATGTTTGCAATTTAGTAAAGTAGTAGGAAGTAGGAAGTAGACGGTAGGAAGTGAGTAGACGATAGACGAAAGACGAAAGACGAAAGACGATAGAAGTGGTTGGTGGTTAGTGGCTAGTGGTTAGACAAGAGGTGACCTTATCGAACATTATAGATCCTATCGCGTCGGCTACGCCTTGCTTCAGGATGACAAATTCCTGAAACCTAACACCTGATTCCTGAAACCAGATACCTGTAACCTAATCCCTGACACCTGATACCTAAAAGAAAAATGCCCGAGCATCAGAGCGTCGGGCACACAAAATTATTTTTTTTCAAACAAACTAATCTTTAGCAGGTGTTGCGACTAGAGAATCTTTAATTTCTTTTTTCACAATATCCTCCGAGTTTCGGCAGCACGTTACCTCTACTTTTACCCAAACCAAGGAATCATAAGCCATGGAATCTTTTAACAGAGTCGTCTTTTCAACAGCTTTTAGAGAATCTCCGTTAACCGTTTCAATCGTCACATTTGGCTTATCAGCAAGTTCTTTTTTCAAAGAATCCTTTAATGCGATATCGTCCTTATTCGCCAAAGTATCTATAGGCAAAACCGTATCCTCAATGTCAATTTTATCAATGACTTTATAGCGCGGAGATGTAGATATTCTAATCTGGTCGTAAGCACCGGAGGTTGACATTGCCGAGTTCCCCATCGGCATGCAACATGCGGACTTGTAACCAATCTTGAGAAGGTTTTCAAAATCAATGCCACGGTTTGCCGGAACATAGCCTAAATCGTGCTTGAGCAACGCCACCATTTCGCCATTGACCCAAATGCTCATGTAACCGTCACCCCACTGTCCCGCAATAAGGTTCCAGTCGTTTTTAAAAGTAACCTTGCCTCTAGCATAGTAATGCAAGTTGTGATGGTTTTTCTGGAAATAGATTTCGCCGTTTTTATAGAAGAAGTGAAGTCTAGCACCGTCGTTACCGAACAAGGTACGGGGTTCATCATAGAAATCTGCATTGGGGCGGAACCAGAATTCAGCCGTACCAGCCGCCATGGAGTCCACCAAATTGATGCCAAGCGTTACCGATTCGCCTGCACTCAAAGAAAGCCCCTTTCCGCAAACGCCTTTTACATGCTGCCCAGCCTCGAAATCCGTTTCAAGTTCTTCAAGATAAAGCGTCTTTTCGTCCATTTTCAAGGATGTTGCAGCACATGCAGCGGTATCATCCGTCAAGGAATCCACTGTTTCATCAATCTTGTAGCGAGGAATATTCGAAATCCTGAACTGGTCAAAAGAACCGGAGGTCGTCATTGCAGAATACTGTCCCGGACCTTCCATGCAGCAGCTAGACTTGTAACCCATGACAATGAGGTTTTCAAAAGCCTTGCCACGATTTGCCGGTGCATAGCCCTTGTCATGTTTGACCTTTGCCACCAATTTGCCATTGACCCAAAGGCTCATATAGCCGTCGCCCCACTGGCCGGCAATCAAATTCCAATCATCATCATTAAACTGGACCTCGCCATTCACAAAGAAATGCTGGTTGTGATGATTTTTCTGGAAGAAGAGTTCGCCATCCTTATAGAAGAAATGGATTCTAGCCCCATCATTGCCCATAAGCGTCCTTGCGCTCTTGTCGTAAAAGTCTGCATTCGGACGGAACCAAAATTCAACCGTTCCAACGCTCATGGAATCAATCAAATTCACGCCAAGAGGAGCCACCTGTCCATCATTCAACTTGAGAGCCTTGCCGCAAACGCCATCCACCAGTTCGCCTTCTTCAAAAAGCGATTCCAGTTCATCCAGATAACGCGTGTTATCATCCATTTGGAGAGCAGGAGCCTTGCATTGGACATTAGAACGAGTCGTAGCTCCAATAATGGGGGCATCACCTTCTTTTGAACGAGAATCGAAGTAATCTGCGATGCTTCCACTTTCATTAATTCTTGCCCACATGTTCGTCGCATCATTTTTGACATTGACGGATTTGGTTACTAAAGTTTGCGGTTCTGTAGTATTGGATTCGGAACAGCCAATAACAAAGACCCCCATAGCAATCAAAGAACTAGAAACCCATTGAACCATTTTTCTGCTCATATTTCCTCCTACACGAAAGGCAAAAATGTAGTTTAGAAGTAATATATGAAAAAAATTAATTCATGGCAATTTTTTCGTCCAACATAATTTGTATATTTCTGTTTACATTTCTTCTTTTGCCTTTTTTCGCAAAAATTCAACACTAGTTCCCAACGAAAAAATTATCTTATTGTACAAATTGTCACTATGTATTCTAGGGAACAAAAACAAAATGAACAATACCGCACCAAACGACCTGAAAATCGCCATCGACGCACGCATGGTCAACCGATCCGGTATTGGCACCTGCATCCAGCATTGGCTCAAGGATGTCGGCTACAAAATTGCCCTTGGCGACCCTAAAGAACTGGAAACCTACAAAGACAGCGTTCCCGTACAAATTCCTTTTATCAGCAGCATTTACGGCTATAAAGAACAGCTAAAGTTCCCTTACCGCGCCCTCCGCAAGCAAAAGCCCGATGTTCTGCATGTACCGCACTGCAACGTGCCCTTGTTCTATCGCGGGAAAATGTTGGTCACCATCCACGATTTGACCCATCTGGTATATCCCGAATTCCTACCGATGAAAATTGTCCACTGGTATTTCAAGTTCATTTTCTGGTTCGTGAACAAACGAGCAAATCATATCATTACTGTTTCCGAGAGCACCAAACGCGACCTGATCCGCTTTTACAATACCGAGCCTTCTAAGATAACCGTCGTCCCGCTTGGAGTCGGTAATGAATTTGTCCGGAAGCCCAAAGCCGAGATCGACTACCTTTACGAAAAATTCAACATTCCTCGCGACAAAAAGATTCTGCTCTACGTCGGGAACTTGCTGCCGCACAAGAATTTAAATGGACTTTTGGAAGGGTTCGCCCAAATGAAGGGCAAAGAGAATTGCCAACTCGTCTTAGTCGGGAAAGCATTTGACGGACGCACCCAAGCAACCCGCGAAAAGGAACTCGGGCTCGATAGCCTCACTACCCACGCCGGTATGGTTAGTCAAGAAGACCTCGTCGCATTCTACAATTTGGCAGACCTTTTTGTACTCCCCTCGCTTTACGAAGGGTTCGGACTCCCTGTGCTAGAAGCTCTTGCTTGCGGTACACCCGTGGCATGCTCCAACACATCTTCGCTCCCTGAAGTCGGCGGAAAAGTCGCAAAATACTTCGACCCCAAAGACGCATCAAGCATTGCACGCACCCTCGAAAATTCCATTGACGACAAAGGAAAATTCGACAAGGAAATCGAAGAATGGGTCAGCAATTTCACTTGGGAAAAATGCGGCAAGCAAATCCAGAAAATTGCGTTCGACCTCGCCCGTAAATAGCACAAAAAATTACCGTTTCAGTTTCGTCAAGAAGCCGTACTGGAACGGCAAAAAGCTCGAATGGCTAAGCATGTTCGGCATGAACTTCAACTGTTTGCGGATACCCACAATCTTTTCGACTTCAAGGCCGTTCTCTTTCGCAAAACGCACAAAGCTCTTTTTTGTCCAGAACGTCTTGTGGTTGATATCCAGAACGCCCAAAGCATGTTCGCCTTCGTCGGGTTTAAAATAACGGAAATCCCTTGTAATCACAATCTTGAGAATATTCTCGATAGCAAGGAAGTTCGGCAAAGAAACGAGAATGTGTCCGTCTGGAGTCAAGTGCTTTTTGCAGAAATTAATCAAATCTACAGGGTCGTTTACATGTTCCAGGACATCGCACATGACCACCAAATCAAACTTGCGGTCTTCGGCATATTGTTCGTAAAAGCAGTGGTGGTATTCGTTAAAACCGCCCGGAAACTTGTCCGCAGTCTGGCAATCCGTGCGTTCTTCGGGCTCGATCGCCACCTTGTAAGCATCCTTCGGGTAAATCACACAATTCATACCAGCGCCGGCACCGATTTCCAAGACACTCTTGGCATCTTGGGGAACGAGCGAAGCGACATCATAACGAACTTTATTCCGATACATAAAAACCTCTTGTTCCAAATGTAATTTATTAACGGATAAAAATGTCTCATCTGTAATTGTTCATGGCTCAATAAAATTGAAAAAAAAAGTTTCACAGACTTATTCATCCATAAATAGTAAGCGAGATAAGTAGTTATATAATTTAAGGATAATGATAAATCGTCGCGAAAATGGAGGCGTCGGCCAAGGATGGGGAGGGTGCAGGGAGGGGCCCGTGCGGCCTTCGCAACTCTGAGCTTGGGCCCCGCCCGCATGACGTTCTTTTTGCGTTTACAAACGAACTTTATCCAACGATCCATAAAAATGCTATTATTGCAAGCGATGGCGACCGATAAGACAGGCAAGAAGCTTTTTATCAAACGAATTATCCAACTTCTCGTAAGCATTGGTGGTTTCGCCTACATTTTCTACAAGATTCCCCTAGCAGATGTTATCGCGAACTGGAACGTCGGCATGACGCCGTGGATTATCGCGATGCTTATCGCGGCAACGCTCATCATGGCAATTCAGGCAAACCGCTGGAAAGGGCTTTCGGTACAAGGTCCAGAAATTCCATTCAAGACGTACTACGCCTATACGGCCCTGGGCTACTTTTTCAACAACCTGCTCCCGACCGGATTCGGCGGCGATGCGGTAAAGTCACTGGCGTTCGGGAAAAAGTTCAACCAAACAAGTCAATCGGTTTCTGCGGTTCTACTGGCACGCATCCAAGGGCTGTTAGCGATGTTCCTATGTTTCTTTATCGCGCTCCCCTTTGCACTGAGCAAGGCGGAAATTCCATTGAGCTATACGCTTATCATGACGGTCGCACTCTTCGTCTGCATAGTTTTGATTATCCTCTGCCTTTTTTCGGATAAATTTCCTATTCCGCATTTTATCACAAACAAGCTTACATTCATCCCGAAATTGCAAGCGAGCCTTTCCATTTACAGGAAATACAAAAAGCAACTGATTCTTTCTTCGCTGGATTCGCTGTGGTTGCAGTTACTGACGTTGTTCATCGCGTATGCCTATTTCAGGGCAGTCGGAGTTGACATCGACATCAGCATTCTAGTCGTATTTACAAGCATCACCACAGTCGTCTCGATGCTCCCGATTTCGTTAAACGGTATCGGCATCCGCGAAGGGACGCAGGTCGCGTTGTTCACCGGCATTCTCGGAATCCCCGCCCCCATCGTTTTAGCGGCAGGATTGCTTGGCTATATCCCGCTGCTGTTCCAAGCCCTGCAAGGAGCGGTAGTGCTAGTAGGAAGTAAGACAAAAGCTTAAAGCGAGAGATTTGGCCAACGGAGTTGGTCATGACTAGGCTGTTTTTCACCATTGAGTTGATTATATCTCCAGGCCTGCTTGTAACATGTACTTTTGCGCAAAGCAATTTGCCTCGTCATCTTTCTGCTGATTCTTGTTGCCGTAATAGACATTTTTGATAAAGATGTCCTTCTTGCCGTGAAGCACTATGTGGCCGAGTTCGTGGAAGAACGTGAACCAGAACGCCTTACGGTCCTTGAAACGGTCATGTAGCTGGATGACGGGAATGTCTTTGTACCAACGAGCCATGCCGTGAATCGGTGCAGACTTGAAGTTCTGAGCATACAGAATCTTGATGCCGAGCGTTGCGCCGAGCTCCTGCAACTTATGCATGCCATCGTCAATATAATCTTCGCCCACTTTCGGTTTGGGCAGAGCCTTTTTGCGGCGTAACTCTTCCCATGTGGCAACGTCGGATTTTGCCAGTTCCACAAATTGCATCATCGCTTTTTTGATGGCGGAACGCAGTTTCTTGTCGTTCTGTTTTTCCATCTTGATTTCGTCAGCCAAAATTTCACCACGACGCATCCACACGGAGGCCGCATAAGGGTCTTCGGTTTCAGCAAGCGAAATACGGAACGCAACTTTCAAGCGATTTTTGTAATAGTAGTTTTCCCATGCCTTGGGCGTTGGCACCCCGAAGAACTTGAGAATCGGAGAAACACCATCTTCCTTGTTGTTGAAATTCGCGATCCACTTGCGCGGATTAAGTTCGCCAATAGGGAAAAACTTGCGCCAACCGGCACTATTCTTGAGTGATTCCTTTATTTTTTCACGCCAGAGATCTTCGTCGTACTGCTTTTGCATGTTGAGCCAACAATACTGAGGAATTCCCGTTCCATACTCAAGGCTGTAGGCCATTTCTGCTGTTACACGGCATTTTGCTTTTAGCAGTTCGTTCATTGTCTTGGGGGTGTAGCCGATTCGAGCTGCAAAATCGTTAATATCCACGTCCATTTCTTGAAGTTTTTCTTCAAGAACTTCACCAGGGGACGTCTTGCCCCACAAAACCAATTCTTTTTTTTTCTGCCATATTATTCCTCTCATCGCGCGAAGTTCCAAATTCTTATCTCTAAATTCGATTTTCAATACACCTATACCGTTAGTCAAAAATCCTATTTGTTAATATAATAATTATTTTTGAGGAACGCAATGGGTTTATCATTTATCTATTTTTAAAAAATGCCCCACATGCCAAAGCATATCTTGTTAAAAATTACTAAATATATTCTGTCAAGTTTGAAAGACACATCCATTTTTCACAAAAAAAAATATCGATTCAAAAAAAATACTTGACGATGTTTTTTATATTTGTAAGTATGAGTATTGCGTAAGGAATTGAACTCTTCGCACAAAGTAATAAATCAATTGGAGTAAAAATGATTAACAAGAAATGCAGTTTTTTTCCCGTTACAGCAATCTGCGTGGCTATCCTAGCGGCCTGCGGCAGCGACGAGGCCACACCCAACATAGCCATTCAGCCAACTTCTGGTCTAAGTGAAGGTTGCGTTGATGGTCAAACAACTTCTGACGGGGCGAACAGTTTTGTTTGTTCTGGCGGACAATGGATTCCACAAGAACCAGCCAATCCGAATACCACTAGCAGCTGTGCAGAAGGAACTAATTCCTCTAACGAAGGAAACGATTATGTTTGTTCGGGCGGGCAATGGATACAAATCGCTATGACTGATTCCCGCGATGGGCAAAAATACAAAACAGTAACAATCGGCGGAAAAACATGGATGGCGCAGAATCTCAATTACGCTCAAGGCGGAGTTCCATGGGAAGTATTCCAATTCGGCAATACATTAGCCTTTACCAGTAATGACCAACCGATTATAGGAAGATTATATAATTTAGGCGAGGCAAAGGCAGTCTGTCCTTCAGGTTGGCATTTGCCTGACACCACGGATTGGATGAATCTGCTCTCTTCAATTGCAGACGAAACAAAAATGTTTTACGAAACAGGTGTAAATAAAGATGGAGCGTTGGGCACAATTATAAGCGGCTATTGTTACACCAATGTAAAGCACAAACTTTGGGCAAAAATCGAAGATCAGGTTATGTTGGGAACATACAATCTACAGGGATTAGCGTCTCAATTTCAAACAAACGCCTATAACGAATCAGGATTTTCCGCCATTTTGGGATATTATTCCTCGTCCGCAGATTTAACAATTGGCAGCGCCTTTTGGATGGATGGGCCATCTTATTCCATCCCTACTATTATAGAAACTGCATATGGAACTTCGCAATCGCTTACATTTCTTTTTATGTATATAAACTTACGTGTCGACTCTAAGCCAGGAATTGCTTTGCTCAATCGTAAAGTTATGACAGGGAAACATAAATATGAAGATTCATTTTCGCCTAGCGAATGTATGACAAGTGATGTATATGGCGTAAAAGATTACGACGGAAGCTTTAAATATACAGAATCAAAAGATTTACTATCCGTCCGTTGCGTCAAGGATTAATCTTGCCATACTCAACTATTTAAAAAATATTCGGAGTCAGCAAGAAATCAATCAACTTCATATGTAAAATGCCATCATTATCCCTAAATGTTTCGGGAATATCGTTCTGAACAACGATTTTGGCAAAAAAATCCTTGGCCAGCTTGAGAGAATCCAGTTCCGCTTCAATTTTCTCATTAGTATTCATCGCCCAAGCCGACTGGATGTATAGTCGTTTGTCTCCATCGTTTACCACGAAATCGATTTCCTTCTTGATTTTTTCTCCACTACGCCTATCTACAACAACTCCAACATCAACCGAATAACCGCGCGAAACGAGTTCATTGTAGATGACGTTTTCCATCAGGTGGCCGGGGTCAATTTGACGGAAATTAAGGAGCGCGTTACGCAGTCCTACATCCATATAGTAATACTTGTTTGGATAGTCAAAGTAATGCTTGCCTTTTACATCGTAGCGTTTCGCTTCATTCACGATAAAGGCGTCCTTGCAATATCCGATGTAATCGCTTACGGTATTCACGCTCAACTTTTCGTTCTTGACACTTTTCAGGGAGTTCGTGATATTGGTTGGGTTTGTAAGCGAACCGACTTGCGAACTGAGATTTTCCATAATGTTTGCAAGAATGTCAGGGCGCTCAACCCTGTTGCGTTCCACGATGTCTTTGATATAGACTTCATCAAACAGCGACGACAAATACTTCTTCTGCTGTTCTGGATTTTTCAATTTCAAAAGATACGGCATGCCTCCATATACCATGTAGGTGTCAAAATTGTCGCGGGCGCTACCGCCCTTGTACCCGTGGTATTCGGAAAAACTCAATGGATAAACCTGAATTTGCGAAGCTCGCCCGCGAAACTCAGTTGCGACATCCTTGGAGAGCATTTTAGAATTGCTTCCCGTTACATAGACATCTAAATTTTCGTAATCCTTAAGTTCATTCAGCAAGTCATAAACGGTTATTTCATGTCCGGCATTGTCCGGGTCGGGAACTGCATAGCAAAACTGAATTTCATCAATAAAGAGATAATACTTCTTTCGGCGATCTTTAACTTGTTTTTCGACAAATTCTGCAAGAACGATGGGGCTCCTGTATTTTGCGAACTTGCGCTTGTCAAGTTCCAACTGGATGATGTTTTCTGCCTTAACGCCTTTTTTCAGAAGATAGTCGTAAAAAAGATGAAATAGGAGTGTAGACTTGCCACAACGACGAATGCCTGTGATGACCTTAATTTGGCCATCCCACATGTAATCGACGACCTTTTGCAAATAACTATCGCGATTTATCACAATTCGCTCCTTTTTTCCTATGCCTGACTGAAAAGTTCGGCCATTTACGGCCTAAGTTTTCAGTATGAAATTATAAAATATTTTGAGGATTGCCATCATAGACTCCATTTTATGGGGGAGAATTCACAGACGAAGGGGCCGCAATGACGCTTTTTTTGACCCTAACACGGTGTTTTTGGGTGACAATCGGGGCAATTTTATTTGCCGAAATGCAAGCCATATTCTATCTTTGCGCGCACCGCCAGATGTCGTATTTCTGGGGAACCGGGCGAGAACCGCCCACAAAAAGGATTATTTATGTCTCAAATCGAACTCACTTTCCCCGATGGCTCCGTACGTTCCGTAGCATCGGGCACCACCGGCCTCGAAATTGCGAAGGGCATTTCCGAAGGTCTTGCACGCAAGGCTCTCGGCGTTAAGCTCGGTGACAAGGTCCTCGACCTCAATCGCCCGCTCACAGAAAGCGGCACTATCAAGATCATCACCCCGAGCAACGACGATCCGGATGCATTGATGCTCCTCCGCCACAGCTGCAGCCACGTGCTTGCCGAAGCTATCTGCGACTTGTTTCCGGGCACTAAGCTCGCTTACGGTCCGGCTATCGACAAGGGTTTCTACTACGATTTGATGACACCGACCCCGATCCAGCAGTCGGATTTCGAACGCATCGAAAAGCGCATGAAGGAAATTATCAAGGAAGACCGTCCGTTCGTGCGTTGCGAAGTCAGCGCCGAAGATGGCCTGAAGCGCACCGAAGGCGACAAGTACAAGACGGACAACGCCCAGCGCGCTCTCGCCCGCGAAGGCAGCGATGGTACGCTCAGCTTCTACGTGACTGGCGAACCGGGCAAGAACTTTGAAGACCTCTGTGCCGGCCCTCACGTACCTTCTACTGGCAAGCTCAAGAATTTCAAGGTGCTCTCCATGTCCGGTGCTTACTGGCATGGCGACCAGAACAGCGATCAGCTGACCCGCGTGTACGGCACCTGCTTTGCTGACAAGGAAGGTCTCGAAACTTACCTGAAGTTCCTCGAAGAAGCCGAAAAGCGCGACCACCGCAAGATCGGTAAGGAAATGGACCTCTACCACATCGAAGACCATTCTCCGGGCATGGTGTTCTGGCACCCGAAGGGCACCAAGATGGTGAACGCCCTCAAGGACTACATCCGTGGCAAGATTGACCGTCGCGGCTACCTCGAAGTGATTACGCCGGAAATCGTGAACAAGACTTTGTGGATCAAGTCCGGCCACGCCGACAAGTACAACGAGAACATGTTCAAGACGCTCGCTGGCGACGTGGAAATGGCCGTGAAGCCGATGAACTGCCCC